>Ga0126342_10000162_pt1 | contig 53058 bp, 43 predicted proteins | sample Cyp1metagenome_FD_92528 | JGI IMG/M metagenome (GOLD analysis project Ga0126342, IMG submission 92528) | Coral microbial communities from Lord Howe Island, Old Settlement Bay, Australia - Cyphastrea 1 metagenome | ecosystem: Host-associated > Invertebrates > Cnidaria > Coral ...
CGGCTTCAGAGGTTAGGAGCCAGGAATTTAAAGCTCTAAAACCTCTCTCAAAGGTTAGGGGTCATCATTTTAGACCGATTTTTTTCTAGGACTGTACCCCACGTTGGAGTACAGACGGGGATTTTAATGGGTAAATCCACTATTTCTATGGCCATTTTCAATAGCTTTTTGTATGTTTACCAGAGGGTAGTACTGTTATGAAGCCATCCCATTCTTCGGTTTTTTTCTGTGACTTGTCTTCGAAATCAAATTCGGCCTCGTTCTTGTGGGTTGAGTCGCCATATGTATCCCTGTGTTTCAATATTAATATCAATTTGACAGCATTTCCTAAACATGTTGCGGTTGAAGTGATGTTTTTGCGTTGCTTAAAACATTGGTGATTGGCGTGCTTTTATCACATATTTAAGCTGATTGTATTACTCTAAAACATTGCTGATTGTATTACTTACTATCTGGTTATTTAACATAGCTATGGACAATCCCAACCATAAATGGAGGTTTCGTTCGCTGGGAACATCATTTGTTTCTATGGGCTATCATTTTCCATAGCAAACTGTTAGTCATAACCAGAGGGTATGTCATGGATAGCAGGTTGAATCCTCTTAGAATCATCACTTCCATGTAGATGCTTAGATTCCTTCTGGTGTTTTTTTTGTCAAGATGTTGATGTCGAAAAAAAACAGCCATGGCTGCAGGCAATTCCCCAGATGTTTTTCGACTCGTGGAGTCGACCTGTAACAACCAGAGATCATCCGCAAGTTATCTTGAGTCAGTCATGCACGATTTCACCAGAAACCTCTGTTAGCGGTTTTTGCGTATAGAATCTATCTGAAATTCTTATCGTTTTATATCCCATAGGATCCATGTATGCTATATATGGTAACATTTACCATCAATATACCCCAAATGTTAGCATATATACCATACATGGATCCTATGGGTATCATTGAATTTTTCAGTTGACCATGTTTATACTATAGATATGAAATGCTGTTGCGCTTGTAGAGTCTACTGCAAAAGCCGCATATGGGCCACACTTCGCTACCTCGACTTGAGTGGTCGTAGGTTTTTTCCCCCAAACTGACCCCTACCCAATGATTATCCTATATCCATCATATCATCGGGTATCTTCGGGTATATTATTTCTAATATGTCGTTTTTTTAAATGCGAAATCCCTAGGTTTGTTTTGCATTTTCATACTTGTTGCACGGTGAAATCGTGCGAAATCCCTGAAATCCCCAGGTTTTTTGGGGTTTTCCATGGTGAAAGCCAGGCCATAGCGGCACAGCAGCTGCCCAGCGGGCCCAGCGGGCCCAGTGGCCCTATGGAGCAGAGGGAAATGCTGGCGGCGATGAAGGCGGAGGTGCCGCGACTGGGGGGGTTTCCATAAATGGAGGTACCCTTGAATTTCGCTGGATGGTAATGGAAAATCCAAAAAAAATGGATGATAACTAGGGTAGCCCTAATTTTAGGAAACCCCCATATACTGATATACATTGATAGACCTAAATTTCTGGCAATTTCTGGTAAATGATTTATGATATACATCGATATACCTAAATTTCTGGTAAATGTTTTTTTTTTTTCCGATTACCAATTAGCTATAATTTACCATTATATGCCCTCTGGTAAATGAAGGGTTCAACCCTGAAAACCACTAATTTTTCGTGGAAACTAGTATGAACCAACCCCTATCTGGGTCTATGTGAATTTTCCGGAGGGTATATAGTGGTAATACATGTGTAGTAAACATTACCGTATACATTTGTCATAATGATAATGACGCAATATGATAAACAAAACATGTAATTTTATTGTAACATATTATAGCACTAGTAATGGGCAACATATGTAAATCAAATCAAATATGATAATAATACATGTACATACTCGTATGTAACGACAATAATACATAGTAAAAACATGTAATGAATTTTGTACTAATTAGTATAGTATAATAGTAAGTATAATAAGAATAAACATGACAATACAGCATGAAATATCTATAGTTTCTATAGTTAATGGGGGTTATAAATCAGCATTATTATTTGATGTATATCTGGGTAAATTATAACGACCTCACTGCGACTTTACTGCAACAATGGTTAGGTTGCAAGCAAGTATCTCAAGAAGAAACATTATTTCAGCTTAGTGAAATAGAATATATCATAATATATCATAAAATATCATAAAATATCATAAAATATCATAAAATATCATAAACTATATTTATATTCTATAGCTAATGGGGTTTACAAAGCACGTATCCATAATATATGGTTTCCATGGTCGTTAAAACTATATATATATATATGTATATTTCAACATTTCCATATGTATATGTATAAATATATATATATATAATGTATTTTAGATATCTGTTTGGTGATTTTATCTTCATGGTGCTATAGATATACATATGTAAAATGTATGCTACAGGCGATTCATCGTTTTTGTTTAACTCTTCATTTCTCTAAAGCTGGTACCAATAACCATATAACTAAATTGATTATGGGTTACTATGAAATTTCAAGTAGCTGTTTTACCACAATTTATCCATGTATCGAGCATTTAAACATGTATAAAGCATTATTGGATATGAAAAACACCAGTTATGACCACACAAATAAGCTTGGGTATGCAAGCTGAGTATGAAAAAAATATTTGGCTGAATGTTGATTATATAACACACACACATATATATATATATACATATATATATATATATATACAAGTCACGTACTGTATGTGCCGTCGAAACATGGATTGTGAGCCTCCCGTGTGCCATCGACCATTGCACAAAATTCAGTTTGTTTGGGAGATTTTTGGTTTGATTCATGGGAGAAAAAGTGGGGATATACAATGGTGATACATACAGTATATATAACTATGAATACCCGAATACCCTCTGGTAAACATACAAAAAGAGCTATTGAAAATGGCCATAGAAATAGTGGATTTACCCATTCACAGTTGATTAACCTACGGACCAAATGGTGATTTTCCAGTTCGCAAACTGTAAACATTCGTTTGCCAGAGGGGATAAATGATGGGATCCATGATGGGATCCATGCCTTCCAGGATGAAAATTGCTGGGACTGTAGGCAAACATAACATTTCTTCGAATGAAAACCTATTACCATCTGGTTATTGAACAGTTTGTCATTGAAAGATCCACCATGCTGTTAAGTTCGGCAAACCATCTATTTCGATTAGGGCCATCGAAAAACCATGGCGATGTTCAATAACCAGAGGGTAAATATTTAAATGGCGGTTTCCAAAGTTGGGGATCCCCTTTATCGCTGGTTGGTGAACGGAAAATTCCAATAGCTGGATGAATAGCTAGGGGTAGCCCAACTTTGCGTCGGATAAAACAGACATTTTCGAGAAGATCACTCATTGGATTGGTTTTGAATTGAAAATCTAGAGGAAACATATATAAACCTATATACACACAGAATGTCAATTATATACATATATAGATATGCACACACAGATATATATATATATACATATACACGTATACAGTAATATGTATATATATACAAAGTGAGGCCCCCTAGATAGCTAAGTTGGTGCACATAACTCCAATAACTATGGTTTATGGTACCTATAACTATAGTATTCATGGGTTTTATAAACCAACTTTTTGTTTCACGTTGAATCGATGCGGACCTGCAGGTTCTTCAGCGTCTCACGGCGTCGGGACCTGCACCTGCCTTTCGGGCACCTGCACAGGCGCCAGGAGTTGGATGCAGTGGATGCGTGGTAAAGGGAGGCATGTTGAAATGCAGTGGAGATATAGAATGGGATAAATCACCAACAATGTGAAGCTCTCCAGTGTGAGACACTTTCAGTGTGAACTACTCTCAATGTGAAATATCATCAATGAAAGCCATAGTTTTATTAACCATTGGAGTTCCATATGGAGTAAGCAACATATATACATACACATATCTGGGTAAATTATAACGACCTCACTACGACCTCACTGGAAATCATGGTTAGTAAGGGAAATCATCCCCAGTTGGCCTTAATTCAGGTTAGTGAAATATTATAATTTACCCAGAGATATAGAATGGGATAAATCACCAACAATATGTATATATATACATGTATTATATGGATGATTTGTTCAGATTTTGATATGTGAAACTTATGATATAACTTATAACACGATCTAACCTGATATAACAATAATGAAAGCAGTAAGGGACATGAATGGTGGGGATATACTGGGACATGTACCCAACTATACTATGTGGGTGTGTCTGTAAATGGTTCATACCCTCAAGTTGCACCCAAGGAGGCCCCATGTTGCACCCAAAGGGATGGAACAAAAAGTGAAAAATATGAATCTGGTTGGTGGTTTGGAACCTTTTTTTTTATGACTTTCCATATATTGGGAATGTCATCATCCCAACTGACTTTCATATTTTTCAGAGGGGTTCAAACCACCAACCAGGAATGATAAACCTATATAAACTAAAATGATATTGACAAATATGATGCACCCATATATGACAAAACCTATACATGAAAAACCTATAAATCTACTTATGATGACCTATATTTGATACACCTACAGTATTTGATAAGATAAATCATCAAACAGCTTGATGACACCAACAAACACGAGAACCTGAGATATTTACCCATCAAGAACATGAACGGTATCAAAGGATAGCAATTAACCAGATTCCCCTAAGAATAAAGACCCTGAACCGAATATGAGCAGATTCACTAGCTTTTACCAGGTCTCAAGGGGTGTCTTACTTGAGGGAATCTATTACATCCCTGATATTATCAGGTTTTGCAGAGGGGTTGAAACCCTGATGATGATGATGATGATGATGATGATGGGGTACTTCATGGTATATTTATTGGGATTTAGCCTCTGGTTCTGCAAGTTCCCAAATTTTCGAGCTCGGAAGCATCACATCATGTGACACAAAACGACTCCCACTCTCCCTGTTGCCCACCCTGGAGAGGGCTATGTGTGTATTCACATAGTGACCTTAGAGCCTTAGAGACCTGAAATGAATGAAAACCATAGTTTTATTAACCATTGGAGTTCCATATGTAGTAGGCAACATATATACATACACATATCTGGGTAAATTAGAACGACCTCACTGCGACCTCACTGGAAATCATGGTTAATAAGGGAAATCATCCCCAAATGGCCTTAATTCAGGTCAGTGAAATATTATAATTTACCCAGACATATGTATATATATATATATACATATGTAGCAACCCCTCAAAAAGATATCGTCGAAAGGTTTTCCAACTGGAAAAAAATATAGGGAACACATCATTGAACTGGCATTTTTTGATATTTTGCTGCTATCCAAGGTGAGGCCACCAGTTATATTTGCTGGTTAAAAAAGACCCATTAATTATAGTATTTCATTAGTATAATGGTGTATATTGCTATAGTGATGGTTCATATAATGTTGTATAGTTGGTTCTACCACAGTTATATCCACCATAAACCATCCACCAAGTGAACGATGCGTCAAGCCACGATTTCATTCGCACCGGGGCAAGCCGCCCAGGTGCCTCCGCGCCCAGGTGGGGTTACTGGGTTTTCACTGAGAGGGATGGGTTCTGTTTCGATCGGATCTCTGATTTGAAATCGGATTTCATAGGATATCATCTGACTAACGGATATTTCATGGGCATGGGAATACCCTCTGGTAAACTAACATAGCTATTGAAAATGGCAATTTATAGTGAGTTTTCCCATTAAAAATGGTGATTTTCCATAGCTATGTTAAATTACCAGAGGGTAGATGATCGAATTTCTGGGCATTCTGATGGAAAAGTGAGATCTGGAAGTCTCAATGGGCTCAATGGATTGATCCCAAAGGGACCTACCATATATTTTTGGCCTATAATATAAGGCCTAAATTTCAGGGAATATCCCAGCAAAATATGGCCAAACATATGGTACTAACGTACCTCCATTTTAGGATCCTGAAGATCTCCCATTGAGGTTTTGTTTGTTTTTTTCCATCATCCCATTCTGGTGAAAATAGAAGTAGACATTACAAATCCAAATCATTGATCGTCTCGTGGGCGGCGCTGGTGGAACACCCCGGGTGCTAACCTGCCCTGCCCTGCCACTCAGCAATGTTTGATCTTTACTGGTGAAGCCTTGAGCTTTGATCGCTGTTGTCTATCACCAAGTTCTGCCATTGTTTTCTGTTTTTTACATTATCTGGTTGGTGGTTTGGAACATATATTGGAAATAATGAGCCCAACTGACGAATGTTTTTCAGAGGGGTTGAAACCACCAACCAGATTATTTTATTGGTTCCATCCCCAATTTGTGTTGAATAGTTGCAGCCCACCAAGGACTAAACAAGCCAGTCGGGTTGTCGGTTTCAAACACCTCGTATTTCTACTTTCCCTTAGTGGGGGTGCTGACCCAGAATTGACTCTACAATTTGTACAAGGTGGTACCCTCTAGTTATAAATTGGTTTAACGACCCCATTGACTATAGCATAATATACCTCCAACATAATTCCAACCGTTATGTAAGTTGATGTCCCGGGTTCTGTTTGTTGGCTTATGTTGACCTCGTTAACATTCATTAACGAAACAGCTTGGATATACCTAGCATAAACCCACCAGTTCACCTAGTTGATCTAGTTGGTCTCTGTCGACCCCATTCCTTCATCGACTATAGAATATATCATAGAATATATAAGTTAACATAAGTTAACTAACATAAATCCTAGTTGACTCTTTTAAACATTCATGATCTACCATAAATCCAATGGTGTCACCTAGTCATACAGCAGCATCGCGCCCCGGGGCACCACGGCTGTTTCAGGCATGGCTCAGATTGCTCCAGTGCCATTGGCACAGCAGGGGCAACGAGGTGAGGCGGATGGGTCAAGTGGCTTTTCATGGTGCTTTTAATGATGATCTGGTTGGTGGTTTATCATGATATATAACCATTATATCCCATGATAATAGTATTAACTATAATAATATCCCATCAATATTCCCTTTAGTTAACAATCTGGTTGGTGGTTTGGAACATGAATTTTATTTTTCTGTATAATCTGTATATTGGGAATAATCTTCCCAACTGACTTTCATATTTTTCAAGATGGTTAAAACCACCAACCAGCTAACAGTTTGCTATGGAACATGGACCATGTATAGATGATTGAACTATATATTATGATGATTGTTTATGCTATGGGGATGGGTCAAAACCTATGAAAGTACCATATTTTGGGGAATAACCATCCATTAACCAGCTATTTTCGGGTACCGTTTGGGGGACAAGCGTTTTGACCCATAACAAAATATATAGTGTATATATATATATACACGTACATATTGTTGTTATAGACGTTTATTGTTAAATTAGAGTGTTTATAGTGTGTATTAGATGTTGCAACCATGTTCTAATCTAGATGGTCAAATGTTGCAACACACTATAAACATTGTTGCAAGTTTGTTTAAAATGTTGCAAGTATGTATAAATTAGATGGTCATTTGTTTATACTTTGTTGAACCATGTTCTGATTCATGTTGTATTTTTTGTGGACGACCACAGATTCTATCCAAGGTATGACATCACGATTGTGACCATTTAAGGGGTGTAACATGATGTAACTCATATGATCCAGGGATGGGATTTTTCTAAATCTTAGTTACTGGATGTAACATGATGTAACCATGATGTAACATGATGTAACAATAGTTGATTATATATATTATAGTTGATTATAGTTGATTCCAAAACTGGCTACTATAGTTATATATTCTATATGAGTAAGCAATTTATTGTTGTTGATTCCAAAACTGGCTACTTACTCGAGAATGGTTGGTTGTAGCGCATGGGCCGGATTCTGTCACCCATGCCCATTTGGTGCGGTGTTTCACAACAAGAGCGATCTAAATGGTTGACTGTACAACAACATTCGGTGTACACAGTGGTTTAAAAGTTTCCACCGGTAGATCAATCATTCAACTGGCTTGCACTTGCACTAAGATATGTTCTTGTTCATCAGGACCTAAAGGATGAGTTACAGATAAGGCCAGGCAGCGAACTGGAAACCATGGAAAGATTAGAGACGGAGCACACAAAGACCCACAAGAATAGCTCTGGACAGCGTTCCCTTGGCACATTTATTATGAAAAATGTGGCTGGAAAACCCCCCAAATTAGTTGGATGAATCACCAAGGTACAACTGCCCCTGATGCTGTGGGATAGATCTCAAGGGGTGTCATGGAGTGGGGGCAGATTTACTCAACTTGATGGCTAGGTGGATTGGTATGTGGAACATGCCAAGGATAGTTATGCTGTCACGATGTCATGATTTGACAATGTGCATGAAGAGGAATTACAGTGATTACTCAGTATATATACTTCAATCGAATAGTCACATAGTCACAATGACAACACCAATGGTCGCGATCATAAGAATCGATATGATATCACCAATACAATCAATAGTCATGTCATATCCATTTTTTTATACATGATGACTATATGACTATATCACCTATACTCCAATCGCCACCATGCCAGGCGTGTGTTAAATTAGCCACTTGATATGCGTCTCTGATTTGATGGGATGACGATCATTCAGGGTGGCTATGCACCAGCAACCATCAATGGATTAATAGGGAGTTACATATACCCATGAAATAAGGATTCCCAATCCTTTTGTGATATACCCATGTTTTTTTTTTTTTTTATAACACATCATATATACCAATAAAATATGATATCAACCTATTAGAAATATTAACCCATGAAATATATACCCTCTGGTAATTTAACATAGCTATTGAAAATGGCCATGTATAGTGAGTTTTCCCATTAAAAATGGTGATTTGCCATAGTCATGTTAGTTTACCAGAGGGTACCCTAACCATAAACCATGTTTTCAATGTCTTGACCCTTTAAAGCAGCTCTTTGTTGCTGGCGAGTTTCACCCTGCCAGTTTTTGAGGTGGTCAATGGCCGGCTCCACAACTGGCAGGAGCGACAGGACGGCTCGGCTGATGGTGATACCGTCAGGGGGTATGGACTTTTTTGAGCATCGAACATGGGAAAATCCATGGGATAGTTGAATGGAATCCAAAAAAAAAGTGAGAAATATTTTTTTGGACATATTGGGAAATATAGTGGGAAATACTGAACAGTGTATATTGGGACATATTGGAATCAATCTATCTGGATATATTGGGAAATTTAACCAGACTGGTTCGACGAAGTTCGACCAAACCTATCTGATAGATAACTGGAAGAGGGAGAATGATAGTTCTGATTTTACCTCCACGTTTCGCACATTTTTCCCCATGTATCTGAGGTGTTGGGAGCAGCCCTGTTCAACCCGAAAATGGTCCTGATTACACTCTTCTTTTACACTTGTTTTTAGAAACTGTATCCTCTGGTAATCATACAAAACACATCAAAAAACTATGGAACATCACCATTTTTAATAGGTAAATCAACTATTTCTATGGGCCATGTTCAATAGTTTTTTGTATGTTTACCAGAGGGTACTTCGCAGAACCATGTACCTCCACAAGGCTTCACACATATGCCACGCCGGTGCTTGGTCTCGACCAAGGGTCCGACCGTGCAGAGGTATTGGCAATTGTGCGTGCGGTTGAGTGTCTCCTCCATCTTGGGATCAGCTGTTTTGAAATGCAAACTCACAGTGTGCGATTGGTCGGTGACTGCCAGTGGGTTGTGCAACATGCCCAGCTTCATGTCGGCAGCAGATTGGATGCAGATTGTTAATCCACATGATGCTCACCATGACTTGTGGCAACGCTTTGCTGATGCGACTGTGGAATTGGCTTCTCTCCAAGTTGTGCTGAAGTTTGAGTGGGTACCCTCTCGCCTTTCTTTTGACCAATGTTTTTGTGGGCTTGATCTCTGCTTGTGATCATCAAGGTAACTCCCGAGCAGATGAGGCTGCCAAGCAGACTGCCAGACAAGTCTCTTTGTTGTTTGGCCACGGCGATACCATTGCTGCGGCCAAAACTGACGCTCAAAACGCCAGTGTGCGGCGTCAGCTGTATAACGTGATGATAATCCAGACCAACCGGGAGATTTTCACATTGAGCCCCCAATGGTTCCTCTGTTATCTCTGTTGCTGCCGTTGACCCAGCATGTGTGATAATCCTGAAAGTACTTGGCCTTCTGCCTCTCTTAACTGTTACCTTGTGCAAGCGACAAGTGAGTCACTTTGCTTGGCAAGTTCCTTCTGATTTGATCACACACCACATCATGGAACCATTCTTTCTAGGGCCGATAGTGGCTATGCATGGCACTATTCACAAGAGAATTTTGATGCCATCCATACTTATCTTAACGGTATTTTAACGGTCATGAGTGGTCTTCTTCTGGAAAGGTGACTTACCTTGAGTTGTTTGTGGATTGGTATGCTTATAGTGGCAGCCAGCTTGTTAACCCAAAAGCTGGCAGGACTAAACCGTTGTCCACCGCAGCAGATTGCACGTCAAGTTTTGCTGCAGCCTTGTGAAGTATTCATAAGGTGTTTGCCGAGAAAGTAGCACCGCACCCTGCGACTTGCTGCCTGGTTTCGCATCTGACGGCGTTCAACAGGTTGAAGCAGGCCATCGGCCTGAATATGAGACCTCGTTTTAGATGCCCAAGTGCAGTCGGATTTCTCACTTGGAGCCTTGGAGCTGGCGTTGATCTTTCGGGGTTGGAAGTGGACTCTGCCGGACTTGATTCGACCCAACCTGGTAAGGAGACCCTAGTGGTGAGCAGTTTCTGTTTTGAACATTTTTGACCCACTACGACATACTACGACCAATCCCTTGCTTTGCTTGGCGTTTAAGTGTCTCTTGAGCTACTTTGTGCGGCGGCTTTGCCGCCTGTTCGCTTAAGGACTTCGTAGGCCCTTTTCGTATGGGATGCTCCATGACCCACCTGGGAACTGCCGATGGATTCTGATCCCATGCCAGGGCGGCCGCACCTCTCGCCGTCGCATCCGTCGCCAAGCGCGCTGCCTGCGTTCGGGGAGAACCGACAAGGCGATCCAGAGTTCGGAGCTAGGGGAGGCACCATATCTCTAAGCATATTCACTACCCTCTGGTAAACTAACATAGCTATGGAAAATCACAATTGTTTATGGGAAAATTCACTATAAATGGGCCATTTCAATAGCTATGTTAAATTACTGGAGGGTACTGGTTGGTGTTTTGGAACATTTTATTTTTTCCCATATATTGGGAATTTCATCATCCCAACTGACTAAGATTTTTCAGAGGGATTGAAACCACCAACCAGATATGGGAAGTCAAATAGATGCTATTAGTTTCCCGGCCACATTATAGTCAGTACATGTCGATACCACTCCCACGCCGCAAGTTTAAATCAGTGAGTAGTTCTTGTTCAGAAGCTGGCTCTGGCTCAACAGGAGCCTGCCTGTCAAACGTTGACTCTCAAATCTCAAAACAACAAATGTACCTCCGCATTAACAGCTGCAAGTTGTGCATCATGATCAAGTGAACATTTGAAATCTCTTGGGGTGGCCCCCTAGATATGTGTTCACATCGGTAAAGTTGTACAGCACTTGAGATCGCGGTGAAGTAATAGATGGTGCATCCGGAAGTTAGGGCGGAAACAAGAGGAATCATCAAAGTTATCCTCCCAGTGTTGTTGGTTGGTTATATCATGTTAAATCACCCTTTCTAGCCTATGTATAAGTCGATATAAGTCGTTTCTCAGATCAAACAATCACTCCCAAATGGCACCCTGGTAGAATATGGAGGATCGATGTTATGATCCCGTAAAAGGGTTGTGTTAAGATCAGGTGACTGGGACTCTCCAAATGGGAAACACATTCATTAAATTTCATTAGGCCTATCATCATGATCAGGATGGACACCTACAGTATGCTTCCCACCTTTTCCCAGCAAATCAACATGAATCAACCACAAGACTTACCCCAAAATATATACCATAGATATCCATCCATATGTATATATATATAATTATATATATATATACATATCTCCATATATCCATCCATATATATATATATATATACTATATGATTGTATTATATGATATAGAAAACCACTCATCCAAGAAAGTGAGACCATCCGAGTGATATCGCAGGTTCCATGCCGATGCCGTTACCCGCGGTTTCCCAAACGGTTGCCGCGGTGTCTGCGCAGGCGGATCCGAGGATATGTTTTGGGGTTCCATAAATGGAGGTGCCCCTTTATCGCTGGATGATTTACCCTCTGGTAAACTAACATAGCTATGGAAAATCACCATTTTTAATGGGAAAACTCACTATAAATTGGCCATTTTCAATAGCTATGTTAGTTTACCAGAGGGTATTTCATGGAAAATAAAAAAACATGGATGGTTATAGTGGTATGCCTATTTCACGAAACTTGAAAAATATGTTTTTTTTTTGAGTGGGAAACCATGATGGTTGGGTATTGATTGATCTTCACTATACGTAGTTTAAGACGATCGGACTGTTTCTATCGTTTGCTACGACACATGAAGAATCGCTTCTTGGCTTCAACCGCCATTTCTAGGGGATGTTCCAGCCACGATGGATCACACTCCAGAGGTAAACATCATCACACCCATTTATTGTTTGGTGATATTATCATAGATTATGTGTTTATTTGTTCTTGGCTCATGGGAATATCATCATCAATACATCATCAGTATCATTATCATTATACTATTATTATCATACCATAATATAGTTATTATTGTACCATCAATATTTTGATCTGGGTAAATTATAACGACCTCACTGTTCTCCCTCACTGGAATCATGGTTAGTAAGGGGAATCATCCCAAAGCCGAACTATTCAGGCTAGTGAATTATTATGGCCTTTACCCAGATATACTATTATCCATTATCATACCAGTATATACCATTATCATCAATATACCATGATCCATATATTATACTGGTAAATACCATTATCATGGTAAATTGATATATCGAATATACCATTATCCATATATAATTTCCATTATCATTATACCATGATCATGATCAATATACCATGATCCATATATTATACTATTATTATCATACCATGATCATGATCCGATTCGAATTAGTGAAGCCAGAGAATCCGATTCGATCTGGGATCATCCCAAAAGTCCCCCTCGAGATCCTCGAGGCACAGACGAAGGACAAAGAGTGGAAGCAGTGGAAGCAGCTTGTCGTCCGGACAGAGCCACTGGTGACCGATTTTTCTCACGGCGAAGTGGAAAGATCCACCATTTTGAATAGGTCAATCATCTGAAATCATCAGAAATCATCTGAAATCAGAATCTGAAATCATCTATTCTATAAGCCATTTTCCATACCTATGCTTAACCAGAGGGATCCAGAGGGTATATGCCAGGATAAGGCTTTCCGGGAAGCGCGAAATCATCCCTGAAGTTCAGATATGATTGGGCACTTAGAATCCCAACTTTACTATCTGGCTATGACTAACATAGCCATGGAAAATCACCATTTTTAATAGGTAAACCATCTATAAATGGGCCATTTTCCATGGCTTTGTTAAATAACCAGATGGTACGTCATTCACAAGAATAATTGGTAGTAGTATGTAGGGAACTATTTTTGGGCAATAGAAAGCTACACTTACGAACCACGGAGTGTTTGACTTCGGCGCCCTTGTGTTGAGGGGTTTGTACCAGAAATGGGTCTGAAGAACATACAGATGTGGAATCTGGCTGAAACAATTACTGTTCTGGCCCTTTACCAGTTATAAGTACTTATAACCCCATTTATAGACTGTATAATCCCATTCATAACCAGTTATAATTTCATAGCCATGGCCATAACTGTACTGTATTGATCTTCTCCGCTTGGATTTACTGCAATGATTGGTTTTCTACTTGTCCATTGGATATGATGGGATCATAGTGAAAATCAAGTCGCACGCACGTTAGTTTGGTTTCCAGAGCGTAGCCCCCACTACAGCCCTCTCATTGTTGTTAATTTTTGAACAAATATGTTACATACGAAAAAAAAAAAAACATACTAAATTCCATTTTTTGGCAGCTGAAATTCACATCTCATCTCTTAGTTTGATCCTATTTCATTTCCGAAAAAAAACTCGGTTCCCCAAGAAATTCCCAGGTCCGAGCCCTTTGTGCTTCTGGGTGATGTGGCATGGTTCCCTGTGCCCAAAGCCAAAGTGCGAGGCATCGGAGCTGGAAAGTCGGAGACATTTGGGTCAAAAGGTCACAGGTTTAGGCGGTTTAGGGTGGTGGAAATATATACAATGTGAGGCCCCCCAGTTATAAGTTGGTTTATAAGCCCCAGTAACTATAGTTATAAGATGTTATAAGTACCATAAACCATAGTTATTGGAGTTATAAACCAACTTAGCTATCTAGGGGGCCCCACTTTGTAGGACATATATGGCGACCTGGAAAACGCACTATTTTCGTATGTTTCTGTAGCTAGACCCTTCAAGCAACCATTTTTCAATGAGTCAAAGTTATACAAACTGAGTATCTGATTGGTGGTTTGGAACATGGCTTTTATGACTTTCCATTCTGGTCGGTGATTTCAAACAGTTTTTTTTATTTTCCATAATATATGGCATGTCATCCTTCCCATTGTATTTTATATTTATCAACATGGTTAAAAACCACTAACCAGTAAGTATTAACCATCATTAACCATTTAATAACCATATATTAACCATATATTCATATTGGGAATCTCAGCATCCCAGCTGACTCCATCATTTTTCAGAGGGCTCAACGGGCTCAACCACCAGGTCTCCCTTACTATGGGACGTCGGAGAGCAACTGATTTTTCAAGCTGGATAGCATGGTGGAAAGGATGATGTGTAAAATGATGATTATGATGCAATGATTATCTAATTATGTAGTGATTATGTAATGATGATGTGATGATGATGATGATGATGATGATGCTGATGCTGATGATGATGATGATGATGTAATGATGATGTAGTGATGATGTAGTGATTATGTAATGATGATGTAATGATGATGTAATGGTGATGTAATGATGATGTAATCATATATGATGATGTAATGATGATGTAATGAGGATGTAGTGATTATGTAATGATGTAGTGGTTATGTAATCATGATGTAATGATTATGTAATGATGATATAATGATCGTGTAATGCTTATGTAGTGATGATGTAGTGATGATGTAATGACTATGTAGTGATGATGTAATGATGATGTAGTGAGTATGTGAATGCATATAGAATTTATATACCATATTCAAAAGCGGGAAGGTCCAGACTCCAGACTCTTGTGATCTGGCGGATCTACTCTCAACGAATCCTTGGTTCTGCCAGTGCATCAACCATGGCTGGGAATTCCCCAAATTGATGGAGTGAAATCCTATGAGGAATCTATAAATGGATATGCAGTGATCAAAGTACATGTCCATTTATAGATTCTCGTTCATAGGATTTCAAATCATAGAAATTCAAATCATTTCAGATCATAGAATTTCAAATCATTACATATATATATATACAGAAATTACATGAAATTACATGTTCCATTCTTCAGTGATATGTTTAATTACGGTGAGGGCTGTTCCTTTTTTTTGCGAAACGGTGCCAGGCGACTTTCCCCTGGAGGTGCGTCATGGGGGAAGATCCAGGGATGCAGCCGTGCTGCTGAGGCAGTATTTCTATGGATTTTGGAGCTTACCCTATGGGAAAACCATGGGAAAACCATGGGAAAACCATGGGAAAATGGGAAAATCATAGGAAAACCATAGGAAAATGGAGGTTTACCCTATGGCAAACTAACATAACTATGGAAAGGTCCACCACTTTTCAAGGGTAAATCCACTATAAATCAGCATTTTTCAATAGCTTTTTGTATGTTTACCAGAGGGTAAGTTATTTAAGTATCTTGGATTTATATGGATTTATAGGGTTTGGAGTCTTCATTGTGATAGGAAGATGAAGCTGCACAGCAAGCATCATTGGCATTTTTGGGGGGATTGAACAACACACTTGGTGGCCGGGTGGTCCAAACATGGGAAATACGTTCACATCGCTGAAATCCATCTGGGCACCAGCTGCGTGTGGTGTTCCGCGGCAGCGGAACGTGGCGAAAGCAGACTGTTGGCCACATGGAACTCAAGGGGAAGCCTACACTTCGGTCAGTGGCATGAAGGATGAGAGCTTTGTGGACGGTTGTTGGGACACTGATACATGATGAATAGACAGTAGCTCTATGTTCATGCCCGAAAATTCTGAGGTGACAGTGAAGGTCTCTTCCCTTCACTTCTTGAGGATGTGAAATATGGGTGTGAAGAAAAGGTACCCCAAAAAACCACAGGTGAATCATCATTGTTCCTAATAAAGTGCCATAGATACATATAGATACCCTATTTTCAGCACCCAATTGGATGTGGTGCATCACATGTTTTTTTTGGGGTTTTACATCACCCAAAGAACCTGTGTTTTACCCTCCGGCAATCAAAGGTAGCCTGATTGGTGGTTTGGACCATTTTTTACTTTCCATATATTGGGAATTTCATCATCCCAACTGATATTTCCATATGTTTCCATAGATTTCCCACCAATCATATGATATATGGGATGTCATCCTTCCCATGGACGAACTCATATTTGTCCGAGGGGTAGGTCAACCACCAACCAAATGGAGGATTTCCCAGCCATGTTTGACACCGGAGGCTAATGTCCAACCATTAAGGTGAAGTATTCCCCAAAAAATCAGTTATATCATGTTATATAATTAATGTTATATATATATATATACGTATATATATATATAGTTATGTTATATCACAAATACATTTATATATATATATATATATGTATACATATATGTATATACATATGCATATATATATATCATATCCCCATAAGGGCATCATCCGGGACAGTTCTGGTGACATGACATCTCTTTCAGCCTTCGAGGCGCCCGAGGACAGTGAAGCCATGAGTTTTCTGCGACGGTGCGGCCACCAGGTTTTCTCGATTGGAATCTGAGAAACAAATCTGCCCAACAGTAATGGGAAATAATGGTTCATAACAGCAATAATCATCCAGAATATATGGGAAACAGTAATGGAATAATTTCGATTAATGAATGTCACTTGGTGGTTTTCCATTTCATATATGGGAAAATCCTGGTTAATCATGGTTAATAATGGTTGATCATGGTTAATAATGGGAGAATAATGTCACTTGTATATATATATATATATATATATACAATGTGGGGCCCCCCAGTGATGGAACGATGGTTTATAAAGCCCATGAATACTATAGTTATAGGTACCATAAAGTATAGTTATTGAAGTTATAAACCAACTTAGCTATCTAGGGGGCTTTGTGTATATATATATATATATATAATTATATATATACCCTATGGATCCAAGTTCCTTCTTAGGAAGTGGGACTGGGGTATGATTTGGAGGGTGATTAGTACCTTCTCAGACAGTGTTTGGATCCATAGAGTATATATATATATATAGATTGTAACAGCGCACATATATGATGTATTTGTGTATTTATATATATATATGATATATTTAAATATGTCTGTATGTGTATATATATATACGTTGTTTGACTTTTTTGAAGTTGTATATACAAACTTAAAACAGGGGTAACTACTTCTGCGGGGCTTATGATCGACAAAGTCCTTGGACTCTTTAGTGTTTACCCTCTGGAAAACCATGGAAAACCATGGGAAAATGCGAAAACCATAGGAAAACCATAGGAAAATGGAGGTTTACCCTATGGCAAACTAACATAACTATGGAAAGATCCACCACTTTTCAAGGGTAAATCCACTATAAATCAGCATTTTCAATAGCTTTTTGTATGTTTACCAGAGGGTACTTTGGATTCTATTTTGGGTGCTTTGAGTTATTACTGGTGGCGATTGCTCTCAACTGATGCTGTAGCTTGCACCTTTCATTGAAGGCCCAAACGAAGTGCAAGGATAGGTGTCCAGAGGTCCAATCCCTATAGACATGAAGTTCACATTAAGTTCAGTGGTTCATTTCGATGATTTCGAAGGAATTCGTTTTAGACATACATCAGCTATAGATATGGAGCACTTCGGGAAGTTCATCAAGAGTGACTTCTTACGGCACAGCGCACAGCCCGGTCAGGGTCACCTCCTTAATGGGCTGCGAAATCACTGAACAGATGAGAGAGGTCCAGCGCGGGACAGTGATTCCAATGGTGAATCCTTGCGGGAGTCTACTGGGGAATCCAAGCTCCGAATCAAATCAGGAGGCCCAGAACACCACCTCGGAATCTCAGTTTGATTGGTCAGAAATTTTTTGTCGGTTGCTTGCATTCCGAACATGGTTGGTCAAACATCCATTAAAAATCCATGATTTACTCAGTCCACGGTGAACCCCACAACGGGAAGTGGACCTCAATTTTGGGAGTCAATCCTACAAGGGCTCCATGTTTTGAACGTTGAGAAAGTAGCAGCGATACCTATGTTCATTGGCTGTTTCCCATACTTCTTGTCTTCGTTTCTTGGTGTTTGTGTCCTCAGTGCCGGAGTGATGCTTGCTGGCCCCATTTCATATCCATTTCATGTGTTTTTTCTCCAAATATCAAATCATATGACGATGGCGCAATCCATACAGCACCAATGTTTGAGCCATGCCCCGTTTTTTTTTCGACACATTGGTCAAATGATCCATTCCGGACATGGTTTGAATTCCCCATGTCATTCATCCATGAGGGCCCTATAGACAGCTACATCATTTGTCTTGGTGAAGTTTCAGAGCAATCCAGGCTCGGGGCGACCAAATGCTGACCGTTGAGCATGTTCCATTTTACTTGGTTGATATCTTTGATTTCCGTAGATTTCCCATAGATTTCCCATAGATTTCCCATAGATTTCATATGAAACAGAGCCATCCACCATTGGTACCCCGGGTACCCCCGTGGGATTCGGTTCGTCCAGTTATTTCGACCTAACCCACTCTGGGCGATGGGGTAAGCCAACAAGTACTTTCCCCATATTTCAATACTCATTTGTTGCATTCATAGTGCATAGATGCCTCATATTTCACCTATGAACCAACAGAAATATACAGAAATGTCATGCCAGGAGCCTGAGAAGGCAGTCTTTCAGGAAGCTGCGCGGCTGCTTCTGGCAGTGGTGGGCTTCATGTGCGAAGGTGCAAGCCGCAGGGCGGTTGGGTGCTGGAAGGGTGGAAGGTTGGAAGGGATGCTCTGTCAAGTGTTGCTGCTTGGAAGACTTGGCATGTTTTCTCTGGTTTTTTTTGACATATTTTGACTCTCAGGATGATATTAAATTAAATTTTTGGGATATTAAATGATATTTAGCATATTTTAACCATTAACCGTCAACTTCATTGGGCTGAACTACCTTGGCAGGGTATGGCTTGGAAGCGGGAGTCCAGTACATGTTTTTCTTCAATATTTCACCAATTAGAGGTTTGGTGGGTTTCCTAATTGGGTCTGGATTGGATGTGTTACTCTTATTAATACTAGGCCCAATTAATGGGATTAGATGGGATTACTCGGATTAATAAGATTAATCTTACTAGGGATGAGATGATTAGATGAGAGTTCCACATATCCCATCAAGAGTTAAACTCCAAGCAGTCGAGGCAAGCTATCAACTCGCTGAATTGGTGGCCAGGCAATTGTCCGCATATGCTCCGCGGAAATGTGTGGAAACCCAGCAGTATCCTTCTATGATGATGATTATGATGATTATGATGATGATGATGACCATTATCATTATCATTATCATTGTAATTGTCATTGTTTTATTATTATTATTATTAATAATTATATTCACCAGACATACTATTTACTCCAATGTTGCTGGTTAAACTCCAATGTTGACTGGTCAAAACACTTATGTGTGCTCGTGATATTCCATATGTTGTTTTATTTTTAACATAGTAACACTACACGCTGACACCATCGTTTGCCCAAAAAATCAAAGGGTAGCCCGGAATACTCGCGGAAACACTAAGAGATGCTACAACAAATTACCTGTATGATTATAAGATTACCATCTTCCCATGACCCCTGAAAGATACATATCATTACCATTTGAGTTGGTGTTTTTTTTGGTTTGGGGGGTATCCTGATCCTGATTGTTCATCATCATTACATGCCAGATTCTTCCAGCTACTATGGAGTACAGTGACAACACTAAAACTGAAGATGAAGACTGCTCGCAGAATCGCATCCAAAAGATCATTGTCCGTAAAAACCCAAGTGTTCCATGGCTTTTCCTCCGAGGTGGTCACTCGAGCTCCGTTCCTGCCTGCGTGGCAGGGGGTGGTGCCACATATGGTACTGAGAGAGACTATGACTGGTATTGGGTAAAAATGGCTTTTTGAAGCTTTTTCTCACTGGGTGACTTCATTGTTACTTTTTATGGGACTGTGTAAATTGAGTTTGATGGGATTTCATAGGATTTATATGGGATTTTATGGTATGATAAATTGTATTACCCTTTATAACTATGTATATATATATATTGATAGAGTACATGTATATTAGGTGGAAGGGATTGCTGTTCCCTGAGAACTTGGTGGTTTCGGGATAGTGGTCAGTCCGAACACCAATACCGGGGTGGGTCAAGCTGGGTTAACAGAATTACGGAAGACACAAAAAAATAACTATTTGAAGCCAAACAAGTGCGCAAGTCTCATCTTGCTAGATCTATGATGATTTATGAAGAAAAACATGTCGCCCTGTTCCGAAGCTACCCTCTGGTTATTTAACATAGCCATGGTATAGATGGCCCATTTATAGATGGTTTACCTATTAAACATGGTGGATCTTGCCATGGCAAACAGTTAGTCATAACCAGATGGTAAACCATATATTTTGGGGTACCCCATTTATGGAATAAACCATATATTTTCCATTTTAATTAGTAGGATTTTCCCTTATAAACCATATATTTTGGGGTACCCTTAATTGTTGGGCGATCCCAGCACTTGTTTGAGTGCCCCAAGAGCCGACCAAGGAATGGTTTGATGGCAACGAGGCAACGTCCTTGCTGAACTTCTACGGGTCTCTCGGTCTTCGGAAGAGGATATTTCAATGTTTGCGAAGGTATCATGTGATACCACATGTTATCATATCTTTTCATGTGTATACTACATTAATACACATTAGTACATGTTTATCATACTGTATCTTACCATATAGTATATATATACATATATCGACAATCTCATGAGCGATAGTACAAGTATAGCCTGGAGACATTGATCAGCAAAGCCACGGTGTCGTTCAGAAGGCAAACATGGAGAATTGCAACGGAAAACAACTATGGCAATGTGATGAACATCATAGCTGACTAAATCTACAATGCATGATGTAATCAATGTAATGTGGGTAAAACACTAGTAAACTTTGTAAACCATCCCCCAAATCACCATTTTTATAGGTGGTATGTTTACCATTCCCAGTCATGGGTGGTTTGTGATTGTTTGTTTCCCACATTAATCATAATCTAATCATTTATGGTCACGTTCTAGTGTTCTATAATAATCCCGTTAATGTTCTATGAGAATCATTTGGTGTAATCCCTACAATCATCTTATCATAATCATGTTTGTTCCTTTTAAACATGGGCTATTTATGGCCTATTCCCCATCATCATTTGGCTGCGGCTAATATAATCACTAATAGTGTTCATCAATCCCCTTTAAAGGGAAGGACACATCATTTAGTGTCCTATAATTTAATCTTTGCCAGGACAAATCTAATCTTAGGATTATAGTTATATCGTACCATGATGATAATAATCATCTATATTCTAAGTTAGTGATTATGTTGGTAGTATAATCCCCTATAATACAGTAATCATTTGGGTATAATCATAATTATTACAAATCATAATTATAATGATCATTAGTTAATATTACAACAATTCATGATTCATGATTATCCTATATATTATACATTATATATTATCTGGTTAATATAATCTATAATCACTAACTTAGTTAAACACCTATAGATAATAAAATCATCTATAATATAATCATTATAATGACACCCTTATCATTATAATAATAATCCCATTATTTGGGTAGTATAATGCCCTTAGGTTATTATAATACTATGGTTAACTTAGTAGCTAACTAGTTAATAATCCTTTTAAACATGTCTTAGTTAGTAGTTAACTAATCTTAGTTAACTACTAACAATAGTTATACTGATTGGTGGTTTCAAACATTTTTTCCATAATATATGGGATGTCATCCTTCCCATTGACGAACTCATATTTTTCAGAGTGGTAGGTCAAGCACCAACCAGTAATTATTAATCATCATTAACCATATAATAACCATATATTAACCATATAATAACCATATATAAATCCTTTAACTTTAAGAATCCTTTATCTAATTAGTTAAACATGTCTTTGCCCAGGTCGGACACGCTTCGCAAAGCTTTCGAAGCCGCGGATCGACCGAAACAGGGGTCGCTCGGTGTCTGAGTGGACCCCGATAGGGAGAAAATGACAATTTTAGATAGGGAGGTGGCCCACAAACCAAGTGAAAAGACAATTTTAATAGGGGAAAAAACTATGTATATATATATACATAATTATTATATATATATATAGTTGGACTTGTTTTCTTTCCCCTATATTTTCAGACAGCCAGCCAGCTTTGGATTCTTAAAAGCTGGATTGTGACGTCTTTGAGGAGACCAACGTTCGATCGGAATGGTGATCACTGGGATTTTGATGAGCGAAATTCCATCTTTTTGGAGTCTCCAAACATCGTGGCTTGCTGGAAAATCATGGAACATCCACTTTTGTTTAGTTCTGTGATTTTCCCAGCTATGAATCTCTTGAATCTCTGTTTATAGGGGATTCGTCACTGTTTTTGTTTCTTTTTACCCTTGTCCACAAAAAGGTGCTTGCCACTTGCAAACTGTCTGCGTAAGCTGGGTAAACCAACAAGGCAACTGCGGAATCAGTGGCCATTTCCGGTACCTAACTTGGAGGTGGCCACCATATATCAGGTCTATGTAAGGGCTAGGGGCTATACCATGATATAGCCATATATACCCTCATAGTCATACTGGTTGGTGGTTTGGAACATTCTTCATTTTGTCCATATATTGAGAATTTCATCATCCCAACTGACTCATATTTTTCAGAGGGGTAGGGCGAAAAACCACCAACCAGACCCACATAGTATAGTTTGATGTGGGTACAATAGCTCCAGGAAGCTCCAGTTTAGGTACCTGAAATGGCCATTGAATCAATTGGCATTCGCGGATGCTTTGCGGATTTGATCCTTCGGAAAACCAGGGAAGTTTTGGAAAAAAACATACCCTCTGGTAAACATACAAAAAGCTATTGAAAATGGCCATAGAAATAGTGGATTTTCCCATTAAGAGCATGGTGATTTTCCATAGCTTTTTGTTAGTCATTACCAGAGGGTAGGGGATACAACCAACCTTGGTGTGTTATGACCATGGGAACATATCTCGGGAACTCCACGATCAACAGGGAGGTTCCTTACTTGGTGGTTCATCCCAGGAATCCTAAGTAGGTTTTTTGACCCCAGATATAAGTGGATTAAGCCTACTTATCCCACTTATAACCAGGGATATAATCTGCTTAGGATTTGTGGGATGAGCCAGTAAGCAAATCAAAGAGAAGGGAATGTAGAGGATGATACGGACAGCCATGGATATCGTGGATCATTGACGCCAACATGATTCCTTGGAGAGCGCAGGAAGATTTTACAAAAAAGAGGATGATCTGCTGGGTCAGGGATGATCTTCTTCGTCTTCATGTTAAGTTTTTTATTTTCATTATAGCCTTCACTTCATTGTTACAAATTGAAATTGGGTTACCCTTTTAATTATTAACCTTTATGTATAGCAGTATTTCATGTCTTCAAACTGTTCGAAATCACCATGATCCTCTACCAATCATCCACAAGTACACAGCTTTGTCTGAAAATTGGATACCCCAGAAGCCAGTGGTTTATCATCGTTTGTCCTGTCAAACCGGCCATCCATGTCCCATAAATATCCAGAAATTCCCATTGTTTCATAGGTATATAGATCTCATCAAATTCCATCAAACATCCCATCAAAGTCCATTAAATTACATTAAATATTTATATCAAACAGCTGCCAAACTGCACCTTTGGCCTTTCCCCAGGCACTTCATCACCCTGCTGTCCCGCTGCGCTGCGGTGGAAGCGGGCCGCCCGGGGGCACGATACCTTCGAGCTGCGTGGCAGAAAATCTTTGATGCTTGGTCAAACCTACAGTTGGAGCCTCCGTAGCCATGAAAAATGCTGGTAAATCCATGTTTTGCCCCATAAAAAAAATGTTGTTTTTGCCCATCAAAAAATGTTGTTCTAGCCCATAAAGATGGTGTTTTACTATGTTCCACCCCATCTTTTTCAATGTGTTACCATGTTTTTTACTAACTAGATGTGGGATCTTTCATGGGAATAACTGTTACTTGACATTCCTTGGAGGATTTTGGAGGATCATCACCTAGGATTGGATGGTCCCAGTTATGGCCATTTATTAATTATAACTGGTCATTTCAATGGGATTATACATTCTACAAATGGGGTGACTTGTTAGCACTTATAATTGGTATAACTCGGGCCATAACTGCAGTTGCAGGGTGAAGCATCCATCATTTTCCCAACTCCCCAGAATTGCCATGCCAGCTATGCGGAAAAAATAAAACATAACTGGGATAATATGATAATGACCTTTGTTATGGTTATTATGATATATATATATATATGTCATTTAAATACATATAATATATATATATATAACAGTTTTGCTATACATCCCCAGTTTTAAAAACCAAAGAATCATTTCCGTTATAGTTAAATGATACCATGCCATACAATAACGGATTCACCACGAAAATGCCATCGTGATACCCAGAGAATCACTGATTCACCATTTGAAAATGCCATATAGTTATATACATCTACAAAAACAAGTAGCAGTTTGATTACCATATAACCACAACATCACCATTATAGGTTATATCTCAATCCATAAACCATAAATTGACATCCACCAGTTCTTTCCATTATCCTCTGGTAAGATTTACCCATTGAACATGGCCCAGTCGAAATAGTGGATTTACCCAGCTAGAAAATGATGATTTCTTCCATAGTTAACGAGTGATTTTCCATTAAAAATCATTAAAAATGATGATAACTTCCATAGTTAACCAGTGATTTCCATTAAACCATACTTTCCATAGAAAATGGTGATAACTTCCCATGAAAAATGGTGATTTTCCCATGAAAAATTGTGATTTTCCCATGAAACATGGTGATTTCCATCGTTTTTTCACGTTAACCAGCTGGGTTTGCACCATCCCGGGACCCCAGAGCTGAGAAAAACTCAGGATCTCTTCCCCGAGCTCAGCCTCTTCCGTCAGCTCCTGGCACAGCTGCGGCGCCGCTGCTGGGAAGACGTGCGCGACCGCAGCCGCAGTCGGAGCTTCGGGCGGTTGTTGGATACGCGGGGGAAGCGGGAGATGGTACGGCCGGGAGGTGCAAACATGGGAAACGATGTGGAAAATAGATGAAGAATGATGGAAAAAATATGGAACATTTAGATGGGTTGGATGGTGTAAGTCCCATTCTGGTTGGTGGCTGGAAATGGATTATGACATGGATTATGACTTTCCCATCATGTTGGGAATGTCATCATCACTGGACGATCATCTCAACATGGAGGATTTTCCAAGCCTCCTTTGATTCGCTTTTTGGGTAAAGTTTGATAGGAAACGTGAGGGAAAATACCATGGATTATTTGATAAAAAGGTTGGAAAAAGGTAGAAGACATGATTGGAACCATGGAATTTTCCACATCAGTCAATTTTCCACATGGAACATTTCCACATCATTGACAGTCAATTTTGTTGATAAGATGTGATATCCTCACATTGACTTTGAATGAAATTATTACGCACTCAGCAGTGGGGATGTGTTAGTTGGGATGGTAGTTTTCACGATCCGGGAGATTCCCAACGGATGTAGTGAGGGTCAGAGTGGATGATTCACGAGGGATGATGGCTTTGAATGTTGTGGACGTTAAATACTGGTGGTTTGGAACATGGATTTTCCTGGTTCATCTATGGTAAATCTATGGTTCATTGGAATAACAATATATCTGCTTGGTGGTTTGGAACCATGGAACTTTATGACTTTCCCATCATGTTGGGAATGTCATAATCCCAACTGACGAACTCATATTTTTCAGAGGGGTAGGTATACCACCAACCGTAATATGTTGGTTCCTGCAATTTGTTTCTCTTCAAGAGGATTTGAGATCATTGGATTGAAAAGTCATGTCATTGTCGTCATATGCTGTATTGAATTCGCAAGATAGACTAACCCAAAGATGCCCTACAAAAACTGTTGTAATATCATGTAATATTGATATCCATTACTCCCATGACGGTTGTATCAAATTCGTTGTATTTCAACTTGAAAGAACCAACGATCAATCGGATATAATGAACCATAGTGGGCATTATGATCTGGCATGGGTAGTTGAATCCCATTGATATCCATTAATATCATCTATGTGGATTTTCTTTTCTTCCAGCCTATGATGCTTGCTTATATGTACATATATCCCATACATTGTGCCTAGTATTTGCTATTAAACACCAAAACTATGGTTTCACATCATATATCCATTAGTGTAGTGAGATCCCATGATGGATGCCCATCCCATTATATATGATGGTATCCAACCAAATTAGTCCAATCATACCACCATACAACTTGTCCACTGGTTATATTCATTCGTTCAAGTACCCATCAAAACATATCACATATCCACTAGTTACCACTAGGTGTATGCTATGATGCTTGGTTATACCCCATTGATATATTATACCATCTGGTCATTTAACGTCGCTACAGGCATACACACATTTTTGTGATAGGTGAATCATCAGACATCATCGAACTAAATGGCATGTGTTGAATAGGTAAATCATCAGACATCATTAATAACCATATATATATATACATACTGGTTGGTGGTCATATACCCTCTGGTAAACGTTTACATAACGAACTGGAAAAATCCACCATGTTTAAGTTCGGTAAACCATCTATTTCTATGGGCCATAAAACTCCATGGCAAGGTTTTTTATCACCAGAGAGTTCCCGCAGCCCCAGGAGCCCCCGGCGAAAGCCGCCGGCAGCGGCGACAGCGGCGCAGCCGGAGGTGGGGATTTCAGCAGAAATGGTGGATGAAATACCGTTAAAATCCGTTAAAAAATCGTGGATTCAATGGATGCCATGGATGGATTTTCCATGGATTTTTCTATGTTTTTTTTTTGTATCAATGGATTTTGGTTTTCTTGTGATGATTTTAAGAAATTGGCTGGATTGTCCTATGAAATATGAGTATTTCCTGCAAATGTTTCCTTGAACCCATTGATGGCAAGTAACTAGTGGTTAAGTGTACTAGTTACTACTTACTCAGCTGAGTTTTTGTGTGGCTTACAAATAACTTCTATGTGTGTTCCAAAACAATAAGCAGGGAGGGAATTGTGTTCTGCTGTATCAAAAGGTCCTTTCTGGAATCAAACATTTGGAAAAGATCTTGGAGAATGTAGAGTGTTCAAGCAGAAATGTCTATTTTGAACTCTTTGTTCAGGGGTGATCTCCTGCACGGAGAACACCTGTTTCCATTGTGGTTTTGAAAACCTCTCCGACAGGGCACCAAAATAAATTGTCGCCAAAGGAGGGCATCGTTTCCAGCTTCTTCACCCAGCACAAGTGGAGTAAAAGTACCCCAGTTTATGATAGAAGTGTGAAACACATATCTTCCATGACCCCACAGATTTTCTACCATTTTTATAATTTTGCTGCCACCATTTTTACCATTTTTGGATTTGGAATTATAATGGAGTAATATCATCATTATTATTATTATTATATTGTGGGAAATATCATTGGAATAATGGGAATATCATGGGAATAAGACTGTTAAATTATATCCAATGATTAATTATATTTAACCATTCAAATGGGAATATTTTCTGGGAATATCATTGAAATAATTAGTTGGTTAAATTTAATGGACTATCAGGATAATATGGGAAAACAATTAAATCAAAATCAATAATATAATCAACATGATTGATAATTCATTGAAATTTCATTGGAAATGAATAATTGGTTAATATGATCCAATTAAATTTAACCCATCCCATTGTTAATCCATAAAATTCCAATTCATTGATATCCCATTGTTAATTGGTTCATATGGGATATCATTAACAATGGGATTGGTTTTCTATGTCCATCCCCTGTGGGTCACTTTTGCGCAACAGTAGGAGGAGGGGACCCGCTTCATCCTGCGCAACGCCGGACAAATTACCGAGGAGCAAATTATCGAGCGGCTGGGCCCACGTTTGGAAGTTTTTTCATGGGACATGTCAATGGAACATACCCTCTGGTAAACATACAAAAAACTATAGAAAACCACCATTTTTAATGGGAAAATCCACTATAAATGGTCATTTTCAATAGCTATGTTAAATTACCAGAGGGTATGGAAAACAAATCGCAGTTAATGTTTTAAACAAACAGATCATGTTCAATGGGAAAATATGGACATGTCCTTTAAAACTGTTGGTTCACTGGAGGCTATTCTGAAACTATATTCCAGCTGGTGGTTCCTTTGTTTGGGATGTAAGAAAAAATTGAATGATGATGTCAACTGACGAGCATATGTTTGAGTTCAAACCACGTAGCAGTTGTTTGATGCGCTGAAATTGAACATGGGAAAACCAAAAAATCGCTGATTGAGGTTGTTTCAAAAGGTTGGACATGTGTTTTTCATCCGTTTACACCAACCTGGAATGATTACGGGTTTAAAGCCGGGCACGAGTTTGATGGATGATTTGGGTTTGGAAGTGGCCATGTTTTGGATATAAACATTGACATTGGACATGCTATCAGCTACATGATATGGCTGTCAAGATAGTGATCACTTAACTTGGGATGAGGATGAGGATGGGGATGGGGATGATGATGATGATGATGATGATGATGATGATGATAACGATAATACCGCTGACTATGATGTTGTTATCGTCCATTTGATGTTTGCATACAACTGTGACTATTATGTTATAGTTATGATCAGGTTGTTTGCTGTCAGATGCTGCTGACTATTGATAATTCCTCATGCTGGTGAAATGGTGACTCGCGGACAAGGCTCATTGCTGTTGTTTGATTGTTGTTTGCAGTTTTTTCTACATGCCATCAAACAACACAACCGTGTGTCTATGAGATCTATCGCACTTGTAAAGGAGTCGTTTATTTTCCATCCCAAAGTGGATGCATCTGGAAATGGGATGTACCAGGAGATAGCTATTTTCCATAGGGAAGATGATGACCAACTGTTGGGGAAAATGTAAGAATAGCTCCAATGGGATATACATGTAAGCTGGTTGGTGGTTTGGAACATGTTTTTTTCCATATATTGGGAAGAAAAATCCCATTTGACTTTCATATTTTTCAGAGGGGTAGATATACCGCCAACCAGTATATATATATATTATATATATATATATCTATTTCCCCACATTTTCCTATGATTCCCCATTGCTTCTAGGGGATATTCCGTAGGGAAATTGATGATGATCAACTGGGAACGGACGGAAAGCATTTCCCTAGGTATTTCCAGCACTTCGGACGCGTGGTCTCGTGCAACGTGCTGAAAGACAAGCGAACCAAGAAGACCTGGCTCGTTTGGATAGCATGGGGATAGCCATAACTGTAGTAAATTGGATGATGGATTATTATTATATCCCACTTACTATAGGTATCTATAGGTTATATAATGTTTATCCAATCACCAATTAAATTAGATCTCTGGTAAACGAACAGTCTGCCATGGAGAGTCACCATCTTTGTCAGAGGTAAATCAACTATTTCGACTGGACCATTGTCAATAGCTTTTTGTATGTCATTACCAGAGGGTAGGGGTATACCTCAAATCTCAAGGTATACCGAGCATTTTCAGGTAAGGCCCATGTCCCGAAAGAAGACATAGCTATGGAAATCATGCCCCACTTATAAAGATGAATGACCTAAACTATGTCTGTGGCCATTTGTCATGGCAAAGTTGCAAAATGTTGCAAAAAAATGCTCGGATTCGGAGTATGATCTATAGATTTTTATATATTTTTATACCCTCTGGTAATTTAACATAGCTATTGAAAATGACCAATTTATAGTTGTTTTACCCATTAATAATGGTGATTTTCCATAGCTATGTTAAATTACCAGAGGGTAGTTGTTTTTTCCCATGAAAAAAACTCAATTTTGATCTGCCACATCTGGATGGCCAGGAAATCTCGTGGAGTTGCCTTTTGCACTCTCAGGCGCCTTTTCAGAGCTGGCAGAGCTGGCAGGGCGAGCTGGGATTTTCCATGGACCATGGGGAGCCAGTTGGAGCTATGAGATCTATGAGTTTACCACATGTTTAATGAAGAACTGTTCATGGAGATGAGATGTTTGATGTTTTTTCCTGATACCAGGAAAAACCGAAAAACTGATTGATTTCTGGTACTTCTGATGCGTTATATACTTTTATACTTATTAAAAAAAAAACATATGAGGAACATCGATGTGTGCAGTTTCACAATTTGCATGTGTTACCCCTACTTCAGCCCTCTCGTCAGAGACCTCAGTAAAGGCAGGCCCTAGATTTGGCGATTCGCTACAGACTCTCAGACTGCCCTTGAAATATCCAAGGTGGTTGTTGTGGGACCTGCATTCCCAGCATTCCCAGCATCTGTGCCGAGGGCTGAAGGCTCTTTCGAGGGTCAACCCATTACGGCTGCTTGGCGGCGCCACAGCCCCTGTTTTTCTTCGATTTTTGGAAGGAGGGGTCGGATGTGGCTGTTCCCAGTGATCGAAGGAGTGTGATGTTCCCTGGAGTTATCAGATTCTCCAGAGTCTTGACCATCCACTGCGAAATCTCTGGCTGAGCCAATGTTTTTGAGTGTTTACTTCTAAGGGTGGCAGCAGAACCGATGAATCTCTTGGACCACCAAGCATCCATTTCACCAGGACATCAACCATCAGTCAGCCATTTCAAGCACCGTTCAGCAACTGCTTGGGGCTCCAAAAAAGGGTCCAATCTCAACGCTTCACCACTCAGCTAAGGAAGAATCCATGAAGGCAGGGCCTTGGGAAAGAAATGGATGAGAATCTGGTTGGTGGTTTACCGTAAAGAATCATGTCAACGTATGTCAACTGAACATACCCTTTAAAAAATGTAGGTTTTAAGTTTGAATGGGGAAATCATCTATAAATGGGGGATGTTTTGTTTTGCAATGTTTGATTACCAGAGCGTACTTGGAAACTACAAAATTGACACAAGACTCTTGCGGGGTAGAATGCTTTCCGTTTTCCAATGAAGATACCCTCTGGTTATTTAACATAGCCATGGAAAATGGCCATTTATAGTGAGTTGTCCCATTAAACATGGTGATTTTCCATGGCAAACTGCTAAATAACTAGATGGCAATGAACGTGCTCCTCTGGCATGCTCGAAAGCGGAAAAAAGGAGTGGGTGCTGCATGAGACGCACATCGTAGGGCACATGAAGTTGGAGATAACGGAGGCGGAAGTGAAGCAAGAGAAGGACGGGGCCAAGAAACCATCCTGCGGCTATGGCCTATAGCTGTGTCTAAGGGAGCAATCCGAAAAAAGGTGAAGAACGTTAAGCTACAGCAAGATACACAGTAGATATATGTAGATATGTCATGTGATGTCAAATAATATTATATATCCTAGGGACCCAGGGAATTATTCCTCCACTTACACATGGAAACACATTTGAATGGAGCATAACTTGATAAGTTGCCCATAGATTTCATGTAAACGGGTGAACCTAGCATAGGGAAGATCTAGCTGACGGACGGTCCATGGTTGGATGAATGGTTCATGGATGGGTTTGACTGATTTGACCCTCAAAAATTGGCTGCTGAGCAATCGGAAATGAAGGAGCTGAATCTGATCAGTCAGCAGCCAAAGAATCTTGGTCAATGACACTTCAAGTGTTCAACGGGATAGTTGTACCCATTTGAACAATTTTGAACGGGTCAAAAGCATCTGTCAAAATTGAATAAAATTGGGTACCCCAAACTGGAATGGTAAAATACTAAAGGAAACATCAACAGTCCATTTGTTGGTCCCAAACAAATCCTACAGATTTTGACTCGAAAAGTGAGAAGTCGCGGACCTCCTCTGCTGTTATCAGCTGGTCCTTCCATTCGCGCAGGAGGACGACGAAGATAAAAAGCGCGAGGAGAGGGTGGAAGAGAGGCCCCTGCAGGAACGAACTGATTGATTACTGTGTATGATATTATATAATTGATATTATTTGTTTTTATTGACTGGTGAACTTGTAGTACTTTTAGTTATTGCAGTCATTGTAGTTCTTGTAGTGGACTTGTTTAAGATGGTGATTGCTGCAGCTCTTGCACTTGTTGCATGCTTCAGGATTCTTCCAATTTCAAAACAAAGGTGTTTCGTTCAGATCGCGGTGGTGTGCCATGCACCATGACGCTTCACCAATCCTTGAGCTATGATCCCAAAGATCATTCTTGCAATGAGTACTGAGAAGCAACAAATACTGCTTAGTGGTTTAGAACATGAATTTTATGTTTCCATATATTGGGAATAATAACCCCAACTGACTCAACTGACTTTCATATTTTTCAGAGGGGTTGAAACCACCAACCAGAATAAATTGCTATGTTTTGTTCCTATTTTGAATGCGAAAATGATCAACACCTAAACATCATATTGGCATATTGGATACAAACAGGCAAAATGTCATTGTCAGTTTCGATTGCCAGAGGGTAATCCATGTTTTTGTTGCTGTTTAAACACGTCAACATCCCATTTTCTTGGATCAGAAATCAAATCCATGTTTTATTTAGGATAAACATATTTATTTTACTTTGAGTGATCCCACCTTGACCCACTATTCTTGAATAGATTGAAATAGTTTTGTCATCTAGAAGTTCTAGAAGTATATATAATTGTATATATAATCATATATACTATCATATATACATATTATTCTGACATTCTATCTGACATTCTTTCTGGAGTGGCCCACAGCATCCGAAGCTGGGAGGAAGACAGGAGTGATTCGGCAAGGAAGACAGGAGTGAAGTGCAGGAGAAGGAGTGAGGGAGTTACACCTTTGTTAAAATCTAGAGACCCTCACCTGGAAGGTGGGGAAAAACATGTTCAACATGAAAGAAATCAGATGGGATTAAGTAGATGAAGTATGTCAACAATTCCAACTCTATCTAAAAACCTATATAGCGAGTGAATTTGTTCCTTGTATTTTGTTTAAAGGCATGAATTCCATGAACAATACCCCTGTTGATTGGTTATCATAAAGGATTATACTACCTGCTTTAATGGGGAGTATTACAGCATGTAATAACTATGAGTCTATGAGGGAAAATTAGCTATCAACCAACTAGTATTGCATGAGATGGAATACAGGCATTTCTCATCATAGATGTCCTTTTCCCCCTTTAACAACAGGTAAATGATGATAGATGGTATACCAAACCGGCCCCTCTATTTTTACCAAAAGGACATTATTGTTTCTCATAGTTCATGTGTCTCAAGATGTCTCAAGATGTCACATACCTCCAACGGTCAGCGCCAGGCGCCGTTCTCGGATCGAGAAGGAGCAGAGGCAACTGAGGACAGGCCACATATTACTTGGTTTAACGGGGATTAATGGGTTGTGTAGTGGGTTATATAATGGGGATATTGGTGACATCGCCAACAACATGATATTGTCTGAGGATTATAGTTATTACCAATTTTACTGAAGTCCAGCTGCTGGGGAATATGTGAAAACTTTTGGTAGACCCAAGATTGAAACATTTTTGACGGAGAAACACCTATAATTATTCTATAGGATGTGTTTGAAAGTACAGTACAGTAACCACCAAAAGGATAGAAAAGTAAAATTCCACGAAAGTAGTGATAAGTTACCTATTTATCTTTTTGGGGGTTATCCTCTGGTAAACGTTTACATAACTATGGAAAAATCACATTTTTTTAATTAATGGGAAAATCCACTACAAATGGCCATTTTGAATAGCTATGTTTGTTTACCAGATGGTAAATCCCATTAGATCACCATTAAACCACCATTATTAATCACCATTTTTCTAGTGGTTAAATCACCATTTTCCTCTATCTTTTTGGGGGTTACTGCAGATGATGTGTAAACTGTTTCCCACTGGCCATTCTGAAGGGCCTTGCCATCGTTTCTAGTGGACGAGCCACAACAAGTCACCACCAGTGACTCAGTTCCAGCGCCTTTTTTTTTGGTCATCAGTCCATGTTTTTTTGAGATGTCTATACCCGTTGTAAGGATTCCTCATTGTGGGATGACCATCGAACATACTTTTACCATCATTTTTACCATGGTACATATGGTTTGGTTTCTATCCCTACTTGAAAAAGACATATGATACCCTCTTGTTATTTCACATAGCCATGGTATAGATGGCCCATAGAAATAGATGGTTTACCTATTAAAAATGGTGGATCTTTCCATGGCAAACTGTTAGTCATAACCAGATGGTATATCCATATATTATATAACCAAGAAAATGGTGATGCTTCATGGAATATGACTTGGATGATGGGAAAATCAGGATAGAAAAGGTACTTATTGACGAGTGATTTGTCTTGAACCCACCATGTAGCAGATGTATTTCCCTCCTGGTGAATCCTTGCATCCGCCAGGCACATGCTTGGCACAGCACTGAACCTAACATAGGAACAAAATAATCATTAATATATGTTTCTATATATATACACAGTGTATATACACATGTTTCTGATATTTCATAATATTACATATATATTAATATATATGTTTTTGTTTTTTATTCTATGTGGAATTTTATGTATTACATGTTCTATGAACATGCCAACTATTTATTTTCTTAGTAAGAGCATAACATATATTATATAAACATAAATCGATACATGTTTTAGCTATTGTTTTTGCAATTATGTTTTATATCATATATATATATAGAGTGCAAAGTATTTGTTGATTTTATATTGTCATATATATATATATAGATATATACCTAATTTTGTTTCTTAATTTGAACTAAAATGTCATATGTTTCTGTATTTTGATCAATTTTAAGTCTTAGATTATATATGTTCAAACTTATTTTATCTTGTATGTTATTTATTGTATGCGTGTTATCTATATATATATACACATACTGTAGATAAATACCCAGTTACCACAGAGCTTGCTCGATCAGGACTTTGGGCGGTGCAGCCACCTTACAAGAGAAGGGCGAAGAGAAGTTGGTACCCACCTCGGCCGCGTCAACGATGATCCCTAACGACTCATCATGTGGTGATGCCTTGAAATCACCCTAAACCCTCAAAGAAAAACATAGTCTTCTTGGTTTCTGTTGTGGGATTGCAAGAGGACCAAATAAACAGAAGGTTCATGATTTCAGCTATATCTTGTAGATTTTGCAACGAATTACTGTCCTAGCGCTTGCTGAACATCTGAAATACATGTGTCTTTAATAAGGCACCATTTAAAAAATGACAGAAACCTCATGTGGCATGGTTTTTTGATGGGATAACTACTATATCTCTAGTGATGCAAGTCCCGAATTCCTGTCCTCCAGATCCTCCGGTCCTCGCGGATTGTCCATTACTGATCTGCCGGGGGTGATCTTCCGATGGCGTGGCGATTAGGGTCATCCCATGTCATCCCCAGGTTTCAACAGCAAATTCACCCAAACTGACACCCGGCCTTTGCCAATTTTGTGTTTTTTGTTTTTTGCCATCTCATTGATATTAATGATATGCAAGACATTTTATATATCCTCTAAAGTTTTCCATTTTGTGTTTTTCGTTCTTTGCAATCTCATTGATATGCAAGACATTTAATATATCCGAATAAAAGTCTAACATCAAACACAGCCCGTTGGTCCCAACTATCTGTGAATCCCCTACTAAATCATGTGTTGAGCCGTTGTGGCGAGGTACCAAGCCACTGGTTGAGACGTTGGCGGCAGCAGCTCTGGGAGCTGCTTGGTGATGGTGTCCAACGTAGCCAACGTTGGTTTTGCCTTTCAGAAAACATTTGAAGATGGGGAACAATCTTATAGCTACTTTGTTCTTTTCTCGTTTCTGTTTTTTTTTGCTGGGAGAAGACATGTGAAAATCCAGACGTAGTTCTAAAAATTGATTATGTTTTGAGTCTCATGTGATAAACCTATCACACAACTGGACTGCGATGCTACTAGCCCCTTTCCCTAAAGAATCCCAAATACAAAATACCCTTACCAGTCGAAGCTTCTCTTTGTACTGTATATCAGATATGGATCATTGAGGTCTCTTTGAAATTTCTTTGCAGACATTCAGAGGACTTCTACATCTCCATACTCCACCCATTCATTATCATTGCTGGTTTCAAGTAATGTGGGTAAAACAATGTCATAAACCATCCCCCAGTCATCGCCATTTTTATAGGTGGTATAATATAGTATATATAAACCATTCCCAATAATGGGTGGTTTATGATATAGTTTTACCGACATCACGTACCCTCTGGTAAACTAACATAGCTATTGAAAATCACCATCTTTAGGTTCGGTAAATCAACTATTTCTATGAGCCATTTTCAATAGCTTTTTGTATGTTTACCAGGCCGGGTAAACATCCATTTTCCTATGGTTTTCCGATGGTTTTCCCATTTTCCCATGGTTTTCCCATGGTTTACCAGGCCGGATAAACCTGATGTTCACTCGAGGATGGTGATTTCCAATGACTGGCTGGGAACGAGGTCGCTTCCCAAGGGCAACCCGGTGGTCTGGGCCGAGCCCATCGTCTCGCAGCTTTGCTCAGCCATTTGGAGCGAGGCCGACGTGGCACTTTTAGGGCGCGGAAGTAGTTGGCAAAGTTGGGAGTCAACTTGGATGAACTTGATAAACTATATATTTATGAGCAATATCACTGATATTACTAAAAAATATCGAATTGTTCTATAAAAAATTGGCTGGTTGGTGGTTTGGAACATGGCTTTTATTTTCCATTTCATATATGGGATGTCATCCTTCCCATTGACGAACTCCATCATTTTTCAGAGGGGTAGGTCAACCACCAACCAGGACTGGTTCATTGGAAATCGATCGATTATGTGGTTTTTCACCAATAATAATTAATCCATCCTATGTTTGTTCTGGTTTATACCACCCATAAAAATGGTGAATGTGGGAACGTTTTTTTTCTTGTTTGAAACACAACAAACATTTATGGTGAATTTGGGAATGGTTTGGTTTCAGACATTTTTTATTTTCCATAATATATGGGATAATCTTTCCCATTGATTAATATTTTCCAGAGGGGTTGAAACCACCAACCAGTTATTGTTTGAACCACACAAAATGGGATTTTTCACAGGGTGATTCCAGTAGGGTGACCATCAGCCAATTTTCGATGGGTGTCTAGCACACGTTTTTTGTGGTTTTCCAAGCCGCTTTTTGAGACAACTGATCCCTATCCCAGATGCTCCACGGTGCTGGAATATTTACCTACAAAACTGGGTGATTTTTAGGGTAAATGTAGGTAAATATTCCATACATGGAGCATCTGGGTATCACATTTTGTGTGTTTTTTCATAAATCAACCAATGCCAGAGGTTCAGAAAAAACCATTGGTCTTTGAGCTCAGCCATGGCAGTCATTCCTGAATTGCGTTTCGTGCCTTGAATGTGTCAGATACCCTGAGAACTGATGAGAGCTGCGGATGGTTTCGAAATCTGCACCGAAAGGATGGGGCCAAGCATGGCCAAGCCCTATTTCCATAATGGGATGTTTACCATCAACATCATCAACTGGTGCAGGATTTCTTTCACAGTATGTTGAAATATGTTGAAGTATCCTAGATCTTTCATTCACAGTATGTTCAAGTTGATCAAATTCATGAAGTCCCAGCTTCTGTGACCATTCCCATGGTGTCCATGGACAGCAGGTGGCGGAGCATGGTCTTCGGTTCGGCGATCGAGCAGTGAACTGGGCAGTTGTGGATGGTGGGTTTTTCTTAACCGATTTGGGTGTAGAAAAGCAAGGGAGAAACCTATGGATTTCCTCATTTATTATACAATGTGAGACCCCCAGTTATAAGTTGCTTTATAAGCCCCAGTAACTAGTTCGTTATAAGTACCATAAACCATAGTGAAATTGGAGTTATGTTCACCAACTTAGCTATCTTGGGGGCCTCACATTGTAGATTAGATTAAGTTAAACCATAAATTGATTAAACCTGCCATAGATGTCGTGTTTCTACCGGGTTTTTCAAGGTCGGGTCACTGGAGGATATGGAGGCCATATCGAGATGGCATCCACCTTGGTCAATGCTTCATGACTAAAACGCCGCTGGCTATCCATATGATTCCATAATCTTCCATAGTAAAGCCACGGTACATTTATATTACATATTATAATACCTAATATGATATAATATGGATATCCATAGCTATAATATATCCATGTATAGATGGGTCATATCCACTGTGTGAAGCACTTTTTACTGCCTTCAAGATGGGGACCCCTAGTCATAAGTTGATTCATTGCCCATCCAGCGTTGGAATCGCCATAAACCATAGTTATTCTAGTGATAAACACCATAAAGCCACTAACATCTTACTATAGTTATACTTACCATAAACCCTACATTATACTATGTGACTATGTGTATATATATATACATAGAGTTAACATAGTGATAATCACCACAAACCCTAGCTGGTTGGTGGTTTCAAACATTTTTGCAATGGTATGTCATCCTTCCCATTGACGAACTCATATTTTTCAAGATGGTTATTGCACCACCAACCAGTAGATATTTGCTTTTTTTTTGATACATGTTATGTTCCCCATAAGCCACAAACCCTGGTTATATTGAATACAACCTCAATGGGAATTTCAGGATCTTAAAATGGAGGTACGTTGGTACCATATGTTTGGCCACATGAATTGTGGGGATATTCCCTTACATAGGCCTGAAAAATAGGCCTTATATATGCTAGGTACCTCCAATAAATCGGTTCCTGTTGCATGGCCATTGATCACATCCGAACTAGATCAATTGTAAACCATCCAGGTATAACATCCAGGTATAACATCTATAATCAATGGATTGGTTTAAGGGAAAATTTTAACCGGAAACCATAGATTTTCCCATTAAATATGGGGCTTTCCTGTAAATTTCCCCTTAATCCAATCCATTGATATAACCATCCCAGGTAAAACAGCTTAGCCAATTATGAAAGGCCCCAGCTCAGCCGAAGCATCCGATGACCCCCTACGTGACATCCGTGCCGTGACCAGTCCAGCGAGGTGAACGATGCAGTTGGAATGTTCCAAGATCCCTCCCAGGAGCGAAAAAATAATGGACCCCGTCTGACATCATTGATGATTGATTAAAGAGTGTATAGAATATATATATATATATATGTATAATATATATATATATGTATAATATATATATATATATACATATATATATACTGTATATATATATATACGGATTCTATCTACCATAAACCCTGAGAGTCTTAGTCTAGTATATACATATATATATATATGTAACAAAAAATGTTTCACACATAGGATTGAACCCTCAAATCACAACGCTTGTGTTTTCATTGCGATTTGCGTTTGATGCAGTTTGCATGTTGTTCCTTTGTGCGATGTCCCAGCTTCAATCTTGGTTCAAAGCCCGCTGTGTTTGATGTTGGTTGGCTAAACATCAATTCATGAGGATGTGTCCCAACTACAAGTGGACACCCCCGACGGAGCTCGTGAACATCTTATTGTTTTGAATCCCAATTTCAGGTTGGTCAAATGGTCAAGATCTGTCTATATCATTGAAACATATTGCTGGTTGGTGGTTTCATGTGGTTTCAAACATTTTTGGAATTGTCCATTTCATATATGGGATGTTTTAATCTTCCCAACTGACTTTCACTCCATCATTTTTCAGAGGGGTAGGTGGCTCAACCACCAACCAGTACCCAGGAGATTTCCTCAACCATTTCTGGTGAAATCCCATGGTCTAGTGAAATCCCATCGATTTCCACCATGGGATTCCCATGGGAATATCCGCGGGAATCTTAAGTTGGATTGGAAATATCCTGGGTAATGTGATGAATTCATATCCATATGGAGAATAGCCATGACTGTGAAATATCTTAAATGCTAATATGATGGTACAGTAATACCCATCATATTACCATCATCATATACCATATACCATCATATACCCATATCCATGGGTAATATCCATGGTATTTTCTATAGACTTCCCATGGATCTTCCCATGATGAAGTCATCCCAGGAGGGTCGTTGGAGCTTCATCCCTGCGGCCGAGCTACTTCTGACGGTCGGAGAAGGCCCCGGCACGGGCGAGGTCGTGGATGGTTTCCATGGAAGATCGCCATGGAGAAATAGCTGAGAAACACATATAAAAACCCTACTAAAGCCATGCTTTGAAGCCATGGTTTGAAGCCAATGGCCTATTGAAATAGTTGTTCTAAAAACATCTAAAAAGAACTATATACTAAATTTTAGTAGTGATTTCCATTGATTTCCCTTGCAGCAAACTGTGCAAAGTGTTAGTTTACCAGAGGGTAAGAGATAAATCCTCTCTGCAAATGGCTAGTGCTCATGAATATTCAATTGCTATGTTGAAGAAAATAGGGGGTATTGGTCTTTTGGACACGAAACGAGTATCCCGAAATGGGTCAGCAGTTATGATTCATGCCTTAAAAAGTGAGACTCGTCAGCCAGAGTGAGTTACGTTTTTCGCAACTGATCGCCCCCCTGGGAATATAGATGGGAGATGATATCCCAATGAGATAAGTCTCACCATATAATTCCCATTGAATATCCCAATGAGACTATTGAAACAAATTCTGAACCAGACTTGTTTTGGTGAGATTCCTCTCTTGGGTTGGGTTGGATGTAAGTCCCATTCCAGTTTTGATCTCATGGATATAGTAACTTCCTGGTTCCTGGAACTTCCAGGACGGGGGCGTTTGTCCAACAAAATCCCAGTGATTGTTGTTCTTCCAAATCACACACCATCATATATTACAAGATCCAATAGTCCAATACCTAGCTTACCCTCCAGTAGTCCCACATGACAATGGGAAATCCTGGCCACTCAATGGAGGGTGGAACTTTCGCTGTGAAAATCAACGAACAGACTGGTGGTTGTTCCAGCAAGCCAGGTTTGATTACACCAGAGGGTCAAATCCCATGAATTAAAGAATTATGTCCCAGAACATTCCAGTATATCCATTATTAGATGGTATTAATAGGTATATCCCATATGTATCCCATATATAATCCCATTAAACCATCATTAAATCCCATATGGGTATGGATCAATACCTATTAATACCATTTTTAGGGGGATGAACATCCAGTAATCCCAGCTATTTTGATGTGAACTACAGGGGTACAAGGTTTTGACACGCTGCCATATCCCTAACCCTTCATAGATACCAGGTGTGAACCAAGAGGGTAATACCAGAGGGTGAACCAAGGATAGTTATCTAGGAAGGATGATCAACAGTTAATAAATAACCGTTACTATGAATTAAACTCTTCCATAATAGTTAATGACTAACTAATGACTAATTAGTATAAAACAACATAAAATGATCCACATTTGTTAATTTATTGTAGTTTACGGATAGTTCCTATCTATCAACTATTGCCTATCACCCATTGAAGATCCTTTTTGCTTACATACCCATGACATTGGTAAACGATTTGTGAGTTGAGTAAATCACAAAAAATAACTAGTTTTATAAGTTATAACTATTGATCAACTGGAATTGTTATTACTACTAATAATAATAGTTACGTTTCACTAATTGATAAACTCGTACTATAGTTATACTATAGATATTAAGATATTATAAGCTATATTTAGTACCAATATCACTGATACTAAAACACATCAACTTGTTCTACAAAAATTGGCTGGTTGGTGGTTTGGAACATGTTTTATTTTCCATTTCACATATGGGATGTCATCCTTCCCATTGACGAACTCCATCATTTTTCAAGATGGTTATTGCACCACCAACCAGTATATGTATATATATATATATTATATTTGGGATACCAATGATACCATTTCCCTTCCAAAAGCCTTACCCTCTGGTTATTTAACAGTTTGCCATGGTATAGATGACCCATAGAAATAGATGGTTTACCTAGCTATTAGCTATGGTGGATCTTTCCATGGCAAACTGAGGCAGTCATAACCAGATGGTAATTTCCATATCATCCCACTATTCACCATTGTTAACCCATTGTTAAACCATTAAATCACCATTAAATCACCATATATTTCCCATATATTTCCCATAAATAAAAAAATGTTCTACAAAAATTGCCTTGTGACTTCCCATCCTCTTGAAATCTCACCAGGTCTCGTGGGCATCACCGCCTTAGGGCTCTTCGTGTGGCCCACCTGGCAGGCGAAGATGAAGGGAGCGGCTCCAGTGGTTGGAAAACTACCCAAGGGTGACGTGGAAAACCCATGGTTTTTGTAGGGAAATGTAGGAAAATCATCTAGAAATGATGTTTTTTTTTCAGGAAAGTGGTCTACAAATTGATAAGAAACTCCACATCTATGATATCATCCATGTTAGTTTAGAGGAGGGTAGCCTCCATGATGATTGGGACCCATATCCCATATTTGTCCGATATGACTCCTGGAGGTTCATGGATCTTCCAGCTAGCCGCTAGCCACCTAAAATTACTCCAAGTTAACGTTCATGATTCCATGGAGTGATTCATGGAAGCCAACTAGAAATATATACTGCTTGCTAGTTTGGAACAATTTTTTATGACTTTCCATTCAGTTGGAATGGAATGTCATGATCCCAACTGACTGAGATATTTTTCAGAGGGGTTGAAACCACCAACCAGTGTTGTTTTGACTGCACATATATGGAGTTTTCGCTGTAAGTTTGACTCAAACCAATTGTGCGATGGACACCAGCCTGATTTAGCAACAAATTGTTATGATGCACATGGGGATTGAACCGTCAAAATTGTCTTGGAAAATCTACAAGTTCTAGCGGTCCCTCTCTTGGGGCAATGAATCGGTCTCGCCATTGGGGAGTTTCAGCTTGATGTTTTACGACGGATGGCTCAAAATTTAAGGACCACATATTTGTATTAGTTCATTGTTATTAGTATTAACCATCCATTTTTAGGGGTACCCAATTTTGGCCATATGGTACCCATATGCATAGCCAATTCCATGTACATGTTGCCTACGGTCGCTGCAACTTGGGAACCATGGGAAATCAACCAGAATGGTGGTCTGATCAGCGGTTGTATCCCCATTTTTATATTGTTCCCATATGCTCCATGCATGGTATATTTACCATTACTTACCTACATTAGTTTTTCTTTAAGGGCAAATGTTGCTAAATATTCCATACATGGAGCATATGGGGTTGGTTATTGCATGTTATTGCCGTCATTGTTTTCATGTTGTTTATTTCCTCTTGGCAAGCTTTCTTGGAAGCACTACACCATGATTTAAAATGATTTAAAATCATACACACAGCAGTGAATTTTCAAAGACATGTTTTGTTATTGTTCTTTGATATCAACCACATCCCAGTGTAAATAGTGGTTAAGAATAAACTCCATCATGATTGATTTCATCATGTTAACATGTTTTCACATATAATAACACTCCCATATGCTCCATGTATGGTATATTTACCTACATTTGGGTGATTTTTAGGGCCAATGTTGGTAAATATTCCAGCACCATGGAGCATATGGGACATCAGAATAGCTCAGAATTATTGTCATAGAGTTGGATGATGGGAAAATTTACGGGAAAACCCTATATTTGATGGTAAAAACCCATGGGTTTCCGGTTAAGATTTTCCCTTAAACCAACCCAATGATATTGAGTTCTTGCCCTAAAAGTTGCCCTAAAACAGTGGGACAACATCTTGGAGCGTGCCCCAGGAACCCATCCCTCCGAGATCTGCCTTTGATCTCACTGCGTGGCGCGGCGGTTTCAACAACGCTGGATGTTTTTGCGATTTTTCTGCTTTCAATCTATTTATAAACTATAATATATGGATAATGGTATATTGGTGATAATGGTATATACTGGTATGATAATGGATAATAGTATATCTGGGTAAATTATAATAATTCACTAACCTGAATATTGATGGTATAATATATAACCCATGACGGATCCATGGTGCTGCTATGTATGGTAACATGGATACCATCAATATACCCCAGTCATGTTGGCATACCATACATGATACTCTGGTTGGTGGTTTCAAACATGTTTTCAATTTTCCATTTCATATATGGGATAATCCTTCCCATTAACTTTCATATTTTTCAGGATGGTTAAAACCACCAACCAGTAATGCATGCATGCCTGCCTGCATGCATGCGTAATAACGTACGTAAGTACGTACAGACAGACGGACAGACAGACAGACAGACAGACGGACGAACAGACATACATATGCATGCATGCGTACATACATACATACAGTAAACATATTGTATATTACTCTACATATATATAATACATATTAACATCTTTTGTTTTATTGTATACATATATTATATATATAACAACTATAGAGTCAGCATATTGTATATCATTATAGTTTATACATATATTAACATATTATGTTGTGTTTTACATATAATATATATATATATATATACACATCAGCTCTGGTTAAACTCTGCTTCCAGGCAAATGTTCGCGCCAAGGCTCACTCGGCCCAACTTCGCCCCGCCGCCCGGTGCCATGGGCGCTATGGGCGCTATGGGCGCTGGCCCCATGGGCCCCGGCCCCATGGGCCCCATGGCTGGGCACATCATGCAGCAGTCGATGTCAGGGATGGGTTTCTTGGATGCGGAGAGATGGGTTTTCCTCAAGGATTCGATGACGGAATAGAGAGTAGATAGGTTTCATATGGGTTTGTCTGAAAATAGGGTATATTCCCAATTATTGCCATTTAATAGGGATAATGATCATTAACCATTGGGTTTAGGGGTACACTATTTTCAGACAAACCCATATGGTTTCATTGTTTCATTTTTTGGGATGGTGAGTCTTTTTTGGTTGAAATTGGGGGGGCGGTGAGATCAACACCAGCTGGTTGCCGGACTATTAGCAGCGACTGACTGCTTTTTCCCAATTCAATTTGCACTTGGCAGCGAGGATAGACCTTTACCGCCTGGAAATGGAAATGGGGGGTTGGGGGATTGGGTGATGGTTTTTTTTGGTGTTTTGAAAGTTGTTTCATTTTTTTTGTCGGATTTGAAGGTGTTTTTTGGATGGCTAGGACTGGCTAGGACTGGTGAGATATTTGTTTTGGCTTCAAACTTTAAACACTTGTGATTGCAGGAGTGTACGGGTGGAACAAAAACGCCGCACCAACAGCGGTTGTGCGCAATCTTTATGGCTGGATGTTCTAAGACTCTATTGGCGTGGTTTGGCCAAGAAAGACGTTGGATGTGCACCAAAGCACGATGTTTGCTCATTACACAGAACGGAGTCCTGCTGAAGAGTTTTTATTTTGAGAAGAATACAGGTTGTTGGGATCGTGATATAAATTGTCATCAACAGCAGTAGCAGCAAGAAACTTGCGCTGTCATGATGTCATGCACCAGCTATCACCATGGCTTTTACAGAATGGCATACAGTCCCTGTAGCTTCTCGTTGATACTATAGTACTATAGTAGAATAGAGTGATCATTCCAGAAACAAGAATCAATGGATTGGTTTAAGGGAAAATTTACAGGAAAACCGCAGATTTTATGGGAACATCTATGTTCCCGTAGATTTTCCCTTAAACCAGTCCATTGAAAGAAGCATGTCTAAAAGGTTGGAAACCATGATGAATCTACAAACCACGGCTTTTTGGGATGAATTACTGAAACCACGCTTTGTCTCAACCCAGCAACGGTCTGAGAACGTGAACAGGGACTTAAGAGAACCCACGGGACCCACAGTGTTGGTATCTTGCAACAGATAGAACATGGTCATGATATGCGCACATCTGGGTATTTATGTGTGAAACTATTAGGTCAATTGAAATCGTTTGAGACATTTCAGATCTAATGATATCTATGGTTTTAAATGTATGACACACACATAATTCAATATACATAATATATATGCAAAAATGCATGCAGATTGTATGTATATGTTTATTTATTTATTTATTTATTTTAAAATTCCTTGATACCCATTTTCACTAGGTTTGTTGTTTCTGTCCTTTACATTTGGCTTGGCACTTTCCCGAGTCCGCTCAGGAATGCCAAAGGGCTCTGAAACTTGTATTTGGGGTGGCGCGGGATCATCGTGCAGAGATTGACGTCCTTTTGGACATCATGGTATTGCCCTTATTTAACCATGGAAAATGATGGATAATCTAACTGGATAATTATCATATGTTATTTGACATAAATGTTTTTTTTTCTGGGAAATTTAAGCATCGAAAATTTGGGAAAATCCATGGATCCTTGACCATCAATTGGATATATTGGGGATATACTGATATACTCGCATTTCATGAATATCCCCTAGCCTTCCAGTTACCTTTGAGAAGGGTAACCACAGTGATTCCATGTGATTCTACTAAAGCTGTTTTTTTTGGGTTAGTTCCCTAGCTGATAGGCAACTGGGAGATGAGGGAAATATATGGAAAAACTCCACGGGAAACTCGCTGAGAAGGTCGACCTTTCCACATGTTTTTTTGTTTATGTTTGTTGTTTCAGAGCTGTGTCATTTTTTATTGGACCTATAATCTGGTGAAATTATATATTACTTATAATGACATGATTTACTGGCAAAAAAACATTCTATATTATACACGGATACAAAAAACAAATATAATCTGGTAATATTGTATTGGATCTATATCTGGTGAACATACATGGTACATTAATCTGGGTAAATTATAACGACTTCACCACGAGCGAACCCTGGAATCATTGTTAGGATTCAAGGAAGGAATCATCCCCAAATGGCTGAACTATTCAGGTTAGTGAAATATTATAATTTACCAAGATATAATACTTATAATTAACATACAAAAGAGATTAAGTAGATACTATAGTAGAACTTTTCAGAATATTCATGGGAATAGTGTTTATACATAATTGATAATGTTAATGTACACTATATATTCATAGTGTCATTAATACGTATTTTTTGTTCATACATTAAGTACTTAAATCCCCGCTATCGACATTTTGATCGACCTTGGAAGATCATCGAGGACCGGGAGAAGATCTTCGTGGGTGGAATCCCTCATCACTGTACGCTGGAAATGCTGGCGAATTACTTCAGTAGATACGGCCGCATCACTGATGCTGTCGTGGGGGCCCCGGAGTCCCGGATCGCCGAGGATGGTCGAAACCCAGTTGTGGGCTGGGTTTGGAGCCTTTTTTTGTAAGGGGCCGCCAGGCGGAAATCAAAGAATCCTCAGAATCGATCAATTTCACTGGAAAGGAATGCTTGGTGGTTAAAACTAGGTATAGTACATGGATCATCATAAAAACTAGGTATAATACATGTGAGAGCTAGGTAAATTTTGAAACATGGTCCATCATAAAAAAAGCCAGCGTCTCACATGGGTCAGTAACCGTTGAGTGCGTACGCAGCAATGAACCTGCCGCGTGTGTTCCATTTACCAGCCTGACTGGGGTGTCCATGGGACGTTTCACGTCTGTAATTTTGGGAAACACCCCAAGGCGTTCACATTTTCGACAATTTATGTTGAGAATAAGGTAACATCATAAATCAGAGACGTTTGTTTCAATAAGATTTCATCTGGTTGGTGGTTTCAAACATGAATTTTATTTTTCATTTCATCTATGGGATGTAATCCTTCCCATGGACTATGTTTCAGAGGGGTTGAAACCACCAACCAGTAATTATTAACCATCATTAACCATATATTAACCATATAATATATTAACCAATTATTAACCATATAAACAACCATATATTCACAAATGTTTCAGAGGGGTAGGTCAACCACCAACCAGTCATTTCTTGAGACTTTCCGCTCTTGCCGTGGAGGTCATGATGGACAAAACCACCGGAAAGCCACGAGGTTTCGGCTTTGTCGTCTTTGAACATGTGTCATGCGTGGAAGCCGCTCAGCTGTTTTACGTCGCGCTGTTTTACAGCGATGTGGGGAGGTTGTAATTTTTATCCCGGTCATCCGGTAATCTGCAATACCCCCCATGTTTAGGGTCTCCCCCTGGGGGTATTTCACATATTTATTACATATTTCATATTAGGGTGATGATGGTGATGGGATTTGACAAATTCGTCACGCAGATTACAAACGTGTTTCTTTGTGGAGATGATAAAAAAGCCCTAACATACTGGCCGTTTTCGAATCTACTTGCAGAATCTTGCAGAGCTGAGCAAGTTTGCATTGTATTCGGTCAAGATAGTCGTTTGCAGAATTGTCTCTGTTTCCAGGGCAATCTTTTTTATCTACGCCTTATTTCCGATCATGTGTTTTTTCCAATGGCTTCAGCGCTAGCAGGAAGGCTAAAAAAACGTGTTTTCCACGTAACCAAAGATCTCTGCAATCGATGAGAGCTGCAAAGCTCGAGCGGATCATCATCATACTTCGAAAGGGGATAGCCTTTGGTAATTGGTGCCATAGCTATGGAAAATCGCCATGTTTAACCTTTTAAATGGTGCCATAGGTGACATCAAGAGAGCTTTGGATTCAAAAACGTCCCTTCTGCAGCTCCGAGGCAGCTATCGCTGACTATGGAAAGCACGTTCTTTGCCCATTTTGGGGGCCGTCTTTTCAGCTGCGGTTTGTCCCACCATTCAGAGGGGACAGGAGAGAACAATCTGAAAATAATTTAGATAATTGGTCATGGGGATGTGGGTCAACACGTGTTTTTCTCTTCACTTACTTGTACATATCATTAAATTACAATGTGTTGACCCATTGATATAATATCATGCAATAATGTGGGTAAAACAATAATAAACTGTCCCCAAATCACATTTTTTTTAGGTGCTATGTTTACAATTCCCGGTCATGGGTGGTTTATGGCATTGTTTTACCCACGAGAATGTGATTCATATTATCATTGATATTTTACATTAGTCTACCCCCTTCTTTTGGGTGTCAACATCCATTAATAGCACTGAGGCCATCGATGGCAAATGGGTGGATGTGAAGCGTGCCACCCCTCAGGACCGCGTTTGAAGGCGACAGCTTTGGACATTTAAAATCTATTCTTTCATAGGCCACCAATCTATTGAAGCTTGATATTTGGATGTTGAAAGCTTAAGATATTATTTGATGTTGCTATACTTTATATAAATGTACAAATGCATCCGTCCAAGTTACAACAAGTCGTTTTCCCCGGATCTCTTCATTTCGGGGTCAACTGGTGCTGAAGAAAAACCATGGGTTTCACGCTGCTAAAACAAATCTAAAACACATCCATACAATGTGAAATGTGTTTTGTCTTTATATACATAAAGGCCATTAAAGTCAATATATATATATACATGCCATACGTTGAACACAAATTAAGTATGTCCTACTATTTGAACCATCATGAAAGGCTTGCTCAGAGCCATGACGTGGTTCCCAAACGTATCTGGGTAAGTGGGATAAATAGATGACTTTATAGATGGCTTATTTCATGGGTGTGGTCACTGGTGCGTACTACATCATACTTTCCAAAAAATGGTTGAGGCGTTATTTAGTTTTACTGTTTTACCATCTATAGTAACCCCGAAAACGATAGAAATAACTAATCACTATTTGATTAGAATGTTAGACAGTACTTTTATAAATCATCATAGATTGCCAAATCGATTCATGTGTTTCTTGAGTGATTCAACCATCACACATTTCAAAGAGTTGGAATATGTTTGTTTTTTCATGATGTAACTCACCAAATATCTTAGCTTTAGTAGAATCAGCATCTAAGATTTACCCTTTGTTTTCTCTTAACTGCCATGAATCCATGGCAAATGAATCATGCCATGAATATTGATGATTTATGATGGATTTACCTATAAAAACATGTGATTCTCCATAGCTATGTTAAATCACCTACAATGTGGGGCCCTCCGGTGATGTTTATTGGTTTATAAACCCCATGAACTATAGTTATTTGCGTATCATAAACCATAGTTTATTGGAGTTATATTGGAGTTATGTTCACCAACTTGGCTATTTGGGGGGACCATGGGGGACCCACATTGTAAGATTTAGTTAAACCATGAATGCCCGCTTCGCCTTCAGGACGGTAGTGCGCCCGTAACCTCCACACCTGTGAGCGACGAAGGCGTGGCAGGTGCGTTCCCCGGTCGCCGTAGAGATCCATGGTGCTGCTGTGTATGGTGCTCCATGGATCCCATCAATATACCCCAGTCATGTTAGCATATACACCAGCACCATGGATCCTATGGGTAGTTTGAAATTGCTTTATAAACTCCATGACATGGCCGACCCCGTTTGTCGACCCTTAAAGAACCACTGCCAACGGGAAAAACTTGTTGAAAAGCTCGTCGCCTAATTTGTTCGTACCCAGTCATACTCATATTCTCGATGATTTTATCATAACTTATCCGCGTCATCATTCCTGGTGAGGTTGCCACAGTGCCACACATATCTTCACAAAGGAATTCAAGAAAAACCCAGCCACATTTCGGCCACATCTGGCCACATTTGGCCACGTTAAAACAGGTGAAACATGGTGAAACCCATGGTGAAAGCCCAACCCCAACCCCGTTGGCAGGTGCCTCTCCGGAGAGACAGAACTTCCGGGAACTTCCGAGTCAGCTGGGAGGCCAGCGAATGGCCGTTGTGGACTTCTCTCCGTTAATGATGTCATTATACGGATAATCATGGCAATTATGGGAGAATATGGGGATATATATATATATATATGTTATGTATATGATATATCATATTATCATGATATATCCAATATAATACTGATAATCACATGATAGTATGGTGATAACATGGCGATATCAGTGATATATGGTGATAATCACATGATAGTACTGGGATAATCACGGCCCATTGAGTTCGATTCCAACTCGAAATGATGATGAAAAAAGCCGCCAGCATAGCGATTAATTGAATTTACCCGGCCTGGTAAACCATGGGAAAACCATGGGAAAACCATGGGAAAACCATGGGAAAACCATGGGAAAACCATGGGAAAATGGGAAAACCATAGGAAAACCATAGGAAAATGGAGGTTTACCCTCTGGTAAACATACACAAAACTATGGAAAGATCCACCATTTTCTAGCTGGGTACATCCACTATTTCGACTGGGCCATGGCTTCAATAGCTTTTTGTTTCAGTTACCAGGCCGGGTACCAGTGGGTAATACTAGTGACATTCGGATTTCACAAAAACAGCTAGTGATTTTTAGTAGTTGAATGTAATTTTTCGCAGCGTTCATCCTGATGAGTTTGGAGTTTATACATGTTTATACCAAATCTACTCAGAATAAAAGGGATTACATAATCATCCTCATCCTCATGTTATCACTATTATAATCATCCATAATCATGATTTGGTTGGTGGCTTCCAAACTCTTTATGTATTCTTGGGATGGATGGCTCAAGTACTAACATTACTAACCCGGTTGAATTCATGATGGATAATGATGTATGATATCCGGTTGGTGGTGACTGGAACCATGGAATTTTGAATGACTTTCCATATGTTGGGAATGTCATCATCCCAACTGACGAACTCATAGTTTTCAGAGGGGTAGGTTGAAACCACCAACCAGATATATACTTCGCACATCGGGAGTTGGAACCGCCTGAAATTTGACATGCGGTGATGGGTAGATAAGCTGGGGGAACCAACTGATTTTGGTTTTCTCAAAGATAGATCTGGCTACCATCTAAACATTCAACATCATTCAACAACATTCAACAACAATCAGGTTGGATATGGATATCGCAACAAGTAATATTTAATGTAACCATCTACATGGAATAATTATTGTAAGATCAAACAACAATCAGGTTGGATATGCATATCGCAACATGAAATAATTAGTGTAAGACCCGCAAATGGTTGCTGATGTTTAGTATTCACACATGCAATTTTTGGGTAAATGATGTTCAACTGATTGGTCAATGCTTTTTATTTATATACCATCAATCTATTTAAAAAAAAGGACCTCACTGTCGTCACCCAGATGTTGGTGGACCCTACTTGGCATTTAAGCTTGGTTTATCCAGAAACTTTAGGTGTGCCTCTGGAAGGTTTCCCAAACGCACCATAAAACACTGTTTTTTAGTTGGTGTCAATGATTCGCTATTTTCGACTACTATCTAGCAAACAGTGGCTCCCAATGATTTTTGTTGTCAAAACAAAGCTGAAAACAATAGGCACAAAGGCACAAAACGTCGTCAAACCCACACACACACAAACACACATATATATATATGGTAACGACATTTAAATATGTGGAGGGTGGGCCAGACCGCGAGGCCCCGGAAGTAGTATGAAATACCAGTTCGTATATTAGTTACCGTATGTATAAATGAATGGGATTCCGTATGTTTAAATGGCCGGGCCGGCCAAGGAAAACCTTCCGGAGGTAGTCTATATTACCTGTTCGTATAGTTGAAAGTCCGTATATTTAAATGTAGTTACCGTATATATAGGTACATTTCTATATGAGCAACCGTAAAAACCCCGGCAATACTAAATATGTATTCGACGGACATTGGCTTATGGAAATTGATGGAAATTGTTAAAAACACGAGGTAAGCGATGGGACTTTCCCAAATTAGCGATACC
>Ga0126342_10000163_pt1 | contig 52981 bp, 41 predicted proteins | sample Cyp1metagenome_FD_92528 | JGI IMG/M metagenome (GOLD analysis project Ga0126342, IMG submission 92528) | Coral microbial communities from Lord Howe Island, Old Settlement Bay, Australia - Cyphastrea 1 metagenome | ecosystem: Host-associated > Invertebrates > Cnidaria > Coral ...
CAATTTTCTCAAACTGCACAACTGGAAGATAGTGTGACAAAACATGGCCGGTGGGGGCCCAAAACTGGGGGCTTGAAAAGTGATGCCAAAGGGGCTCCCGTACCATGTACCCCCATAGTATATATCTGGGCAAATTATAACGACCTCACTGGTCTCCCTCACTGGAATCATGGTTAGTAAGGGGAATCATCCCCAAATGGCCGAACTATTCAGGTTAGTGAATTATTATAATTTACCCAAATATATCCACCATTAATTCAACAAGTAGCCTGCAGTCAGAAGGGGCAACTTGCCGATCTCCTTTGGGGGGCCCTTCCTCCACGAGTGGGCAGTGATGTTTTGACCACCGGCTTCCATCAAAACTGCTTTCTTTGTGGTGCGAATCCCCATCATATCATATATCAAGTTAGTTCTATATCCCATGAAGTCCAATGAAATCCCATCATATCACCATAAAATCCCATTCAATCCCATAAAATCAGCATAAACAAATCCATTAAATCCCCTTAAATCACCATTGAGTCCCATGAAATCCCATCATATCACCATTTTTTTATGCGTTGGTGCTTGGATTTCATCGTATCCCAGGTCCCAGCTTAAGCCACCGAATGCAGGAGTCGATCAGTTCCATGAAGCGTGAGATGATGCGCGCGGGTTTGATTGAGGAAATGTTGGATGAAGGAATGGAAGAGATGGACGCTGGGAAGAGCTGTGGGGCGGCGATTTGTGAATTTCGTTGTCTTTTATCTGCAACAGAAATGGGTGATGAAAAACGGGGATTTCATGGGGACACCCTTTGGGAACCATGGCAATGAAAAACATCGCGTATAAATGAACGATTTTTCATGGGAACATCATCTATAGGGAATTTCCATTGCCGGATTTGATTACCGGAGCATATACATTTATTATATACATATATGTATATATATATGTATATATATATATATGTATATATATATATATATGTATATATATATATATATATGTATATATATAGATAACCAACAATGTGATATTTTGACCGTCCTTGAACAGCTGAAACTTGGTTTGTATGATAGTATGGCATTTTTTCATCGGAGGCAAGGGACGACCAGAAAGGGACCTAAAAATGAGGGATCAAACTTCCAAAAGTTATGGTAACAGAAACCACTTGATCTTGAGGTAAGGTAGTTGAACTAAACCGCATATGGGATATATATATATGGATATATATGGATATACCATGATATACCGTACCTAACTAAACCAGAGGGAATTCGTTGCCCCAAAGAATTTGGGGAAGTTCGTTGCCCCAATTTTTTGCGGCCGCTTAAAAAGATCTTTGGAGCAGTGGTTACCACCCATGGTGGCTGTGGTTCGGAACATGATCTACATGGCACTGGTGGTTTTTCCGTATCTATGTAAACGTTTACATGAGGGTAAATGTTCCATATATCCCCATCATCTATGTAATTTTATATGAATAAATGCCCATTGAATCCCATTAAATTACCATGAAAACCCCAGAAAAAGTAATAATTCATTACGATAAACCCATGAAATTACCATGAGAATCCCATGCACATCCCATGAAAAATGGCGGTGACCGAACTTTCCGAAACCTTTGACACTCGTCCCAGGATGGTCCCGAGTTGGAAGAGGAGGCCCGGAACCAACGGAACCAACGAGGTGGTGATGTGTTGAATCCATCGATGATCGATGATGGAAATGGGGGTTGAATAATCATCCCGGGTTCACCCTAGACATGGATGATGTAATCCCACATCCCACTGAAATAACTAGGGATATCTAGGTGAATCTTAGATCTGTATTTTAATCCTAACTAGTCTTTTGGTATGAATGGGAATATCTACGTTCACCAGCAAAGAATTTATTTTTTTGCAGGGTATCCAAGATTTGCAACCTAATGGGGTATTCTTTTTATGACAATGGGGCCACCAATGACATGGGAATCCATGATCAATGGAATCAATGTCATGGATGATGGAGACAAGACATCTGGGTAAATTTGATCACGACCTCACTGGTCTCCCTCACTGGAAATCATGGTTTATGTTAGGGGAATCATCCCAAAATGGCCGCAAGATTCAGGTGAATGAATTATTATAATTTACCCAGACACATGCAATGGATTCGATGGTTTTTCCATGGCGTTTTTCCATGGCTATATATATATAAAGGGGTGCCCTTTTGTGGAGACACCGGGAGTCGTTGTAGCAACGTTGGCGAATGCTATGTATTTTTGACCAACCGTACTGGAGATGTTTAAAGATACTGGGAGCATATTGGGTTGAAACTGGGAGATTCACCACAAAAATTGAGATTCTATTTGTGATTCACCATACGATGTGAAGCCCTAGTTAGCTAAGTTGGCTTACAAATAACTCATATTCACCGCGAAAATCTCCCAGGGTTTATTGTAGTTGCAACCAGTTCACTGGGTGAAACTCAACCAACTCCATATGGGGCTGGATCAAAACCTATTTCCAACTGGGGGAATCAACATGAATAAACACCACTGGTTGGTGGTTTGGAACATGATTTTTTTTCCCCATTATATTGGGAACAATAATCCCAACTGACTTTCATATTTTTCAGAGGGGTTGAAACCACCAACCAGATTATATTTAGGGTGCTCGGGTTTTGATTTGCCATGCTAAGTTGGTGTTGGTGCAGGCAGAAGTCGAGGTGGACAAAGTTCTGGAGCCTCCCTGCCGATGGATTTTGGGGATAAACATGGATAAACCATGATAAAGCGGAATTTTAATGCGTGGATATAGATATGGTTTTTCGTGAGATATTGGCTTCATAGAACCACGAAGTATAGGGATATTTTATATGACCATTAGATATCAAACCGACTGGATGGGTACCAACCAACCAATGGGAGTAGCAACCATAGCCAGCCATAGCAACATGCAGCATTAAGAAGATTCGCCAAGGACGTATTGGGATTTAAACATTGTGTCAATTTGAGGATGAAAATTGGTTTCAATGGGACTATGATGTGTCCCACACACATGATCTACTGAACATGGGATATAACCAGCCAAAATGGGACACGGGATTCAATGGAATATGCAAGTATATATATATATATACATAGACAGACAATGATTTGGTTGGTGGTGTCATATATATATATATATCTTTATCCATTCAATTATATACATAATACATACATACGTACATACATACGTACATTACATTACATTACATTACATTACATTACATTACATTTACATTACATTACATTACATTACATTACATTACATTACATACATACTGTACATTCTTCGCATCCAAAATTGGATGATGGTTCCCCATTGACGATCATATTTCGATGATGGGTTGAAACCGCCAACTAACCCACATTTCTAGGGGATTCGACATGTTTACGCAACAATCTCTATGCGGGTGCCACAGCTGTTGGTCCTTTTTGGTGCAGAATCATTCAATTTTCGGGGTACTCTGCCACTTGTGTTGGTTCTCGATATATCAATTTTTCTTGATTCTACTTGCCACTTTTGCTTCAGACTTCCCTGCTGTTTGAAGGCTCTAACATAGTGAAACATACCATCAAAAGGTCACACCTTATTTTTTTTGGAACTCTAGATTTTCAGGTGCAAAATAAGAGACATTTTCATGCAAAATTTAGACATCACGTTCAATATCACTGGCCAAGGTCGGCACACATGGGTTGATGGTTTATAGAAAGCTATTAAACATGTATATAAACCATCAATGGTCCTATTAAAATCTATATCTAGCAATCTATAGAAACCTTCATCTTGATGGTTTGTAAAATCTATAAACATGTTTGTTGATGGTGGATCCTATTGCGTATTACCATGTAGATATCTCAGCAGACATGTTTTAGACAACTGTAGAAATATTAGTTTGGATATGACATGTACTGGGGTACTGACATTGCTGTAGAGATGTTTTCTGAAGACGGGGTACTTGATGATTGCCATTCAACTGATACTTAGATGGGCCATGGAGTTAGTTAACTAGTTAGTAAATGGATTATAATTGGGATATAGAGGGTAACAAATCCCCAGTTACTAACCAGGAATCGTTAATCCCATGGCCCATCTAAGTAGAATTATATAAATTGAATATCTGAAATGGCCAGACGCCACCGAGGATGGTCGCTGGTCACAGGTTTTTGACCTGGCGAAGATCACCTATTTCCCCCGTTATTTTCCATTACATTTTTGTTGCTTTTTTCTCCATTACCATGATTCTGAGAATGTATCCAAGAAATTCCAAGAATTGCTATGTATTGCTGATGGCCATAGATATGGAAATATTGCATACATGGATTGTCTGGGAATTACCATAGAATACTACATAGAGCCTTCTAGGCCTCGTTTGGGCCCACGGATGTACAACCCGTGGCATCTTGGGTGGTTGATTCATGGCAATTCCTTTTCTTCAGACAGCTGTTGGGGGATATTTGTACTCCCATTCCTTTGTTGTTGGGGTGCATCTCGACATGAAAAATAGCTAACTCACGTATTTGTGGGTCAAACTGTGGCAAAACGGCTCGAGACTTTGCACAGACTGTAGTTCTTGACAGTAGATTGAGTGGACTTTTTATTTTATCTTCCAATGCTTCGAATAAACGTCTCGTTCCCGAGTGGTTCTGGGGAAACTCTGTTGCTCCCCGAACACTCCAAAGTGGGGGACTTGAAACTTCTGGCCCAAAAAACTTTCGTAAAGGGCTTCCTGAAGCTCATCACTGCGGAGGGAGATGCACTGATCAACCCTGAGGACTATTTGCAAGCTGCAGGGATCCAAGAAGAAGAGTGCCTGACAGCTGTGGCGCAACAAGCGAACGTAAGTGCAACAGTAGCAGCCTTTGCTGTGTTTTGCTGTGGAGGCAACCAGATGGTTACCTGGGGGAGTCCAGACCAAGGTGGTGACTGTTCCGCAGTTCAAGATCAGCTGAAAAATGTGGTGCAGGTTCAAGCCACAGACGGGGCATTTGCCGCAATCTTGGCTGATGGATCAGTGATTGCCTGGGGCAATCCAAACTATGGTGGTGACTGCTCCGCAGTTCAAGATCAGCTGAGGAACGTGCAGCAAATTCAGTCCACACGTAGCGGTGGATTTGCCGCAATCTTGGCAGATGGATCCGTGGTTGCCTGGGGCCATCAAGGGTGGTGCGGTGATTGTTCTGCAGGCAAGAGGCTGGGGAACGTGCAGCAAATTCAGGCCACAAACATGGCATTTGCCGCAATCTTGGCCGATGGATCAGTGATTGCCTGGGGGAATATAGACCATGGTGGTGACTGTTCCGCAGTTCAAGATCAGCTGAGGAACGTGCAGCAAATTCAGGCCACAAACATGGCATTTGCCGCAATCTTGGCCGATGGATCAGTGATTGCCTGGGTGGGTACCAGACCATGGTGGTGACTGTTCCGCAGTTCAAGATCAGCTGAGGAACGTGCAGCAAATTCAGGCCACAGAAATGGCATTTGCCGCAATCTTGGCCGATGGATCAGTGATTGCCTGGGGCAATCCAGATTGGGGCGGTGATTGTTCTGCAGTGCAAGACCAGCTGAGGAACGTGCAGCAAATTCAGTCCGCATATTATGGTGCATTTGCCGCAATCTTGGCAGATGGATCGGTGGTTGCCTGGGGCGATCCAGAGTGTGCCGGTGATTGTTCTGCAGTGCAAGACCAGCTGAGGAACGTGCAGCAAATTCAGGCCACAGACATGGCATTTGCAGCAATCTTGGCAGATGGATCGGTGGTTGCCTGGGGCGATCCAGAGTGTGGCGGTGATTGTTCTGCAGTGCAAGATCAGCTGAGGAACGTGCAGCAAATTCAGTCCACACGTAGCGGTGCATTTGCCACAATCTTGGCAGATGGATCGGTGGTTTCCTGGGGCCATCCAGACCATGGTGGTGACTGCTCAAGAGTTCAATGTCAGCTGAATAATGTGCAGCAAATTCAGGCTGCACACAGCGCTTTTGCGGCGATCTTGGCTGATGGATCGGTGGTTGCTTGGGGCCTTCCACAGAGGGGTGGTGACTGCTCGACAGTGCAAGATCAAGTCGATTATTTGTAGTTGCTAAATGCTGTCAATTCTTTTCTATTTTTACATTACCGTTTTCACACTTTATTGGCCGATGGAAAACTGGTGACTTGCGTCAGACAGCTTTGCGGTGCGCCCAGGGAGCCTTTTACGCACATCATGTTCTGGCAACTTTCTTAAGCTCAACCCTGGAATTAACAAACCTGGTTGATGAATTCGGGGGTAACCTCCAAATAGTGACCAAGGAAAGTTTAGAAGTCAAACTTCCGACAATATGGACAGATGAAGCAGCAGAGGTGGAAAGAGTCAGAGAAGAGAGCGGGTCAGAAGAGAAGAAGTCAGAGGGAAGAAGTCAGAGAAGAGAAAGAGTCAGAAGAGAAGAAGTCAGAGGGAAGAAGTCAGAGAAGAGAAAGAGTCAGAAGTCAGAAGAGAAGAAGTCAGAGGGAAGAAGTCAGAGAAGAGAAAGAGTCAGAAGTCAGAAGAGAAGAAGTCAGAGGGAAGAAGTCAGAGAAGAGAACGAGTCAGAAGAGAAGAAATCAGAGAAGAGAACGAGTCAGAAGAGAAGAAATCAGAGAAGAGAATAGGGGCCTGTTTTAAATGGGAAAATCATAGATCCCAGTCATACACTTTACATGGGTCAACCAGTAAACTGGGATAAGTCCCGGGTATACAATATATTCTGGCTAAATCATAGTGACCTTACTGTTCTCCCTATCTGGAATTATGTTTAGGGGATATTATCCCAAGAACGCTGGCCGAACTTTTCATGTTAATGAATTAGTATAAGTTACCCAAAGTTTAGAACATTATTGGTGGTTAAACATATATAACCACCATATATACCTACCATATATAGAAAATTAGTATAAGTTTTAACTACCAAATATAACTGATTGGTGGTTTAGAACATGTTTTATTTTCCCAGATTCGTAGTTGGGATGATGACCCAATCTGACGAAGTGATATTTTTCAGGGGGGGAATGGTATACCACCAACCAGATAAAATATACCCTCTGGTTATTTAACATAGCCATGGAAAATCACCATTTTTGATAGGTAAACCATCTATAGATGTGGATTTTCCATGGCTATGTTAAATTACCAGAGGGTAGGTCATTTTTCAAGTCATATTCCCTTACTTAGGCCTTATATAAGGTAGGTACCTCCAATTTAGGATCCTGAAATTCCCATTGAATATATAAAAGATCTATTTCATCCAATATTTACCCGAAAAAACTGCCATCACCTCATCTGAATCACCGCTGGGATGCCATCCCGTATTGGAGCCGATCCCACTTGGGTAAACCAACAGTTTGCTATGGAACATCGCCATGGTTTAAGGATGTTTAAGGATAAATCAACTATAAATTGCCCATCTATACCATAGCTATGTTAGTTTACCAGAGTGGAGTTCAGAATCATTCTCAATGGTTGGCTCTAGCAGTTTCTTTTTGCTAGATTAAATTCACTATCATTAGTTGAGTTAAAAGAGCCAAACCAGTCAAACCAGTCAAATCCACCACTTTGTATAAGAATTTTTATGTAGGTTCTGATGAGTTTTGGAGACTTCAACTATCATGAAGTGGCGAAAAAACATGGTTGAACCACCATGTTTAATTATAGTTTCCATATTTTCCAGTAATTTCACCATGGTTTACTCTCTATGTGTCCATATTTTCCATATTTTCCCGTAGTTTAACCATGGTTTACCACCATATTTTCCATCGTTTCCCCTGGTTTCACCATGGTTTTCCACGGTTTTCCCAGGAGGATCTGGCAATCGACGCCTCGGTGCGCATGGCGGTGACGCGGCCACAGGCGTCCGGAGATGTTGTTTTTGTTCTTTGATGACTTAGATATGGTTAGTTAGTGGCAACTAATGTGGTAACTATTATATGGTGACTAATATGTCAACAATTTTGGAATATGTTTGATGATGTAATTGCTTATTTGGTTAGTTATAGTCAGGCTTATATGTTTAGTTATTGTTATACACCTATTATGAACCATTATGAACCATTCCCTACAGCTCCAAACACGGAGACTGAGACCATATTTGGAGTTGTTTTTTGGTGTCTAAACACCTTCTCAGATGGTATTTGGAGCACTAGGGAATGATTCTAATGATATCTTCAAAGATAGTATGAAAACTATACGTATAATCTGTGATGACCTTTGATATATTCCATGTTTATAGTGCGGTAGTGGATGGATATTATAATGATTACGTATAATTTAGAATGATTATAATGATTGTAATGATTGTAATGATTAAAATGATTTTACTGATTAAAATGATTTTACTGATTATAATGCTTTTATATAAATATAATGATTTGAATGATTATAATGATGAATATTATCAAAGATAGTATGAAAAATGTATAATCTGTGAGGACATTTGATATATTCAATGTTCGTCTTAGTGCTGTAATGGACGGATTAACTACAATGATTATAATGATTTTAATGATGGATAAAATCACCATAAATCATGGTATATATATATTTAATTCATGTTATATTTCACCATATAATAATCAATACATTTAAGTGAATAAATGACAATTAATTGTGAAGAATATATCTATGATGAATATGATTCTGACGTCATCAATTTTAGAATTAAACGGAAATATAGATATAGATAGTGATTTATGTTTTTTTTTTCTAGGACATATCATATATATCCAATATCTCCTTGACATTATCTAGATATTGTAGCCATTCAACAGTGCTTGACATTGTCTAAATCAGATTTTTCAACAGTGAATTGATGGTGATTAAATGGTCCGTTTACATGATAATCAATGCATATAGAAGTATTATATCATATGGGATATTATCATATTAGATTTCAGAATCAATGAATAATGGAAATATGGTGATTTATGGTATTTAAAGGGCGCTTTATAGATGTTACTAGGGATTTCCTTTCTATATGGTGATCATATGATCATATAGTTTTGATATAAATGGTTCACCACTTCACTTCTATACAGGTATATAGTCAATTCAATGCATACGCAGTAGAAGTATTATATATTGTTTGTATTAACATATCATATTATACTCCATGTGTTATTTTCTTTTAATCTATATTACATTATAATTAGACCATTGTACATAAGTGCAAACTTTTATATCTAGATATTGTAGACATTTGATGTTCTATGTCTATGTATTTTACCATGCATATTATATGAAACACATATAGACCTTTTGGTAACTTGTTGCCATAGCGATTGAACCAATCACGACGTTTAAGAGGTAAATTTACATATAATCAGGACACGTGATAAACAACCCATGATATCATTACACCAGTCTACTATGAATAGTATATAGTTATATAACCACGGTATTTGTCATGGAGATAATAGGACATCTACACTGCATGATATCAGCATGATAAACTAGATCGAATTTACCCGGCCTGGTAAACATACAAAAAACTATGGAAAATCACCATTTTCAATGGGTAAATCCACTATAAATCACCATTTTCAATAGCTATTTTGACATAACCAGAGGGTAGTATCCTTATAGACATCACAATGCTACAGCGATACATTTCTGGTAAACATGATACGGTATCGATAGTCGTGAACGCAGCACCGAACTCAATACGAATGTGGTGCGGAGATTTCTGACCAACTGCTGGTGCTGATGCAGATAACTGGTAGGTGGTTATATCAGTTATATCTCTGGTTCTAGTCTTAAATCTATAACTGCTTGGTGGTTTGGAACATGAATGGATTATTTTTCCCATCATATTGGGAATGTCATCATCCCAACTGACTTTCACTCCATCATTTTTCAGAGGGGTAGGGCGAAAAACCACCAACCAGATAAAGATTCATGGGATCCATGGACTGCTTTTCCGCGTACACCGAGGGTCTAAGACCGTGTCCAGAAACAACTGATGATATATCTTTACCGTCTGGTGGTGAAATTCAGGTAGCGGGGAAAATCATCATTCTTAATAGGTAAATCATCATAAAACATCTATCTCAATGGGCCATCTATACCATCGCTATGTCAAATAACCAGAGGGTACGTCCTATTTTGGTTGGTCCATCTTTAAAGGTCCATTCAACTTGATGATCCAAATTGACCACTGCAATGGAAGAAAATTGGAAAAACAGTTTCAGTCTTGAAAGCCACACATTGTTTCAATATGTTTCAATCAAAATTACCCTCCAGTAATGTGTTACATAGCTATGGTATAGATGGCCCATTTGGTTCCATGATTTACCTATTGACATGGTGATTTTCCATAGCTATGTCAGATTACTAGAGTGTATCTTCAATCCACATGTATTTGATTTTAAACGAACTGTTGATGATCGATTAGGATAGATCATTGCTGAAATCATGAACAGACTTGTCATTTTTATTGCCAAGGTCCATATTAATTTTCCTTACTTATAACACGTTGATTCCCTGAATTTCATTTCACTCCCTCATATTCCATACCATATGCACAATGTATTGTATATTTACCTTTATGATATTTTTTCATTGGGGTAAATGTTGGGAAATATTCAATCACCCTAGAGCTTATGGGTTATACATGTTTTACATCCTTGTCATACATTAATACACCGTTGCGCGGTATCCCAGCCCATTGTATTGTCCTGTTATATCTCTCCATCATATCCCTATTACATCCCACGACATGGTTGGTTTAATACCACGTTTATAGACGATTCTTGCCTATTGGTTGGTTGTAACATATTATATTCCCATCATATCCCATTATATAAATAAATCTCACTCCATCCCATTATAAAATTTACCATTTTTGTTGGCAAAATCACCATAATTTGTGACGGTCAAATCCCATTGTATCACCATATCTGTGAGTTAAACCCCATGAAATCAGCATATTTGTTCGTGAACATAGTACCCTTGGGTAAACCAACAGTTCCATGTGGCGATAGATCGCCAAGTGATGAATGAAACGATCATTTTTTGCAGGGGATTCCGTTGGATTTCGCCAAGCGACCGAAGCCTGTTCTCCCGAAGCCTGGAATCACGATGATTTTAGGAAAATCATCCCCTTTTATGGCCCAAGAATTCAGGTTAGTGAAATATGATCTGGGTGGTGGCTTGGAACATTTAGGGATAATCCTTCCCATTGTGACTTTCATATTTTTCAAGATGGTTTAAACCACCAACCAGTTATAATTTACCCAGAACATTGCTTAACCCACCCCCATCTCCAACCGTGACCAGGCTGCCGGGCAGTTGGCGCCGGCGCAAGCCGCTCCGGTGGGCGAGTGGGGGGCCTTGGCCGTGGGCCATCCGTTCGAGGTGACTTCCTTTGGTCACCCTTTGGTAAACTAACAAAGCGAACGGGAAAATCACCATCTTTCAGTTCGGTACATCAACTATTTCTTTGGGTAATCTGCAGTTATGTTAGTCTACTCTAGAGGTTTCATTTGAACATATTTGAACTATACAGACTATACAACTAATAGTAAATAGTAAGTCCCCATGCAACTCAATGAACCTTCCTGGAACCATTTTAACCAAAACCTTCCTGGAGCAGGACATCATTTTCCCCCCAGGATGGTTTCCCGGTCGCCCAAACCACCGTCAGCTCCGCGAGGTCACGGCAGGCTGTGACTGGTGGATACGCCACGTAGAGCCAGGCATGGCTTGAGTCAGGCTTCGGGCGCTCAGTTGTCCTAGGTAAGTTGGTGCTAGGCTATAGAACTGCGCTAGGCAAAAAACGAAACAGAGGAAACGCAACCTCCAGAAATATTACTTTCTATATTACCTACCGTGTTTATTGTGGGTATAGTTTGATGATAGATGGATAGTTATAGAATTGATAGCTGGGAGGTTCCTCTTTGCATGAGTCCTTCATGGTTCTTCACGCCCAGCCCCTGGAATTTTGTTGTGAAAATTGGACGGCATCATAGGGAGAGAGGCGCTAGTCTTCATGAATTTTGTGGTTTCAGATTTGTTTCGGAAATGTATAAATCCTAAAATGCAAGTTTTCTGATCTCAGTTGAAAGAGTGCAGTTGCAAAGATCCAGAATGCGAGATATGCTGTGCCTCACTTTTTTCCTGGCCCGAGCTGGATGAATTTGGACCACGATTCTACTTGGATGGTCAGTACCTCAGAACTGTTTTTTTTCCAGATTTCAACGCCCGGAATCCAACTAGTTTCAGATGAATTCGGTTGCACACATTGCACACCAAATTGCCAGAAACCACCAAGAATTATGCCCAACAGATACATTTTGCATTGCCTGGTTATGCCTGGTTCACCTTAGTCAGTTATGGCCCTCAGTCAAACTGAGTGGCAGCCGTTGCACAGCTCGTCGCGTCGCTACAAGCGGTGTGAAAGATTGACCACCTGAGCCTCATGGTTTCAGCTTTCTGGGGAGTTGAATCGAGTGTACCATCCAAAAAAATCCCCCAAAAAGGGGTAAACTGAGCAGGGTTGTCCCAAACCATTTTAGGTAAGTGATCGCCACTTTGAGGGAGGAGAATGTTTTTTTTTTTAAATGGATCATCCTACTTTTTTTTCTACCCAGTCACAGTGAGCAACGTGAGCAACCCCTTTGATGAGCTGCTTGCTGATGGATTTCCCCAGCGACCTGGAAAGACTTTGCTTCAAAAACCTCTTCAGGAGGTGATTGCAAGTCTAGGAAATATTGATGACTATTGATGACTATTGAACCATGAGCAAATGTGTCTTTCAGCAATGTTGACCCACAAGCAATTGGCAATTGATAGCAACGGTTCCCACTACCTGCCAAAGATACAGCCGGCACAGTGACGTAGTAGTGCCTGCTGACGGATTTGATTTGACTTGCTGCAAAACTGTTGGCTGCTTCCGTGTCGCAGCTGGCTTTACTTGAAGTAGCTCCATCCAACGCAGGAAGTGTCTGTTGCATGCAGGTTGAACCAGATCGGTTTAGTGCGATTCTTGAGATCCCACATGTCATCGAACACCTGTTACACCATGCGCAACCAGAGCATCAACATCATTAACATGGGATGAAAACTGAAATGGTAATATACAGATATGATATGATATGATATATATATACATACACATAGAAACTTCCTAATCTATATATCATATCTATATAATTCTCTCTCTCTATATATATATGTATTATGTACAGATAAATATATGCAATACAGAAACTGATCTCTGCAGACTCACCATGACGGCGATGAAGAATTTTTTTCGCGTTTGGCTGCTGTGCTGGACACGGAGCTTAGGCCGGGAAGAAACTTCCACCTCTCCGGGAGTGTCCCAAATTCCCATGGTTTACCCTCTGGTTATGTCAAAACAGCTATTGAAAATGGCAATTTATAGTGGATTTTCCCATTAAAAATGGTGATTTTCCATAGCTATGTTAAATTACCAGAGGGTAATGCTGACGGATCTATGGTGCTGGTATATATGCTAACATGACTGGGGTATACTGATGGTAAATGTTGGCATATATACCATACATGGATCCTATGGGGTATACATAGCCACATGCTCCATGGTGCTGGAATATTGAGCTATTTTGGGGGTAAATGTAGGTAAATATTCCAGCACCATGGAGCATCTGGGACATATAATCATATATATATATACAACTAACAATTATGGAATATCATTTGGGGATGTGGTGCCGTTTTTTTTTAAATAACTTTTCTCGGTTTATGGTAGATATAGGACCACGATGGAGCCAGGGACCCTGGTTTTTCACTACCACGTTTTAAGTGGTGCCCAAAGATTCGATAGGGTTCAGTTAAGGTGCGTTTATAACTCGAATTTCACTACAATGTGGGCCCTCCCCCAGTGATGTGAACGTTGGTTTATAAACCCTATGAATACTATAGTTATTTGCGTACCATAAGCCATAGTGACATTGGAGTTATGTAGCCCCCAACTGAACGCTATCGTAAACGGGGGCACCACGACTTGTAGGACTCGTGGTAGATATATCGAACCAGTTACAATGGGATTACTATGGTTTATGTAGGTGATTAATATGGTGATATATCGAACTAGTGAATGGGTGATATATCGAACTAGTTCATGGGATTATAAACCAACATTCACATAACTTGCGGGGCACGGACCACGTAGGAGCTGGGATATCTCTCCAACTGGAGGTTTCCTCAAATGGGACAGTCATCATCCAGTGGTGGATGAGCCTTGTAGTAATGGTGACGACCGGGGATCCCCCATGACTTAACCATCACATGATCCCTAGCTGCCTAACACTTGGCTCGTTTTAGATTTCACCAGAGCAGCAAGCATTGGGCCTGATCTTTGCATTTTTCCTGACAAAAACTGATTACTCTCTGGTAATTTACGGTAATTTGTTACATAGCTATTGAAAACCGCCCATAGACATAGTTGATTTTGCTATTAATATGCTGATTTTCCATAGTTGTGTTAGCTTATCAGAGGCTACAATACACTGCTACTCGTGATCGATGGCAGCACCTCTGGACCCGAGGGGGTTAACCCCCGGAGTTCTTTTCAGCGGCTGGTTGATGGTGGTTAACAACCTTCATCCATAGACTTCCATAGTAGTCATAGGGCCTTGATAGAGCTTTAAGTGAGCAATACCCCTAGCCGTCATTATGTTAGTTGATCGATAGATTTCCCTATGGGTTACCGTAATCCCCAGTAACCAGGTAGTATAACTCCTTAAAGCCGATCAGCAAAGGTATTTTCTTCATGACTCACCTGTTGAGGGGATTATCTTTGACCATTATCGCAATACAAAGACTGTCTACGTGTCTACTGTGACGGGGCCCTTAGATAATCCACCAATTTTCATGATAGACTTGTTTATTAATAAGGTCGTTGGGCTGGCAGATACCCGCTGTTTTTTTTTGCATTGTCATGATGATCAGATTTGGTAAAAAAAACGCGTATTTACAGTACATGAAATCTTTATCCACAGTTTGAGGCCTTTACGAACCAACTGTTTCTTGATGATGAAAGAGTCAACTCCAAGAACTCATGAAGTAATTGACTTATCCAATCTCATGTATCGTACTCCTCATTCTATTGAACATAAATGACAAATTCTATATCTTAAGTCTTAAGTCAACTTCAACAACTCATGGCTGTAACTGTTTAGATATGTCATTTTACGTCATTTTCCATGGTCAACTCCCCATGTTCCATGGTGATTTATCCCATTTCCGATGCCAGGCCTCGAGCTGCCCCCGGTGTCGTCCACGGCGCAGCTCGTGGGCTTCGCCGGCGACCAGCTGAACTACGACGAGAGCGCGCCGCACTTCCGCTGGACGGGGCATGTGGGGCTCCGATACCACCAGGAACCGCAGGCGGGCGCCGGGGGGGACGCCGTCTTCGCCAGGCCAATTTGAGAATGAAAAACCTGGCAAAAATTGAAGATCAGCCCATTTTTTCGGATGTCCCATGATTTTCCAGGGTGATGTCTTTTTTTTCATTGCCATTTTGCCATGATTACCAGAGGGTACCCAGCCTTCTAGCCATCCAAGCATACGGATGAGCAATCCGTGGTATCTTGGGGTTGTTGATTCATGACGATTCCTTCTTCAGACAGCTGTTGTGGGATATCTCTACCATTCCTTTTTTGTTGGGGTGCATCTCGCCCTCACGATAGCCAATAGCCAACTCACATTTGCGGGTAAAACTGTTGCAAAACGGCTCGAGACTTTGCGCGGAGTATACTTCTCGACAGTAGATTGAGTGGACCTTCATTTCATCTTCCAATGCTTCGAATAAACATCTCGTTCCCGAGTGGTTCCGGGGAAACTCTGTTGCTCCCTGAACACTCCAAAGTGGGGGACTTGAAACTTCTGGCCCAAAGAACTTTCCGAAAGGGCTTCCTGAAACTTGTCACTCTGGAGGGGCATGTGCTGACCAACCCTGAGGACTCTTTGAAAGCTTCAGGGGTGCAAGACGGTGAGCACCTAACGGCCGTGGCGCAACAAGTGAAAGTAGCAGCAACACACGCAGCCTTTGCAATGTGGTGCTGTGGAGGCAACCAGGTGGTTGCTTGGGGCGAACCAGACGATGGTGGTGACTGCTCCACAGTTCAAGATCAGCTCAGGAATGTGCAGGAAATTCAGGCAACACTTTATGCCTTTGCGGCGATCTTGGCCGATGGATCGGTGGTTGCCTGGGGTTTTCCACACCGTGGTGGTGACTGCTCAGCAGTTCAAGGTCAGCTCAAGAATGTTCAGCAAATTCAGGCCACAACAGCTGCATTTGCAGCAATCTCGGGCGATAGATCAGTGGTTACCTGGGGCGATCCAGAACTCGGTGGTGACTGTTCCGCAGTTCAAGATCAGCTGAGGAATGTGCAACGAATTCAGGCCGCAGCTAGTGCATTTGCCGCTATTTTGGTCGATGGATCTGTGGTTGCCTGGGGCGATCCAGAGTGTGGCGGTGATTGTTCTGCAGTGCAAGACCAGCTGAGGAACGTGCAGCAAATTCAGTCCGCACGTAACGGTGCATTTGCCGCAATCTTGGCAGATGGATCGGTGGTTACCTGGGGCTCTCCAAATTTTGGCGGTGATTGTTCTGCAGTGCAAGATCAGCTGAGGAATGTGCAGCAAATTCAGGCCACACGCAATGGAGCGTTTGCCGCGATCTTGGCCGATGGGTCAGTCGTTGCTTGGGGCGAACCAGAATACGGTGGTGACTGCTCGGCAGTGCAAGATCAAATCCACTATTTGTAGATGTTTATTCTATTGTTTCCACCTTACTTTATTGGCTGAGCAGAGAGTGACGCAAGGGCGAAACGGATGTGTTGTGCATCCAGGGATGCCACGGGAGGCAGTGACTTACCCTCCGGTGTCATCAATGTGGCAGGCTGGAAAATTCACCACAAACGGAGGTTTAAGTGAGGAGATCGTCTGTAACTGGTGGACTTTCAATTGCCATTTTTGATTATCGGAGGGCAATCAAAACGGTGATGAAACACTCCCAATATGGTGATTTACTGGAATATGATACAATGGGATTAGTTGGGCAACTGAGCTGTTTTAGATCTTGATATTCTTCAATAAGTTTAGATGAGCACTGGCTGCGATCTACCCCTAGCTGGTTGATGATAGAGGATTACCCAAATGTACCCAATATATTGGTTGTTTTCGACATCCATTGTGGGAATTCGGAGTTCGTACATGGCATGCCGGACAGTTCTCGATGATTTTTCCAGATATAGACCTTTATAATCCTACTTTATTTATAGTTTGTTTTTGTTTTCCATTGCCACGTTTAAACCTCATATTCTTGGGAAATATGGAAATGCTGAGTGCTCCAAAATTGGATTTTTTCATCGACCTGACCGCCTGACCTGTTCGACCTGTTCGGCATATCATGGCCCATTGAAATGCACGCAGCAGAAGACCAGGGTATACCAGGGTATACTTAGATGGGCCATGGGATTAACTAACTGGTTAGTAACTGGGGATTTGTTACCCTCTACATCCCAATGAAATAATCCATTTATTAAATAGTTGTCCCTAACTCCATGGCCCATCTAAGTACCAGGGACTGGGAATGGAGAAAAATTGTCAACCCCATGAAATGGTCAATCCACTGATCCAGATGTTCGGGGCAGGTGAAACTGGGACTACCCATGAAAATCAACCATGAACACACATGATTTTCCAATGGTAAGATATCATGGAATCGCAAGTTTGGATTGCACATTTTGGATGATTCATATCAGTCACACTCCCACTAAATCCCATTAAATCTCGAAAAAAACACGACTTAATGTTGATGAAACGTTCAAACCATGATATTTCCAGTCATTACCCATCGGATCCATGGTGCTGGTATATATGCTAACAGTTAACATTTGGGATATATGGATGGGATCCATGTTACCATATATAGCGGCACCATGGATCCGATCTGGGTTATAACTCAGCCGTTTGAACGTCCGCAGACCATCTATGGCTTCACCCCGGACACGCCCCTGCTGCACGACACCCATGCGCTGGTGAACACCTTGCTGGACGGGGAACGCTTTGCGGGGCGGGCACCTTGGTGATGGGATGGCAGTTACGGCGGGGAAAGAAAAAAAAGATATCAAAAGCCATATTGTAGTTCTTTCTACAATGTGGTGCCCCCAAGATAGCGTTCAGTTGGTGAACATATCTCTAATTTGACTAGGACTTGAATGGTAGATATATCTACAGTTAATGGGATTATAAATCAACTTATAACTAGGGGGCACCACCTTGTACACATATTGTTTAACAAAAAGAACATACTATGATATACCATGATATGATATGCCATAGTAGCTATCATAGCTATATTGGTTGTGTTAATTTATGTATATACACTCATTGGTTATTTTTCCATGGGAACCCCATCAGATGGTAAGGATCATGGGTGACTTCACCAACAAAACTTGTGGAATACTTGGGATATTTCATGGGGTATCTCTGGTAAATCAATTAGGTTAAACCCATTAATGGATTATGATGTCTGGGATTTGACTTCACAAGACTGGTTGATATATTGTGGATGAATATCATGTTTGGATATATCATGTAATCATTGCAGATATGACTTGTGGTTGTATTATTATTTTTCTTGCGTGATAAATACAGTAAATCATTGGTATATATAAAGATTTGGAAGATATGTTGAAGGTGATGAGTAGTGGCTGCTAATCTGTTGAAGCTGATGTTTATCCAAGGTGTTTAGGAACCAATCTAAAACAGGCGGGGCCTATCTTGGTAAGATACAACGACCTCACGCTGCTACGTCACTGTAAATTATGATGAGTGTTTTTGGGTAACTATCCCACTTGATGGCTTTAATTCAGGTTGGTGATGGTTGGTGAATTATTCCAATTTATCCAGACAAATTGAGCTGTGTTCAAAACTGTCAGTGGATGACTCAGTCGGGAATGATACGACACAAAAATCATCATCCATGACCTGGTATACTAACCGCCCGGTATTCATAGACGGTTTTGACCACGGCTCCTTTGGTATTACAATGTGGTGTATGGTGCCTCCCAGTTAAAAGGTGGTTTCTAAGCCCATCTGACTGTAGATGTATTCCAAAGTCAACTGTGAGCCGAATCATTCAACATAGCTTATCACTGTGGGGCACCACATTGTATGGACCCTGCATTAATCTGGATATCCACCAACAAAAGGTGATTATAACTCAGTAACCAACAATCTGCAATGATGCTGGAAAGTACTTGGATGGGCCATTGTGAGTCAGTCGGTCAATTGCTACGTGGCAAAATGCGAGAATTCATCAACAGAAATGTTGGGTTTTGCTGGGCCATGGTCGGTTAGTCAACTGCTGATGGCATCTGGCCGGAAGTGAAACCTAAACATCCAAAAACGGAGGCTTAAACCTAAAGAGTCACATGAGGATTTCATGGGAAAGGCATTGCGTGCCTAGATGGGTCTTATCAACAGAAAAATAGTTTTTGCCATGAAGCAACTTAGATGTTGCCAGAATTAGATACAATGGCTAGGGGTTATAACATGTTATAACACCATCCAAGTTTTGGGGTTCCAAACCACTCACGAAAGACATAACTCATAACTCCCTTCGTGTGGCAACATCGGTCGGACCCCAGTTGTCTCTGGTTAATCCCATGAATCTCATCACCACTTGAGACTCAACTTATGCCAATGCGAACCATGGTCCAATGGTGCTGGAATATGAATCCCGACATTTACCCCAATCAAAAATGGCCCAGAAAAATGTAGGTTTGCATATTCCAGCACCATGGTTCGCATTGTTGGTATCCGAAATCCCAATGACTTGCCTATTTTTCTTGGTCAAATCGCCATCAAAAAACCCAACAAGGTGGTGCCCCCCAAGTCAGAGGTTGGTTTATAATCCCATTAACTAATGTCAACATAGTATTAATAACCCCCCCCTCAAACATTAAGAGCATCAGAATAAAGTTAGGGCCAAACATTCAACTATCGTTAATATAAAAAAGATCAGACCTATGCATTCCCAAATGAATTGCCTAATTGAAAACGAATACTAAAGGGAAAAAACGGAAAAAAACGGGAAAAAAGAGTTGGCGTACTTTATTACGGGGTGGTTTATCAATATGAACCGGAAGTTGGCGTACTTTATTGAGGGGGGGTTTATTAACGCCATGTGAACATTATAGATACATCTACTATAAGTCCTACTTATTAGAGTTATGTTCACCAACCTAGCTATCGACCGGCACCACCTTTTTCCGGAAACGAATCTCCCCGGATCGCCGAATCGGCGGATCATGTCGCTGATGATGCTGCGGAGTTCGAGGATGCGACGCAGTCCGCCTTCGGACAGATCTTGGTTTTTTGGGACATTCCCAATGACCGATGTGGCTCGGTGGTTTTTGGCTGCGGGTGGAGGAGATTTTCAAAGTCCAACGAAACACAAAGTGGTGGATTTGTCATGGGATTCGATGGAATGTCATTGGGGGATGTAGAAATTGTTTTATTGATGATGTTATTTCTGTTTGTGAACGTTGCAGAAATACATGTTTTTTACACAATATTTTGTGTGGGAAGACGTATACTTTATACACTTTATACCAAACGTTTCATGTGCATCCAGGATTGAAAGATATTGAAAGGCTATTGAATATCAGCTTGGATAAGCGGATAAGGCTGTGGGGACTTTACCAGATGAACAAGCGAAGTGGGTCAAATCCCCATGAGTTCCTTCCATGGGATTTCCATGGTGAAATTCCAGCAATCCCATGTTTCCATGGTGTATTTACCACGTGGTTTCCACAATGAGTCTTCATGTTCCATGGTATTTACCATTTTGTTCCACAATTGTGCGTCATTTTCCATGATATTTCACCACATGTTCCCAATGTTCCATCATTTTTCCTCATTTTTCCATATATTTCCCAACCGTTTTCACATTTTTCCTCATTTTCCATGGTATTTCCCTCCATCTTCCCCAGCTTTCCCCCGGTTTCCCCGGTGCGAAAGCGTCGAGGTCTCCACGCGGACTGCGGCTTCAGCCAGGTCCTGCAGGATCTCCGCAGCACGGGCCTTGAGCCGTCGAAGCTCTACGCCTTTCCGCCGGAGGCGCCCAGGACATATCGACAGAAGGAGAGCTCCACGTGTGACGCGGTGGAAAAATGGGAGGCTTTCCGAAGGAAGTTGGGGCCCACATCATCTTACCAGAGGGTATCCCATAATATATTAGACACCTACCAGGTAGCTAATCTTAAGATCTACTTTCTCAACATGAAACAGACTTTCCATTTTTATTTTTTAGGACTTTCCATGAAGTTTCTGCATTTATAAACCATCCAGCTATTGGGATTATTGGGATGCACCCATTTACGGAAACCCCCAAATAGGATAGCCCAAATGGGATACGGGGATGATTCTGATATATACTTATATCTTATATATACACATTTCAAATTCGAATAAAGAGAATGGTTTGGAATTGGTGGTGAAATGTGTGAGTGAACACTTTTTTTTATGGGTTTTGATCGGTTTTATCTGGATTTACACGCTTGAAATATGGTTTGATCTATGTTTTTTCATGTGGATGACTGATTTGATGGGGGTGATTATTTTCCTGTGACTGGGGAATAGTCATGATGGTATATATGGATATGTAAGGGTTCTTTTGATTTTTTAGGTGTTTTACGACTACGGGCTTTATATTGTTGAAGTGGGAACCTCCAGTATGATATTATATAGTATAACATCCCTGGCAGTTACACTATCCTTCAAATATTGGGGACTACCCTAATAGACCATAGTCCATGCACTGGGATTCCCCATGACAACCATCAGCTTCAATATTTTTTGAATAATAAGCATTAATAATCACTTTTTCTCCTTTTTTCCTTGATTAATTCATTATCTGGGTGATTTCCCTTATTCTTTACCATATGATATAGCGACTCTTATCATGCTTAAATAAAACCATGCAAATCCCACCAAAACATCATAAAATCCACCAAACACACATAAACCCAACTAAAACCCCACGTTTTCTTGACATTTTCCATTATTTTCCCATATCTTTCACCCCCTTTTCTAGGGCCTTCCCAAGGCGACCACCTGTGGGGTCAGAGCTGCTTCAACTGCGCCACCTACCCGGCCTCCGTGGGCTTGCCCATCCCCGACGACAGCGGCATGCTGCCGCAGTATCTGGTGAAACTGCTGCAGGAGGGCGCCAGGTGAGGGTTCGACGAATGGATCACTGGGACTGGGATGGTCGTTGAATCCAACAGTTTCGAACAAATCCCGTGGAAAGTTACACCCCAGTTATGTTAGATAGTGGAAATATTCTGGTTGGTGGTTTGGAACATGGATGTTTTTTCCATTTTGGAGTTGGGAATTTGATCATCCCAACTGATTAAGATATATACTTAGAAATACCAGGTCCTCTAGTTATGTATAGTATATAATACCCTCTGGTTATTTAACATAGCCATGGAAAATCCCTGATAAATGGAGGTTTTAGTGGGAAAATCATCTATAAATGGGCAATTTTCCATCGCTATGTTAAATAACCAGAGGGTATATATTATATACAATATTCCATAGTTAGTATTATATATCCTATAGATAAATATCCATGTGCGAGGCTGGGAACGGTATGGCCGGTGGCTGTGAATTTCGAGGGCTGCTAAGACTGCTAAGTCTGCGAATTCAACCAGCAAACATGGTGATTTCATGTGGGAGTTCATGAGATTGAGATAGTTGATAGCTAAGTTAGATTTAGTTCACTGCAAGATCCCCAAAGATTTCCCATATCCCAACATGTCCATGTTGGACCCCTGGCTGGCCCTTACCCCCATCTCTCCAGGTGTAGATGTTACCAGTCTGGACGTTGGCTTCACAGTTTGAAGTGTGAGGCCACTTGGAACAAGGCTCTGATGGATTCTTGTAAATTTGAGGAACCATCACCTGAGCTTTGATGAGGCCAAAAAAAAAGAAGAGCGTTCAGAAACGCCTTATTTCAGTGGATAAGTGGCTGAAAAAACTATAGTTTATGGTAGATATAACGAACTAGTTAATGGCTTTATAAACCAACTTATGAACCGTCACCTGAGCTTTGATGATTTTGATGCTTGACTGAAACATGACCATCCCGATATTCTGAAGTGACTGGACTGTCGACTTGTGAACTAAGACTACTAGTAGAATCGAACATGATGATGGTTGCGTATTATGTTAAGCTTCTTTCACTTTACATACTTTACTATAGGAAAAACTGTATATATTTGTAGTTTCCAATTTTCATCTTTGAGTTGAATGTGAATCGATTGACCTATCTTTCACCAGCAAGTACGATTAATGTTAAGCATGAGCAACTTCGTTATCACCACAGTCACCACAATGCCTCACTTCAGTTCTATACAGTTTTTGCCGCCAGCGTTGCCGCCTCGCTTTACCGCCAGCTGAACGGTGATTCGTGGCGCCGACGCTACCGGCGCTTCGTGCATCAGAAATGCCGATGCTTGGCGTGAGGTTCATGGTGTGGCAACGGATGAGCAACCGAAAGGATTGGTGCGTAGATGCTAGATGCTGCTAGGTAAAACCCAGTTGCCTCAACCTGAACCTCGCAGCTTCGCAGCATTGCAGCTTCGCCCACGACCAAAAAAAACTTCTGGGACAAAGTGTACAGCACTGCTGACCCGTTGGGTACCGGAAATTCACCGGCCGTCGACGTGAGCTATGGGTGAAAGGGACTGTTAGTAATGATCATCCGTAAATATATGGTACCCACAAATCATATGGTCCACGGTGCTGGAATATTGACCATGCAACATTCATCAACCTCCAAAATGTGTAGACATGTAGGTAAATATACCGTTCATTGAGCATATGGGGTATATTTACATAGCTATACAATGCTGTACCTTGCATTTACCTGGAAAGACATTCAGATGATCTTCAATTTGACCATATCTGGTTGGAAAATAGCTGCTGAGGTATTCAAGTATATACCCAAGTGCCGATGTATCAACATGGAAATGACATGGGTCAGTAGCTGAAAGATGGTTCCAGTGATGTTGATTGATAAAGTTACTCAACTTTTTATACACATCTGATATCTCTGCCATCTTATCATCTTAGATCCAAGGTGGCATAGTGATTTCAAGCACAAGCAACAAGCAACTTGGACAAACTGACCACCGAAAGCCGTTTCTGCTGGTGATATGGTGGGACCCAAGGGCAGCCCTTTGAGCAGAGAAGCGGCTGGGCGATGGGCAAAAAGTGGGTCGATGGCGGGTAACCGGGCTCCTGAAGGCTGTCGCAAAGGAGCACGGACACGGCTGGCCATGTTCCACTGCTTTGGCTCACTTCAAGACTTCCGCTGCGGACATTGAATGCACCTATTTTTAGGAACCCAAACAGAACTTGAACAGCTTCAATTGACCAAATTTGCAGAATCGGATTTTACCAACTTCCTATCTATCGTTTTTGGGACTTCGGACAATTTCCGCTGATTCTCGGCTCGCCCAAAAAACAAGTTCGCCACCCTTCGTGGCGAACAGCGCCACCGCGTGCGCCAGAGTCCCCAGGTATTTCCGGTGAGCCTCTGGTAATCAAACATTGCACTGGAAAATACCCTACACATGGAGGTGTTCATGGGAAATAATAGGACAGTCAAGTTTAGATTATAAATAATGGGAAAGTCATGGAAAGTTAACTATATAGATTGTAACACATTATAAGATATTATAAACGGTGGATTTTCAATTACAGTAACAAATAAATTATCAATCAATTATAAACATATTATACATCAATTATATTTTACTATATATATTATTGTAAATCAATTGGAGGTATTGGGAGAAGATCCAAGCAGCAAAGAACTCTCGTTCGGGATGGAAGCGACACCGGTGGAAACGCCAAGTCTCGTTCGTCGTCAACGAAGAAAGGTATCTGATATGATCACCAAACGGTACCTTTCTAATTCCCCAAACACTCCCTGTGTGGAATGGCTTATATATATTATAATATATATATATACAATATATACATACATATTAAAATTATAATGATATTACGTATATATATATATATATATTATACTAATATATTTGTATACATATGTATGTACGTATATATATTATAATTATATATATATATATTATAATATATATATATATATATATAATAATATATATATATATATATATATTATAATATATAAAATATAAGCATTTACTACCCCCCAAACATGGCCCACTAATGTAATATATCAGCTGCCTGGAGCAGAATGAGTTGCTACCTCGGTAGCATCCGGTAGCTGAGGTGCTTTAGAATCATGATAAGTATGATAAGTATTATATCTTGTGGGATATAACCACCAGGAAAACCACGAAATATTGGACTTAATAATATGGTGTATACATACTGTAACTCCAATTTCACTATAGTAGATATGACTGGTTAACTATAGTAATAAGTACCATAAACCATAGTGAAATTGGAGTTATGTTCACCAACTTAGCTATCTTGGGGGTTTTCCAGAAATGGAGGTACCCCGGATTAGCTGGATGGATGGTTTATTTCATGGAAAATACCAAAATGGATGATTTGGGGGTACCCCTATTTCAGGAAATCACCATATGTATATACTGTATACCCAAGGGGGTTGTAAAGCAACAAAAAAACATGTGGGGGCATCACGCTGCAGTGAAGCCCTGAATATTCCTTTCATCGTCCAGAAAGCCACTGAGGTTTTGTGAAACACATCAACTTCTTTAGGACCGTCTGGCAGGTCCGACAATTCGGATGGGATGGAGATGTCCGACGATCGGCAGTTTATTGTTGGTGTTTTGGTACACCCCTGAAAACGATGGTATGAAACCCATGACGATACGATACGTGTATGGGTCAACAACCCTCTGGACCCACAGATTTTCGAATTGGAAAATTGACACCGGCGGAAAGCATTTCGGAACGGCCGAGCGATGTGGTGGGTAAAAAAGAACATCTTTTCCGCTACTTAGATGGGCCATGGAGTTAGTTAACTAGTTAGTAAGTGGATTATAATTGGGATATAGAGGGTAACAAATCCCCAGTTACTAATCATTTAGCTAATCTCATGGGTTTTTATATAGGGGGTTAGTTAATCCCCAGGAATCCTAACCAGGAATCGCTAATCCGCTTCGGCCCATCTAAGTCGATGAATCCATTTACTCAAAGGATATAGCCATACTGTGAGCTTCAACATATGGGAAATGAACACGATCCATGAATTTGGATTTCTGACAGAGAAATGGATATCTAGCCATGGATCATTTTATCACTAAAGCCTTCATGGATCGTGTGGCGGATTTCCACGCAATCCGACGGGCATCCCGTTGTGAGGGTGCCGGATGAGGAGTGTGGCACCATGAAGGCGTGGGATCGTATCTATTTCAGATGCACATGATATGCGTACCTCTATATTATGCAATATGTATATATGTATACATACATATATATATATATGGTATATGTATACATATACATCATATCTAGTTTACAGTCATGCGTAATATATGTATATTATATATATATGATATAGATCTATGAAATAGTATCACATACTGTCAATATGAACTGCTCACCAGCTTGGGTTGTTAGCTGCGATGTCGACCAGCATGTTGGGGTATGGTCACACCAGGTATTTGACAAAGAAAAATGGTGACTTAATGGATTTTAATAGGAGATATTATATGATATAATGGTTCAAAACCGGATATGATGGTTATTTATGGTTTAAAATCTTTGTCTTTCCTTCATACTATTTCATATTGCTTGAGAATGGGATTCCCCTGTAATTATCAACCCACAGGGATTTTGAACACCGCAGCCATACATTTTTTGGCATACATCAGAACAATCGATTTAATATTTGGAGAATTGTTTGTTACAGGTTCTATTGAATCAAACTCTGACCTGAGCATAGAGATCATAGAGCTCATCGGCAGCACCAGTGCCAACAAAAAACAGGTTATAGTTATATTGAATCAAAGGCGGATTGAACCAGAAGCAAAAGCACATGGTTTATACAGCCTACAAAACGACTGATGCAGACAATTCCAACCCGCTTCATGTTGCAGATAGATCACGCAGAAGGATCATGAAATTTACCATGTTCACGCAAAGATAGTGTCATGTTCACGTAAAAACACCAAAAACACACATCTGCATAGTCTCCTTGGTTGCAAATCCATCTCATGTTGCATAGGTTGTTAACACCATTTTTGGTCCAGTTCTGTGGGTTTTTATGGGTTTTTGTTGCACATTTGAAGCCGAAAGTCTCTGCAGGCAGCTTACTTGACCTTTTGGCTTCTCCTTCACCTAGGCGGGAACGCGAAAAACAAATTGTGCACTGGAGATGAACGGCTGAAGCCTGGATCACCAAGGTGGTCATGAAGCAGGAATTTTAGTCTCAGGTCATGAAGCAACTTAAGGATAAAGTCTTATACCCTCTGGTAAACTAACATAGCTATTGAGAATGGCAATTTATAGTGAGTTTTCCCATTAAAAATGGTGATTTTCCATAGCTATGTTGGTTTACCAGAGGGTAGATACTTCTACCAAAAAATCCTGGATCCAAAATATGAAAGGATACGATGCTTAGATGCTTAATCTTTTTGAAGATAAAATCTCAAAATCTTTGACACAATCTTTCAAAATCTTTGGTTTCTACGATTCTACTTACAAAATCTTTTTCATAAAATCCATCAAAATCCTAGATCCAGTTCATAATGCTTCATAATAGGTGTATATATCTAAAACTAACCATATAAGCCTAACTAACTATAACTAACCATCTAAGCAATTATATCATAGATCCAAAAAATGAAACTATGATAACTATAACTATAACTAAGATCTCATATAACTATAACTACCAGCAACTATAACCAACCAAGTCTTTGATAATACTGGCTAATACTATAATAATGGACAGTATGATGGATGATAATGGATCATAATGGATGATAATGGATGATAATGGATGATAATGGATGATAATGTATGATAATGGATGATAATGGATGATAATGGATGATAATGGATGATAATGGATGATAATGGATGATAATTATAAGTTGGTTTATAAGCAACAGTTAATAACTATAGTAATTTATATCCATTTTTATAGTTTATGATAACTATTGGTTATTAACTATAGTAATTTACGTATCATAAACCAGTTCGTGAGATTTCTTCGCCATTTCTTAACCCTATGAATACTATCGTAATAAGTATCATAAACCATAGTGAAATTGGAGTTATAAACCATAGTTAATAATTTAATAATACTGATATCATATGGTATCCATAACACCATTTTTTTTGCTTCATCTCAAGGCTACGATGGTTTCCGTCAGATCCTCCGAGGAGATGCCGCGCGCGATGTGCTGAACACTCGAAGGGTGCGGAGCGGACATGGGGGGATTTCAGCGGAAAAACATGGTGATTTAATGGGATTTTTATGGGAATTAGCTATGGAAAATTGTGATTTAACCAGATTTTTTATGGGATTTACCTATGGAAAAAGGGTGATTTAATGGGATTCAACTATGAAACATAGGAGGTTTTATGGGATTTAAACAGGAGAAAGTCCTGGATCTCATGAACCAAGAAACATGTTACTGGGATTTAAACTAGGAATCATAGGGATTTCTGGGAACTTAAGTGGCAAATGTGCCCGGTCATGGTTGGTTCATGGGATGGTCTTTGGGTTCACCACATTACTAGCGATAGACATGACTCACAAACAGTGAGACCCAGTCTTTCACTGGATTGGTTTAAGGGAAAATCTTAACCGGAAACCATGGTTTTTACCATCAAATATAGGGTTTTCCGGTTAAAATTGTCCCATCATCCAATTCTATGAATCTTTCCACCACTTCGAAGTCTTCATTTCAATCACTTCACAAGCGTTTCAGTGAGACTTTGCGTGTGATTTCAGTCGCGGTGCTGAAAAGAATACCAACCTAGGACGCATCCGATCTCCTATGCATGGGGTCAGACATGGAACAACAACACAACAAACATAGCAGGTAACATACAACATCAACTATCCATTTCTTTAAAAGGCTTCTAATGCTCGATGCTGGTTCATCGTCTTGCCATACCCACTGATGCTGTTGCTCCAACGGTAGCGTATGTTCCTTTGTTTGCCATACAGGTAGTGGTCTTGTTCATGACTTAAGTTTGCCTGTTCCGCTACTATCCTTTTTTCAATTCTGCCTCTCTGTCAAAAGCATCTCGCTTCTTCATTCTTCTTTACAATCTGTAAAAACTTTGTAGTCGTGCGAGACCGCAGCTTATTCATTTCATGTTAATTACTTGTACAATATACAACCAATCATTTATATATACTTTCATGAATAGGTTTTGCTTGTGTAGATCGTGTTTTGCCTAGCCAAGACCATATGTTGTGCATTGTGCTAATGTATCCAACCAATACATAGGCTTTACTTCAACAACCACACCATGTTTGTTTCCACACAGTATGACTATGAAAACATGTGGTAAAAAAAATATGGCTGTTTGAATATCAATATTGGCTGATTTTACATTCATTGGACTGGTTTACGGGAACATCTACAGGAAACCATGGCTTAGAAACCATCAAATATATAGAGGTTTCTTGTAATTTGTCCCTTAAATCAATCCAATGATACATGACTGGTTGGTGGTTTGGAACATTTGGATTATTTTCCCATCATATTGAGAATAATCATCATCCCAACTGACCAACTGACTATTTTTCAGAGGGGTAGGGTTCAACCATCAACCAGATGAATATGCCAGATTTTCAATGAGTCATACAGAATCCCGCACTGTACGACGGTGCGGTGCTGTCTTTTTTAGGTACTTAAGACCTGGCCCTCGTCCTTGCTGCAAAAGGAGGACTGGTGAAGCTAGACTATGAAGCATGCTAGACTTAACTAATCAGTAAACCATAGTTAGACTTAACTACTTAACTTTTAGTCATGCTTTCAGTTCACGACTTTGTTCATTCGTTGTTTTCTAGACTATCAAGCTATGACTTGTTTGCAAGGGTAGTTGGCCACTGCAAAGGGGAAGCATGTTGCAACTGCCTTAGTTTTTGAAACAACCCCATGGTGAAACAACCCCATGGTAAGTCAACCTGAAAAAGTTGGTAGTTCAATTTTGGGGTCTCCTTGCTGCAAAAACAAACGACCTTATTTCAGAGGAAGCACATGTTTGAAACTCGGGAATTTCAGAACAAACATGGTTTGTTTGGTTGCACAGTTGTCGAAACAAAGTGTATTTGTCATTGAGGAAAGGCATCCATCACTGGGTTCAGATGAGGAATCTCCGTCGATTGGGGTACAACCATGGGGTGGCCCAACAAATGGGTGAATCGTGGTTGAGTTGGCCTCTTGCCATATACAAGAAACAAGAAGAGTGCAAGGAGCAGGGGTCAGGTTTGTTTTGCTTGTTTAGCTGGCTTCTACAACAGACCTTTACAATCCTTTACACATTTGGAAGGGCACACGCCTGCTGACTTTAGGGTTTCTCGTTAATCAATGTCGCTGCCAGGAGCACCGAACGATCAACAAGGCTCTCTTGCGGGGTTTATGTCACCCAGAAAAAGACAGTTATATCTTCATCTGATTGGTGGTTTGGAACATGGCTTTTATTTTTCCCATCATATTGGGAATGTCATCATCCCAACTGACAAACTCCATCATTTTTCAGAGGGGTTGAAAGCACCAACCAGATAAATCCTCCATAAATCATCCATAATCATCTAAAAATCATCTAAAAATCCTCCAATCTTCATGTCAAATGTAGAATGTCCAAGTGGATCATTACAGGCATGTGAGCCACCAAAAAATGATGTTTGTTGATTACTCAAGTTGGGCTATAAACCTTAAAAACCATTGACGGTTTATTGATGCTTGTTGGGGATGGACCAATAATAGGGATACTCATTGGCGAAAACATATCAGATCTCATCATTGGTCATGACAGCATAGCCCAGTAGTGATTATTTAAAAAGGAAGCATCCATATTTGATACTATCTTGCTTTTTCGGAGGTAGTGACTCTTGCAACTCTAAGAAGGTACAGCGGGATCCAGAGATTAAACCTTGTGTTGCCGACCCAGCAATCATAATGTGAAAAACTCACTAGTGAGTCCCCAACATCCTGAACTTTGGGTTGATTTTCCACTGGTGTTTGGTCGGTCATCAGGGATTGCTTGTATGATCTTATATGTAGATTGGAACTCCTCCCACACACCAGATTTATCATAAAAACATGGATCGGTTACCCATCAAAACCTATGTCTACGGCTATGTCCATGGGATTTTGCAAAAACACAGCGGATTCCATGGGATTTCACAGGTTCTAAACACTCAACAACGGCCATTACCATGGGGTAAACATCCAACCAGAGGCTTGGAACACCGGGGAAAGCCCGGAACATGATCAGTAGACTTCTCCTCACCTTATATCCTGATGTTGGATGCTTAGTTAGCTTAGTCATCTTAGTCACTTTAGTCACTTAAATGTGTCTGTTCACCGTTTAATCACCGTTTTGACCCATATTTTCCATGTTATTGAACATCGCAGCGTACAAGGTTATGCCCTAGCAACTGAGAACTGCAGGGCACCTAAGGTCCCTGAAATCCCCATGTTTCCCAGAAATCTCAGTAAGTCACATGTTTTTGCTTGCTTAAATCCCCCAATCTTCCTGGAAAATTCCCAGTAAATCAGAGTTTTAACTTGGTTAAATCCCAGAAATTCCGAAAATGTTTCATAGTTAAATCCCATTATATAAATGTAATCACAATTGTTCATAGGTAAATCCCATAAAAAACTCATTAAATCACAATTTTCCATAGGTAAATCCCATAAAAATCCTATTAAATCACAATTGTTCATAGGTAAATCCCGTCAAATCACCATTTTTCTGCTTAACTCCCAATAAATCCTCACCAATAAGACATTTCAATGGACCAACCGTTGCCCGTGGCAGGCCACCACCTACCTCTCCGAGATGAAGGCGGTGATTTTCTGGAAGATCTTGCCAGAAAATGCTGGTAGAACCTGGTTGTTCAACTGACCAATTTATGGAAAATTCTGGTAGAACTGAGTGTAACCTTGGTGTAAGTCACTCTCATTTTTTTGTGAATTTGGTGTTGATCTATATTTTTTTTCCGGACTTATCGATGGATAAACCTCGGTGAAAGTGGCTGAATGGTTCCTATTAGTACTCTAATCTGTTGCGCAAATTGTGTCGATGTTTTGGTTTTTGTTCGGGTTCATCATGGTTTATCACACGATTTTGTTTGAACAGTCAGTACCCCTTCAAAATTCCCAGGATGACTCGCAATCGCAATTTCTCCATATTTCTTGGGGCATCCCCTCACAGACTGCGAAGAGTGAAGGCTATGGTTCTCCTGGCGCCACAGCACTCGGGGTCACTTGTTTTGAACCATTACCCATAGGATCTATGCATGGTATATATGCTAACATTTGGGGTATATTGATGGTAAATGTTAGCATATATACCATACATGGATCCTATGGGTAATTATATGATTACCCTCTGGTTATGACTAACATAGCCATGGAAAATCACCATGATTCATAGGTAAACCATCTATAAATGGGCCATGGCTTCCATGGCTATGTTAAATAACCAGAGGGTATATATATATTATATATATATATATATATATCATATATATCTTCTATGAAATCCCATGGAGCTGCCATTTTCCATGAGATGATTCATCCCATTCAACCAGCATAGCTTTGGAGCGCCAGGTGGGCCAACGCTTCCGGGTGGAGACGGACTTGGGAGGATGGGAATTCGCGACGTTAAGGACGGCCCGCGACGTTAAGTTTCCGACAGTTGTCATGGGGGTATCCCAAATCATCCAGTCGTCATGGATGTCCAGTTATGCTAGATAGTTGGTCTATGTTGGTCTATAAATCTGGTTGGTGGTTTGGAACATTTGGCTTTTATTTTTCCCATCATATTGGGAATGTCATAATCCCAACTGACGAACTCCATCATTTTTCAGAGGGGTAGGTCAACCACCAACCAGTCATGGATGTCCATGGATGTCCATGACTTACATGTTGGATCCCTGGGACCGGGACAGTAGTTGAATCCAAGAGTTTCGCAACAAATCCCGTAAAAGGGGGGTGTACCCCAGTTACCCTCTGGTAAACATACAAAAAGCTATTGAAAATGACCATAGAAATAGTGGATTTTCCCATTGAAAATGGTGATTTTCCATAGCTATGTTAAATTACCAGAGGGTATGTTAGATAGTTGCTGGTTGGTGGTCTGGAACATGACTTTTATTTTTCCATATATTGGGAATGTCATCATCCCAACTGACGAACTCCATCATTTTTCAGAGGGGTAGGTATACCACCAACCAGTAGTTGGTTTATAAATATTTGTAGTTCATTTGTAATTCCATCAAACTAATTCGAGATATCCCCCTAACCAACCCAGCAGCCATCGACCGGTGGCCCACATTGCAAAATATTCTGTTTGATCTCATTATATATATATTATACTATATATATCATATATATATATATCATATATATTATATTATATATTATATTATATATATCATACTATATCATATTATATCATATTATATCATATTATATCCCCATCTTCGCCCCATTGTGATTTTTTGTCCTTCACTTCCTGCATTACTTGGAGGATCATCACACGAGTCGTAAGTGGTTAGTAAAACTAGTTAGATCTAGTTAGTAAGTCTCCATTCAGTGGGGTTATCCCATATATCATTGGATTGGTTTAAGGGAAAATCTACAGGAAACCATGGTTTTTACCATTAAATATGGGGCTTTCCTGTAAATTTTCCCTTAAACCAATCCAATGAATATATGAATGGGTTCTATGGTTCCTAACCGTTACCATTTAGGATTCGTGGGATGATCTTTCAAGTTGCTGTATTTACAGTGATGGACCATGAAGCCCTTTGCAACCTTAAATGTGATGGGGGGCACCACATGTGAGGATCACCACGTTTAGAATATCATACTGGGGGTGCAGTTCCAATTCTATGCGGATATACAATCTTAGTTATAGAGGCCCCATATGTAGATTTCCTAAAATGATGGTTACCCTCTGGTAAACATACAAAAAGCTATTGAAAATGGCCATAGAAATAGTGGATTTACCCATTAATAGCATGGTGATTTTCCAGTTCGTTACGTAAACGTTTACCAGAGGGTACCCAAAATTCCATGGCTTTCAATACTAAAATCTGATTGGTGGTTTGGAACATGACTTTTATGACTTTCCATTTGTTGGGAATGTCATCATCCCAATTGACAAACTCATATTTTTCAGAGGGGTAGGTATACCACCAATCAGAAAATGCTCTAAGGACTTGGATGATTGATGATTAGGGATACCCCTATTTTAGGAAACCCCCCCATATCCCAACTTATCAATGGGAATGAAACTGGATCCTAAAATGGAGCTACGGCAGTACCGTATAAGACCATATTTTGGGGCTATATCCCCTGAAATTTAGGCCTGAACATAGGCCTTATATATGGTAGGTACCTCCAATTTAGGTTCCTGAAATGGCCATTGATCTGATGGTACAAAACAGAATGAAATGGGGATGTACCATATTTTTCCAGAAATGAGAAGGTTTTCCAAAATTGATTATGAAATGGACAAACAATATGAGATGAGGTTTTCCCCAAATTGATGACCATGATATTCTTCCCCCATTAAAAAAGTCACCTCGGTCCTGCACCACCAAGCAGTTAGACACCAACTTACATACCTAGATTTGAGTTGGTCATATAGCTGCTATATGTAGCATTTGCGTTGGTTAAACCGATGGTACCACCAAGTATGATAGGTAGATAGATCGATAGATAAAGATAGATCAGATAGATAAAGCAAGATAAAGAAAGAACTATAGATAGATTGATAAAGATATATATATATATATATATATAGATATCAGTCATATCAGCCTCACAAATATCACCAGCTACAGGATAGGCAGTCATTATCAACTAGTTCCTTGTCTAATTCCCCATTACATCACTCTTTTTCCTGGTGACATCCCACTAGTTTTCACCAGCTATTTCAGCCCACTATGGTTGGTTCATAGTCAATTTTTGTTGCGATGGCCGGGGGTAAGAAACAGTTTTGTAATCACATTTGTATAGCAACTAAATCTAGTCCTATATAGTCATAAAAATGACCCGTACTTCTAGTTCATTACCTACATAGACATATATAGTCATATACTGACACACACACATTATATATATAGTATACATACATTATGACCCATAATTCTAGTTCATTAGCAGAATAGTTTTACCCAATTAAATCACCATTTTTGCCCACCAACCGTCCAAACGCATTCCCAGGAGCATCCATCCCAAATACCTCCTCCAATTCGACGATGGCGAGACCATGCTGGTGCCCGAGCCGCGTCGTGTGCCCATCCGCCCCAGCTTGGGGCCACAGAAACTGGAGCGGCCGGGGCCGGGGCGTAGAGGGGCCGTGTGGTGCCGCAAGAACCGGGCGAAAAACATGTTCGTGGGACTTGGATGTCATGATCCATGATCCAAAATCTGGAATTTGACTGATTCATCAGCAAAATATGGATTCGTGTACTGATTCAATCATCAAAATATGAAATCTAATCGTCAAAACATAGGCATTCAGCCATCAACAAGTGGTAAATTGACTGGTGTAGGGTATTTCACCATCAATATTTGGTAGTTAAACCAAGAACATGTGCCGTGGGGTAGAGCAAGAAGCATACTGAAGAGTAGGTAATTGCCGTTCCTTTGCCATTTTTATGGAGGAATATTGACCCAACATGAGCCAAAAGTTGCACTTGTCGAACGTGCAGGGTATGAAGGATTGGCTATGTCGTGTATATGATCCAAAAGAAAGTTCATCTCGGGTTTTGTTTTGAACAGTATACTGGTTGGTGGTTTCAAACATTTTGTATTGTCCATAATATATGGGATCATCCTTCCAATTGACGAACTCATATTTGTCAAGATGGTTATATAAAACCACCGACCAGTATAGTTTTTAGCAGCAAGGACTGAAGATGGTGAATGTAGCCAAGGTATGCCAACGTAACCAAAAATAAAGGTGATATCAGTGACAACACCCTGCTACACCAATCATGACACAAAGATGGACTTTACAGTCTTGCCGGTGTCTCATGTGGTTCAAACACAGATTGATTCCACAATCTTTATGGCCAAACAAGGTTGGTGACAAAACCCAAAAAGTACTGTGATAGGTAGAACTGCAGAAATAGTATATAAAACAAATGGTAATGGTCTACATCTACAAATAAAATATCCGGCATCGCAGTCAGGGTACTTACTATCCACAATTTGATGTCTCCCAGCTATAGGTTGGTCTGTTAATCTTGATCATTACAGGTACTGGATTCTGGTACCATAAATCCAATACCCTCTGGTAAACGTCTACAGAAAACTATGGAAAGATCCACCATGCTATGAAAATGGGTAAATCAACTATTTCGACTGGGCCATTTTCAATAGCTTTTTGTATGTTTACCAGAGGGTATATCCCATTAATATCCCATTGAATCACTATAAAATCCCATTAAATCACCATAAAATCACCATTAAGTTCCTGTTCAATAGCTTCAAAACTTCGCTAGCAAACAAAGCAACTTCGCTAGCAAACAAAGGGTACCGCAAGCCTCGCGATCGAATAGCCATGGGGTATCATGGGATCAATTTGTTGAGTCCTATGAATTCCATGAAGCATTGAAGCTCATAGGACTCAACAAATTGATAGGAATGGATGATACAAGTCCTATGGATGATTTCTAGGAATGGATGATACCTCATTGAACTAACCATAGGTATCATCCATTCCTCTGGGTAAAGTATAACGACCGAACCCTGTTCTCCCGAAGCCTGGAAATCATGGTTAATGTTAGGGAAATCATCCCCAAATGGCCGAACTATTCAGGTTGGTGAAATATTGTAATTTACCCAGATTGCTGGTTACAACCCATTGTCACCCACGATTTCTGCTTCTAAAAAGCCCACCATCAGCCAGTGTTGTTGGCTACCAATGTGTTTTTTTTTGCCATTTCTATCACACAATAGCCGTAAGCAAAGTTCGGAACAATCGAACGGTCAAGTTATAACCATGGTCTCACGTACAGGTGGATCATCCCGAAAAATTGCCTCATTTTCAGTTGCGAAAAATGGTATTATCCAGCAAAATTGGATGAGGTTTTTCCAGTATCATGTCATATCCCTTGTGTTAAAGCCCAATAGATTTGTTGGTCAAGTCCCCCTGCATTGTTGCAAAAAAAGTCGCATGAAAGATCTTCATGATTTAATGAAGTACATGTTGATTTCGTGCGACTCCAGTAATCAGTTCATAGTCATATCCACTGATTTATTGCCAATATAATCAATGGAAAATATAATCAATTAATAATCAACTGGGTTAGATTACCTAATTAATAAACTACATAATTACTAGATATTACTAGTAATTCGGATGAGTAAACTATATCCCAATGATAATAAACTACTTTCATATATCAATGGTAATCAAGAAACTACATAATCAATGGATATTAATCCCTAGTGAGTGCTCCAGTTATACCTTCTGAGAAGGTGTTTATGTAGACCCCAGGTTAAACAACTCCATCCATACAGTCTCAGTCTCGGTCTTTGGAGCTGTAGGGAGTGGTTCATAATGCTTCATCATAGGTGTAAAACTATAACTAAGCAGATAAATCCCTTAATAAGCAATTATGTCATCATATATTGGATAATATATATAATATAAATAATTAATAGTCATCAATACATTAACTAATTCTATATGGGAATAATCATTGTCATATCCAATGAGTTAATCATCTCCAGTGGAGTCCAAAAAAGGGTCTCATTGTCGATAGGTCGGCACCTGGCTGCTGCGCATGCCATGCATGCCTCATCGCTGGCGGAGTCGAGGAGAAAGCCACGAGTAGATCCCCATAAACAAGGTGGTGCCCCGGGTTGATAGCTAAGTTGGTGATAACTCCAATAACTATCGTTTATAGGTGATATATCTGTAGTGTAGATCCATAAATATCGATGAAATCTGGGTAAATTATAACGACCGAACCCTGTTCTCCCGAAGCCTGGAATCATGGCTTATTTTAGGGAAATCATCCCCAAATGACCTTAATTCAGATCCAGCCGTACCTTCTGAAAGGAAGTGTTTGGGGTATTTGTTTAACTATAATTTGGAGGGTTATATAAGTACCTTCTCAGACAGTGTTTGGATCCATAGAATCCATAGGGATGTTGAATCTAGATGACTAAGACTCAGACTTGCACGTTTCACACTTAGTCAGATATACTGCCAACCATGCTCAATCCTAGATGGGTAGAAACTAATCCTAACTTTATAGTCTTTTGGTATCAATGGGATTATCTACGTTCACCTGCAAAGAATCTCATTTTTTGCAGGGTATCTAAGATTGGCCATGTGAATAGGTGGAATATGTATATGGAGCTTTCCATAAATGGAGACAGCCCGAAATCGATCATTTATAATGGGAAATCCCAATCTAAAATGGATGATGACTAGGGCTACCACCATTTCAGGAAACCTCCATATGTACATATGGAGGTTTCCTACTATAAGGGTGCCCCAGTCATCATCCAAGTCAAAAAAGACCGTTTCAGTATTGAAACAACCATCATTGTAACTTGGGGATCCCCCATTCAAAGAACCCCCCCATATGTGCATTGGGGTATTTTGGTCCCAAAGCATCACAAGACATGCTATGTGAATACATGTGAATCACACATGTAAAAGGCGCTTCTGCCTTTTTTGGGTCGTTAATAGCACCAATTGATTAGTTGTATCTGTGAAGCCGCACACAAACACACACCTGTCTCGGGTGGGACAACGTTTCATACAGCATTGAAGTTGATGCCAATCGGCATCCCCTGAAGAATGCATCAGCCCATGCCCTCAGAATCTGCCAGAAAAGGCAGAGCGGGGGCCTGACCGCCTGAAAAAATGCAGGCCCCATGGATCCAGTCGCGTCAGGGATTAATCATGATCAATCAGTGCCACAAATGTACCCTCTGGTTATGTCAAAATAGCTATTGAAAATCACCATTTATAGTGAATTTTCCCATGAACAATGGTAATTTTCCATAAAATGTTAAATTACCAGAGGGTAGCTGTGATGGATGAAAGTGAATGGGATGGGAACGATGGGACATGAAGCACACAGACAACTTGATTTCAGCCATTTTATGGGTCGTTTGGAATTGCCCGATTTGGCCCCAAAATAGGTCAATTGGCTAACGGGTCACCGTTTCCCATTTCCCGCCGAATTCAGGGTCAAACGAATCATTCCCGTCGGATTTGCCGATTGCATCCCATCTGGTGGGTATATGCCCAACACCTCAATTCGGGTGGTGGGTTACCATCTTTGACCCCCATTGTGGGATGGTGTGATGATTCGCTGATGTTTCACTTAAAAATCATTCAAAGTGCCCATTTTGGTGACCCATTTTGCAATCTGACACATTCTGGTTGGTGGTTAAAAAAAAAAACAGGTTCTAAATCGTTTTGGCTTCGTCTGAATGGGGGTGTACCCTCTAAATGGCCAGGACACGACGCGAACGAAACGCCTCCCAGGCAGAACAGGACCAGGGCCGTCGTGGCCAGGTTGATGAATCAGAGGGGAGGGATCCCACTTATAATGGGATTTAAAAGGATTCAATCGGATTTAAATGGATTTAAATGGATTTAAATGGATTTAAATGGATTTAAATGGATTTAAATGTTTTTTAGTGGTGATTTAATGGGATTTAATTGGTGATTTAAATGGATTCAAATGGGATTTAATGGGATTTAACTGGCTTAACAACCATAGTTATATAATATGTTATAAATCTACCTATAGAATCTTATAGATCTTATAGTCCATAGTTATAATATGTTATAATGGATCGGATAACCGTATAACCTACTGAATGGGGCCTTGCGATCACCGCAAGTGGAACCACCAGGGCAATTCGTGGATAGATCCTCCGACTGGCGGGTTTGAACACTTCTCAGCTGGTCCAAAAAAGGTAACTGCATGACTGGGTAATTCTGGGTATGTTTTCTGCTTGAAACAGAAAACAACATATGTAACATTATAGAAAACAATACCATATTGTAACCAGTTACTATCATTCCATGAATTCCTTTATAGGATATGTATATATATATGACATACGATATAACTAGTGGAAGCATGACCATGATCAACTCGGAGTATGATATACGATATACCCATGACATCATGATGGATTGATCACTGCACCAACTCCAAGGCCTGTCTTGTAGAGGTCGGTTTTGTGGTGCAAAAAGGAAACAAGGGGATCATCATTCCCCACAAAAAAGGGTGATTTAATGGTGATTTAAAGGGACTTAATGGGATTTAATGGGAATTAAATGGGATTTATGTGGATATACCCTCTGGTAAATTAACAGTTGGACCCTGAAAATCACCGGAAATTTTTAGAGGAAACTAATCTGAACCAACCCCGATGACTGCCAGGGTCGAACTGTGAATTTACTGGAGGGTATTTCTTGGGGAACATGATAATCCGGTGGATTTGGTTGAAGCATGGCGGTTACCTTTCAGCAATTTTTATCGCCCTCAGCCGGGGATTTTTGAGCGTAACGAGCGTTGGATGGAAGAGGTGTAACACATTGTTTGGCAAAGTCAAACGATAGTTGCAGATGAGAGCTGAGGGTAGGGAGTTGTTCTCTTGACCCTAAACATGAACAGCACTTTAGATACAACAACAACAACAGCAGCAACAACAACAAAAACAACGAACAGACGGGAATAGACGGGGATCAAAAGCCACAGCTTTCAGATGATCTTGGGGTACCAATGGACCGGCATCGTTTTGACATTCTGGTTCCGAGACAAATGGGTATGGATCAATACCTATTAATACCATTTTTAGGGGGATGAACATCCATAAATCCCAGCTATTTTGATGTGAACTACAGGGGGATAGGGTTTTGACATGTTTTGACCCATCCCCAAATGAGATTTTTATGGACATTAGTTTCATATGGTTTACCATCTCATTTTGACCCATCCCCAACATGAAATGAGAACCACATTTTTATGGAAACATATGGAAACCATCACTGGATGGAAAGCGACATTGGGGATACACTGGTCTAGCGAGTTGATATGTTCCACTTCAAGCGGATCACCGACATATCCTGGGATAGCACTTGAAGAGCCTTTTTTGTTTTTAAGGGAGGTGGCTCAAACACCAACCAGGGATGTTATAATGTACATGTATAATGTATATATATATATATACACATCATGAAAATGGTACACCAATTTGGGCCCCCCTATTTTTCCCAAATTGACATCATTTTCCATGCCGGGAAGCCCCGAAGATGGATCATTTGCCCAACCAGAAAGACACAGTTTTGGCTAATCAATCCATTTTTAGACAACCTAAGATCATGTCCATTGATTGTTATGTAATATGTACACATTCCCCCTTACTTTCCCATTTATGTATATTAAAGTCCCCACTGGTTGGTTTTTATAGTGTTTTGCAATGTTTTAGACACCCCCATTTTGTTGGTTAAACCTAAATGACCATATGATAAACCCACATGGATAGTTCAAACATGGTAACCTCCCCTGTTTGTGATGCAAAAACCAACCATCATGGCAATTGAACAATCCACTAAAAATGCAGTTGGTTGGTGGTTTCAAACATGTTTTTTTCCATTTCATATATGAGATGTCATCCTTCCCATTGACGAACTCATATTTTTCAGAGGGGTAGGCTCAACCACCAACCAGGCAGGTTTCAGTTGCAAAATCATCGAACTGGAAGCTTTTTTCGGGGAGATGTTCCATTGCAATCTTTGATCAGCGGTAATTCCAGTTTTTGATGGTTACCCTCTGGTTATGTGTCAAAATAGCTATGACAAATTGCCAATTTATAGTGGTTTTTCCCATGAAAAATGGTGAATTTCCATATATTTATGTTAGTTTACCAGAGAGTACTTATATCTACGTTGGTGTACTTCACTACAATAGGCTTTATATATGGTACGTATTTATAGTTTTTTGTATGTTTACCAGAGGGTAAAAAGCCACCGTCATTTGACATCACCGTGACAAAGTCGTTCACCGCTCAGGAGCAGCTGCAACGCGAGGCTTTGGGAGAGTTTTCTCCCATGGGAGATCGATATGGGGGTTTCCATAGTCATGGGGGATCCCACTACCCGGATCGTTTATACCCTCTGGTAAACATACAAAAAACTATGGAAAATCACAACTTTTTATGGGTAAATCAACATAAATCAACTATTTCTATGGCCGTGGCTTCAATAGCAGACTGTAACAAATTTCCAGAGGGTAATGGAAAAATCCAAAAAAATGGATGATTTGGGGGTACCCCATGACTTTGGACAGCTGCAAATGGGTGCTTCACAGGAAGAAGCAAAGACCAGGTCAAAACGGTAAGATGGTTCAATCCAACTGAAATAGATCAAGATAGTGGTAAAGTTAATTCTTATATATATATATGTATAGATTATTCTATTTTTTTCGGAGATTGCTGTGCGAACAAATGTGATAAGTTTTGAATTTGGCAGAGAACAATGGATTCGAACAGGGTAAACTACTGTGATGTACTGACCGGGAGATTTGGCAAGCCATTTTAGTGGGGATATGATCTGTGACCAATCCTGGTTGGTCCAAAACTGACTTCCGTATCCGCATTTTTTTGCCTGAAGGGAGTGCCATGAGATACCCGGCCTGGTAAACGTTAACAAATTACTAAAGAAAATCACCATGCTATGAATAGGTAAATCAACTATAAATAGGGTATTTTCAATAGCTATTTTGACATAACCAGGCCGGGTAGATACTTGTAGATGGATGAATGGATGGATAGATAGGTAGCCTTCGGCAGTCATACGTGACAATGGAACATCCACCATTTAGTTCGATGGAGTTTTCGAATCAAAAAACCCATTAAAACTAGGATGTTCGATTGCCACGGGGGCTAGATAGATAGTTTGTAGAAAGATGGATGGATAGGTAGATAAATAGGCTGTTCATCTATCCAATTACAATTCCTCGTCTATTTATCGATAGATAGACAATATCGATTTAGATGGTTTTCCCAGTTTTGCCATGAAAACTGAATTGAAACCAGGATTTTCAAGCTAGCCAGGTTTGATGACTCCGGAGGGTAGATAGATAGTTTTTAGAAAGATGGATAGGTAGATAGATAAGGCTATCCATCTATCTAATTACACTGCCCTATCCATCTATCTTTTAAATATCTATCGATAGATACCCTCCGGTAAACTAACATAACTATGGAAAATCACCATTTTTAATGGGAAAATCCACTATTTCTATGGCCATTTTCAATAGCTTTTTGTATGTTTACCAGAGGGTAATCTAGATAATATGGGGAATGTATCCTGACCCATCCCCCATTCCCATCTCCCATCTCCCCCTTCGAAGGAGGACGGACTGGTACAGAGTCAGATCCAGCAGTTGGACAAGGCACCCCCGTGGCCCAATATGGTGGTTGATGATAAGGGAAAATTCACCACCAAATAACGGGGGTAAACCATGAAACATGGGGATGGGTCAAAACCCTATCCCCCTGGTGAACATCAAAATAGCTGGTAAATGGATGTTCATCCCCCTAAAAATGGTATTAATAGGTATTGATCCATACCCACATATTGTGGAGAAATCCTGCACCACCAAAAGGATGGTTGAAACCCTACAATGGGATATGGGACGGATAAACCAGCAATCAACTGGTGCAGGATTTCGCAACCATCCACAGTATTGGGAAATATTGGGCATCCAGTTGGTCAATGATGCTTGGTGGATGATAAGCCATACTACGCCATGTTTTTTTGGATTACTATGACCCAATATGGCAATCTCGAAAAACAAACAAATCAAGTTGGAACATTGACCTGCAACGTACCCTCTGGTAAACATACAAAAAGCTATTGAAAATTGCCATTTATACTGGATTTTCCCATTAAAAATGGTGATTTTCCAGTTAGCTATGAGGCGAATTTTTCTCATCGTATCCCGCAACTTTTATTCCACATTAATATCCCTGCAAGGTCGGATCCTCCAGTTATAAGTTGCCTTGTAAACCCATAAAAACCTGCTTGGTGCGGACTGGAAGATATTTTATTTTTCCCATCATATTGGGAATGTCATCATCCCAACTAACGAACTCATATTTTTCAGAGGGGTAGGTCAACCACCAACCAGTAACCATAGATTCTACAATAAACCCATACTTAATGAAGTGATGTGCGTTAAAATCTCGCTATCGTAAACGGGGTGGCCTCACCTGGTAGCCGCGAGGCAGTTGAAGGGGGATGAAAAACTATCAACCGTGATTTCCCATGGGATTCAACCAACAAAATGGAGATTTAATGGGATGTAATTAAGAAAACTAATGACGATGATGATGATAAATGCAACACCTCAAATTGCTGTTTGACATGCACTTTTCATCACTTTTCTATAGATGGTTTGTGTGATCAGTATATTAATTGTAGATGATGATAAATTGAAACCACATATAAAGGATTATGATGATGATGATGATGATGATGTGGATGTGGATGTGCCTTCAGCGGCGTGATGTGAGTTAAGTCGACACCTTATAGCTATTAAACATTAATAGCATGCGTTGCATGAGTGTGTCTGTAAAAGGGCCGCGCCTCCAAAAATTGCAAATTGCGTCAGGAAAATGAGTTTCGAAACCGTTGAAGTTTTTTTTCCCCAAAAAAACAGGTACCAAGCCCGGTCTGCCCAGTTACAAGTGGACACACCCCACTTCGCCCACTTCGCGTATCAGCGGTGTTTCGCATGGCATGGCCGAGTTCGTCGAATTCGGCAGGCAGATGCCACGGAAGAGAGTCCCAACAGTGAGACTTCGGAGGCTGGGGTGCGGGTTTGATCAGCAAAGTTGGGCAAACTTTGGGTGATGAATCAGCAAAAAAGTGGGGTACCGGTATTTTTTAGCAAAAAAACTGGAGTTCGAGAAATGTTGGGTGTTTTAGTCAGCCAAAAAAAAATCTTGAAAACTCAAGATAAGATATAGGATCGGGTGTTTTTTTCAATAACATACTCAACATAAGATGTAAGACAAAAAAATGGGAAAACAGCAAAAACACTGGAGGATTTTTAGCACGGTTTCTGATTGGATTGGGTGAATTCATGGGTAGGAACCGCTGCAGGAATCTCTGGCGAAGTCTGGCAAAAAATCGAGCTATGCACTTAAGTACAACTGGGGCTTGTTGTTTTCAAGAATGACTGTTCATTGAATTCATGATTTGTAATCTGTGTTTTTTTACCACGATGAATAATCTGTGTTCATTCATTTGCAATAATTCATTGATCATTGTTTATTGAATTCCCTAAGCAGGTGTTCGCAATAATTGTTGTTTTCTAACATATTTAATCATGTCGTTCTTATTCATTGGATTCATTCTCAACCAAGCAGGACTGTTCATTGAATGCATTTCATGTCCCCATCGCTGCGGTTGACGGCTTTAGTTGACGAACCAATCATTTCTTACTGCAGGGTTGGCTTCAGCGAGTGATCAATATGGGCCAGTCAGCGAGTCAGCCTCACTGGTCTCAGCTCGACTAGAAAAATTCCATGGCATCATTCTCCCCAATAAAATTGCTATATTTCCAGGGCTCTTTAACCATAGCCATGGAAGCCATGGCCCATAGAAATAGAGGTTTACCATGGTTTAGCTATTAAAAATGGATAAACATGGTGATTTTCCATGGCTATGTTAGTCATAACCAGATGGGCCAGGCCTCGGCCCCTTCCCTCGTAAAGCCTCGTTGCGCCAGGAGACTGATAAGGGCAGCAACGGTGAGGAGGACAGCTCCATTCGATGACTTACTGGTGCTTAGTTCGTAAAGTAGGGAATGGATTCCTGGATGGGAATGATCCACAATAATTACAATGTGGGGCCCCCCACTTATAAGTTGGTTTATAAACCCCATAGTTATAAGTACCATAAATCATAGTTATTGGAGTTATAAGCCAACTGAACGCTATCTTGGGGGCCCCACATTGTAACTATCAATAATAATACCAGGCCCCATTCCCATCCATTTCCTACGTAAAACGCAACAGTTTTACATGAAGACTGTTTCAAGATTTTTTAAGCGTCGGTCACTGATAATGAAAGCCTTGAACGCAGTCGCCAAAAGGATCCAAAGATCTATGAGGATTTTGGATCCAAATTCCCCATGGTTTTGGTGGCTGGAATCCCCTACCAATCGAGCATTTGGAGGTTATATACAAAAAAAAATATTGGGAATTGGCAAGACGAGGGCTATACTTAACCCCTATTTTTGTTGATCACATGTCCAAGGGCAGCACTTAAATGCCGGGTGAAATGTACACGAAAAGGCGGATCAAGTCACCGTTTAAAGTAATCATTATACATCATAGTTCACCCCCATGAAGCACCCGTTCCTGTTAGATTAAAGAAAAAACCCTAGGCATAAAACACATATCTGGTTGGTGGTTTCAAAATGTTTCAAACATAGCTTTTATTTTCCATTTCATATATGGGATGTCATCCCAACCCCATTGACTTTCACTCCATCATTTTTCAAGATGCTAAAAAATTGCACCACCAACCAAATATATATATATATATATTAACCATCATAAACCATATTAAATAACCATTAATATTAACCATATGTTAATAATATTAATAGTATATTACCAACCAATAAGTTGATGTCAAATCCCATGAATTCCATCATGTCTGTGAAATCGTGACGATCCTAGGAGGGCCTACCGCTGGCCAGTGTGATTCCACAGATCCCACAGGCCGTTTGTTGGTGGTGTAAAAGTGGCATTTCCAATATGTTTTTTTTCTATTTTCTACAAAATCAAGCCATATCTAATCATATACATATAATTAATAACATATATATATATACATATAATTATAATCAGAAATAATTAGAATGAAGATTCACATAGAATTACATGCGCCACTAGTATACCAATGAAGCCTTTCGTAGATCTATTTTTCATGGCTGACCTATATTTTCGAGTCGCCAACGCTTTGTTGTACACGTCAGCAACGCGTTGCGCTAGGCAGATGACAATGCCTTTGAGACCGGCTCGGGTTTCGACAAGGTCGGCAGGGGGGATGGTAAACCCAATGCCACCATCCGCAATGGTGGTTTATTATTGGGTATACCGGTATAAAGCCGTATTTCATCTGATTTTATGGTGAAACATGGTGGATATGTATGGGTTTGTCTGAACATGTTGTGAAAACCTCCAAATCCATTGGCTAATCATCATTTTCACCTTCCAATATGGTCATGTTATGCGTATACAGGTATATATACCCCATTTTCAGACAGACGTAAATTTACATCATATAATGCATGTATATATATATATACAGCTAAAGATCCTAATGTGTTCTGAGTTCTGTACATAAGGGGACCTGAAAGGGAAAGAATTGCGCCTTGCTAACCTGTTGTTTGATGAAGTTGGCTCCAACATGTTTGTTGGCCTGGAAAGTGAGCCTTCCACACGTTGTCTATTTGTGACTTTGTTACATATTATATATAATATGTTTTTCTCTTACAATTTCTACTTATTCTCTTGCAGCATCGGGGTCTGGCAAAGTGCTTTCATTCTTCAATTCAATAGTTTGTCAACACCGACATCCGATGATAGTCAAGAATAAACAAACGGGCGTTTCTGAAAATTGGGGCACAGTACTCCCTTTCACCATGCGTCTCCAGAAAAAAAAGACCAAACAAACATTTAGTGGAAGAAATACGGTCCATCATGACTCAAGAACCCTCCATATGCTTTTACATAGATATTAAGTGCAGACATACATAATATGGTAGATATTCATTGGCATGATAAGACTGTATGCTTGTTTTTGCTATGATTATTGTTATAAATTTTCTACTATTGCTCAGGAAAACCCCAATGAATCCTATCATGTACTGTAAATGCAAATGGTACATTATATATATATCCATAATATATATATATACATATTAAGAAAACAACATTATTGATATTTGTGAATAGTATAGTAATTATACTTTATAAATCTTTATAAGGACATAGTTGCCATGGAGCTTTCCAAAAACCTGGCCATGTTCCAAAAACCGATGTACTCAGGATGACAAGTCGCCGACCAGCAGCGAGTCGCCGACCAGCAGTGACCAGGTACCCCCAGTTCTCATCCAGCGAAAATCGATTGGGATTTTCGAAACGAACTAAAGAAAATCCAGCGATAAATTTTTAGGGGTACCAGCATAAAAATGGAAATATCATGAAAGATCCATATGTTTTAGCAGCAAGAATGGTGATTCTTCATGGGATTTCAGAAGGGATTTCGCTGGCGACTTGTCACTTTTGCACTGGTGCGAATCAATGCAATTTTACATGCAACAACATGCAATAACGATGGTTTATGGTAGATATATCATATCTACAATTTCATTGGGGGAAGCTAGACCAACTTACAACTGGTGGGGGGCCACCTTGTTGAAATGCATTGAACGACGGAAATTGTTGAATCATGGTGGAGTCAACCATCAAATGATGGATAAACCATCTGGACGAAAAGAATGGACAGTTTCGTATAGTTTAGTACTTGACTCCCTTGCCGGAAAAATCGGAATGCTGACAAGCTGAGACACCACATAAGTGGGGAATATTTGGCCAACTATCGCAAGGTGACCCGGGACGAACTTTTGGATACCCTATGGTACTTTAACAGTTTGCGAACTGGCAATTCCACCCATTTTTTTCATAGATACCCTCTGGTAAACATACAAAAAGCTATTGAAAATGGCCATTTATAGTGGATTTACCCATAAAAAATGGTGATTTTCCATAGTTATGTTAGTTTACCAGAGGGTAAATCATCTATGGGCCATATTTTTCCTATATGCTAGCTACCCGATGGGATGTAGTTTATGACCAGTCAGCCCAGAGTTTATGTCAGTTGAGCCTTCCTCTGGCATACTCTTGTGGGGTACTTGGACTCAATCAAAGCCATCATCCGGTGGTACAGAACGTGTTCATTGCTACCTGTAACTCTACAGATCGACATTTTCAAATTGATGAGAGATTCTGCCTCGCAAAATCGAGCAGTTGCAGCTATTTCATCCCATAACCCATGACGGATCCATGGTGCTGGTATATTAATGCTAACATAAAGGGGGTATATTGATGGGATCCATGGCACACCATATATAGCAGCACCATGGATCCGTCATGGGTAAGATGACTGTACAGAGTCCCTTTGACTGAGCGCTCCAAGAAGATCATAAGACAGGACGCTTCGACATCGTGACAAGTCGAACGCTGACGAGTCCGAAAGGTTTTTTTTCTGCCTGCGCGGCAGCCGATCCAGCAAGACAGTCAACCATGAAAACATGTAAAATGTATTAAAATGTGAAAGTTACAAACCTATACAAACCTATATGTCATATGTATAAAATGCAATTTTCTCGGCTATCCATTGATGATCTACGCTTAAAAATCATTTCACATAACTCGGCTCGCCCCAATTTCTTTGATGGTTCCCACTGGTTCATTTCAGCAGGAAACCCCGTTAACAAAAAACGTCGTTTTATAAGATGTTATTTGCGTATCATAAACTCTAGAGATATATTGGAATCATATAATATAATCATGTTCACCAACAATTCGCGATCGTAAAAAAATGGGGGGGCCCACGACTTGTAGGAAAATCTCCATTCAAGTAGCTGGGGCCCATACCCATTGACACACCCCGATTTTCTCTACGTCGCACGGCTGGCAGCTCCGTAGGCACCAACTGAGAAACCGCTTGAGACCGGCGAGGATGGAGAGATGGAGAGATGGGGAGATGGCTGAGGTAAGCCGAAACTGGCAAAGCTTACAAGGTGGTACCCCCGTGGCCACGAAAACGCGTTCAGTTGGTGCAAATAACTCCAATTTCACTATAGGTTTATAGGTGATATATCGAACTAGTTGCCATGGGATTATAGACCAACGTTCACATAACTTGGAGGGCACCACCTTGTAGATCTAAGCAAGAAACTTCTTGTGATTGAAATTCACTGGGACATCTTTGAGACGGAATGGAATGTTTGGCGCTGTCTGAAAACTGGTTGGATACTTCACCCAAATGGCAATTTTCAAAGGGATAATTTGATGATTTTCCAATGGAAGGGGTCCATGATTTTCATTCGAAGCTAAATAGGAAGGTGGATAAGTTGGGGGTGTCATACGAAGTAGGAAGGTAAGTCTACTCTTGCACTTCCAGAAAGTGAGCTCGCAGTGTTATCCAGAAAAAAATATGTCAAATTCACGCTTCACCACAATATGATGCCGACATTTTTCATAAACAGTAGCAAAGCTGATCAGGTATAAGTATCTAGACACGGTTAAACATTAGTTGAGAACGGAGACAAATTGATGAACACATGACCAACTGGATAGGGATGGGGATACAGTGGTGATCAACTCCGGGGTCAATTTCGAGACGGAAGATGGTGGTTAACGTTTCGTGATTTTGGGAATATAATGGAATATATATATATTATATATATATGTATATGTATATATATAATATTGTATATATATATATATATATATATTTCTGACAAATGCATATCTGGTTGGTGGTTTGGAATATTTGGATTATGACTTTCCCATCATTCATTGGGAATGGAATGTCATCATCCCAACTGATGACACTATGCTGCAAGTGCCTTGATTTCAGGGTCCATTGGCACTTGAACCATGTTCCTTGGACCTGAATGGCACCCTGATTATGAAAAAAAGGAAGGAGGTTTCCTAAAATGGGGTACCCTCTGGTAATTTAACATAGCTATTGAAAATGGCCATTTATAGTGAGTTTTCCCATTGAAAATGGTGATTTTCCATAGTTATGTTAGTTTACCAGAGGGTACCCCTAAATCATCCATTTGAATAGGACTTTCCCTTATAAACCATCCAGCTATTGGGGATACCCCATGGAAACCCACATCTTTAAAACGCTCCCGCAGGAAACGAATGACAAAAGTTTCGAGACCAGCTCCGGCTTTGATGATAAGGATGAGGTGCGGGCTCGGGCTGCATAGATCAAACCATAGGGAGCTAACAGAACATAGATGTGGACAACCGGACAACCCATCAAAAAAGGTGATTTAATGGGATTTAAAGATTTAACAGACAAAAATGGTGATTTCTCATGGGATGTAAAACCTTTTATAGATGTGGAAAACCCATGGGGAAACCTTATGAAAATGATCTACAAATGGTGGGTCTTCCCTGATCTAATCATCCCTTTACCCTAAAAAACGTCATCAAACGTGGCTCGCTGGAAACTCCCCAAACTAAACAGAGGTTGAAACTTAAATGTAAATATCATCCAACTCAACGGGGTATTTCTGATTGGTGGTTTGGAATATTTGGTTTATTTTTCCCATCATATTGGGAATGTCATCATCCCAACTGACTTTCACTCCATGATTTTTCAGAGGGGTAGGGCGAAAAACCACCAAGCAGATTTTCAATTCCCACGTTTGATTGATCTGGATGGTACTTTTAAACAAGAAATGGCCAGTATCAAAGTTTCCCCCGGAGATTGATCTTTCAGAATTGTGGCCCAACTCAGATGTCCTCAACAGCCGTGTTTAAAAAGGTCTGTGAAAATGGTCATTTACCATTACAACTACAAGGTCAGGCCCCCAGAGGATAGCAAAGTTGGTTTAGTTCACCAAAGAAAAACTGTGATTTATGAACATCTATGGTTCATCTATGGTAGATATTAGATACGATCTATAGTTCATGGGAGTAACCAACTGGAGGGCCTGACCTTGTAGCCAGTTTTTTTTGGTCCAGTAGCAGCCGTCCCAAATTGGCCCACCACTCCCCTCTTCCAGGCAAGTGGCACCACGGAGCCAAGCACAGAACCTGACACTCAGCCAGCACGCCAGCATGCGCCATGCGTCAGTCAGGCGGTTGATGATAGGGATTTGAAGTCTCAATGGAGATAAAAAAAAACAGTGGATATAAGTGATCATTGATGGTTGGTTGATGATTAGTTTGTGGATTATACAAACCTCTGGTAAACGTTTACATAACGAACTGGACAATCACCATGCATTTTCATGGGTTTTTATCCACTATTTCAAAGGCCATGGCTTCAATAGCTTTATGTATGTCATAACCAGGCCGGGTAACCTATATACTGGAGGTTTTGACCATCCATGAGAGGGGGAATCCCATGTTCAACCATATCACCCAGGAGTTTCGTCACTGGTGCCATATGCGAAGCTCGCAGTCCAGTTCACCCAGTTAGCCATATATAAGCGAAGCATGGTGGCTGGTATATGCAAAGCTACATGACTGGGTGATTTTTACAGGGCAAATGTTGGGATTCATATTCCGGCACCATGCTTCGCATATGGCTTATAGATGTCATGGGCTACAGATGGGATAGAATGGACTATTTTTTGGCTAAGTTCAACCAGTTCTAGATGGGATAACAGTAATAATCCACTCGACTCAGGGGACGCATCAACTTTCACCAGGGTGATAACTCACCAGTCACCAGTGAACCAACTGGCCCATGTGTTTTCCGGTGGCTCTTCCTTGGTTTACCCTCTGGTCAATGGGAATTTCAGGATCCTAAAATGGAGGTACCTACCATATATAAGGCCTATGTAAGGCCTATGTAAGGGAATATCCCCAGAAAATATGGCCTTATATGGTACAGTACCTCCAATTTAGG
>Ga0126342_10000164_pt1 | contig 52976 bp, 56 predicted proteins | sample Cyp1metagenome_FD_92528 | JGI IMG/M metagenome (GOLD analysis project Ga0126342, IMG submission 92528) | Coral microbial communities from Lord Howe Island, Old Settlement Bay, Australia - Cyphastrea 1 metagenome | ecosystem: Host-associated > Invertebrates > Cnidaria > Coral ...
CCCCCCAATCCCCCCTCCCGCTTTTTTATATTAAAACCCAAGCTCGTAAATACATTAGTTGGGGTTGGCATGATGATGTGGTGAACATGATAGTGTGAATTCTAACCATGACCATCGTCCGCAACTTGCATTTTTGCGAATTAACCTTCTCTTGACAGCTTGGGGGTGACATGATGATGTAGTGAAGGTGGCCATGCCAAAATGTATCAAATCCCTTGGGGTTGGCATGATGATGTGGTGAACATGCTCACATGTAGAAAACACCATGCAAAATGGAAGGTGAACATGCCAACATGTAGCAAATCCCATGCAAAATGGAAGGTGAACACGCCCACATGTAGCAAATCCCATGCAAAATGGAAGGTGAACATGCCCAAATGTGGCCAATCCCATACAAAATATAGCAAATCCCATGCAAAATGGAAGGTGAACATGCCAAAATGTGGCAAATACCATACAAAATGGAAGGTGAACACGTCCACATGCAGGAAATCTCATGCAAAATGGAAGGTGAACATGCCCAAATGTGGCAAATACCATGCAAAATGGCAAATTCAAGGTCCAAACCGTTGCAAACACTAGGCAAATTGTACCAGCCAAGAAATCCAAAAAAAAATCCCAAACCTGCTCAAAAAAAATCCTAAAACTATTTCACACCCTTTCATATATGTGTGTATATATATATATATCTATCCCATGTGAAATTGCCATCATCATGCCACATTGCCCCCAAAGGCATCCACCTCATAGCTGTTTGACATCCAGCTTCCGGGCCACCTCCAGCTGATAGCAGTTGCGCTACTGTAGGGCGCCCTTTTAGGCACAAAAGCCCCATCTTGCTGCCGCGCGCCGTCGTGGGCATTTTGATCCCATATATATCCCATATATGGCCAAAAATGCCCAAAATAGCTGGACTCCGAACCGCTTGCTGAAACTGCTGGCAGTCTGCCTCGGCGTATTGGTTCCAGCGTGCGATGGAGTTGGAGGTGGGGGACGTCAACATTGGGCATCTCGTGGACACATTGGGTGTCACCAACCAAAATGGGGGTTTAAGCGTCACATGAATCGCACATAGAGATTTACAGCCAGCAATGGATACGGGTCTGAAAATGGGAAAATAGTGGACATGTTCGAATAACTATTCTGAGCAGCAGCTCCTCTACGCTCATTGACGCTTGAGGCCGATCATTTGAAATTTCGGAGGTCCACAAATTGACAACCGTTTTCTGAGGACCTGTATCCTCCTGCATGTCCAGCTGTCGCGAACATGTTGGAACTACTAGGGATTTAGAGCAAGACAAAACAAGAGAACATAGGGGAACATTGTGCAAGGACAAATGTTCAATCTCAATCAATATCATGCCAACAGGGTTTTTTCCCTTCTTCAGACGCGTGGTTTTAGCTTCGCAGCATGTTTTGTTTGTTCAACACGTGGATGGGTCTGGCAACCGCTGTGTCAGCAGGCTGATGCAAGACTATCCAAATCATTCCAAAACTCCGGCCCTGAAGTCTGCACAAGAAGTCTTTGACTTGAAGAATTAAAGCAAAAGTGTGTAGACGGGTTCAATTTCTGAGACCTGTTTTGCCAACATCTTGTGTAGTTTCCCCCAGAGGTCAGTCTCCAGAGGGCATTCCACTTGGATGTGATGGACTAAGCAACAAGGTAACAACGCAATGATTTGAAGACTTGCGCCATGGTCCTCGGCCGGAAGAAACCTGGCCCAGCACCCACATCCGAAGTAGGAGATCAGCTGCTGGAAGATGGCGAGAAGTTGTTGGCTGAGCAACGCTATGGCGAGGCTTACGAGTGTTTCCAGGGTGCCGTCAGCCATTTGCCGACCAAGCAGCTGGCATGGTACAACCTGGGTTTTTCAGCTTCAGAGCTGTGGCAAGCTGAAGCGGCTGAAGCCGGAGACGAGTTTCTGCCCAGGGCACTGGAGGCGTTCCGCACGGTGCTGCGCTTGGACACGTCGAAGCGGGCGGAGCTGCGGTACCTGAGTGCCTTGGCGCTGGGGCGGCTGCTGACCCGCCAGGCGGAACAGGCGGAAGGAGAGGAGTCAGCTCCGGTGCTGGAGGCCTTGCAGCACTTTGGGGAGGCCTGGCGATTGGTACAGGAATGGGGGGCACCTGACTTGGGCGCTGACTGGGGAGACTGGGGAAAGGCCCAAGCCTTGGAGATGAAACGACAAATAGAGAGAACAAAAGGCCTAGGCCCTGGCCTGGGACAGGTAGATTGGCAAGAGCAACTTCAGTTGCTTTCGAAGCTTTGCGAGGAAGCAGCAGAGAAGTTCACACGGGCGCAAACAGCCATTGATGATGAAGGCGATGAAGGCGATGAAGGCGATGATGGGATGGAAGAGAGGGATGTTGATTGGATGGTGCTTCATGTGGAGCACCTGCTGGAGTTCGTGAACTTTGCCAAAGTCGCTTTGAACAACTGCCAGTCTCTTGAAACCAAGACCGAGTGGCTGCGACGTGCCCTGCTCGCCTGGCGCTCTGCACTGACAGAGATTCTGGCTATTTGCCACTTTTTGGTGGTTTCATTCAGATTTTGTTTGACAATCAATTGGAAGAATTCGTCAAAAGCAATGGAACTAAATTCCAACCATGAGGATATCTGATGATTTCGGGATATTTTGGGACCACTCGCAGATTGTCGGATGTTATCCACCCACTTTTGGGATGATGAGCTCAGGTGATTAGGTGATAGCCCATTTTTTCGCACCAAGTTTGGGATAATCAGTTGATATCACTTGTGTATTTTCCCTTGGATGTTTGGGTGCCACCAGGTTACCTGGCTCCGGGCTATGATGAATTGAAAGGAGACACCTTCGCAGCAGCTTGTCGCTTGCTGCTGGCCTCCCCTGCGACGGTCTCTGCTCTCAGATGCATGTCGTTGGGGCAGCTGTTTGGGGCCGAAACTTGGGCATTGAGGGAGGAACTTCACCTTTTGGATCGTTTTGGTGATGATTTTTCTGAGTTCAGTGACCAGCTTCTGCCCAGCAGGGCCAACCAACGAACAAGCAACAAAGCATGGCAGTGGAAGAGTATAATCATTTTGCTGAACAATCCAACCTTTGAAGTCTGAAGGTTTCATCGTTTAAATAAGAGTCGGGTTTGACTAAATGTTAAGTAAGCCCCCTCAAAATCCCCTCAAGCTGTTCCATTCCTAAACTTCCCCCAAGATTCCCCAAGATGTTCCATATTTGGCAGCAGAAATGGATGATAAAGGATTGAGAAAGGTCCTCTCATCCCAAATTTTGACATTTGAAAACTGGTTTTGGTTCCAGCCTCAGGAAGGCCTGTTGCTCCCCGAGCTCCCACGCCACGGCGCCAACGGCGAGCTGGTGGACCCACTGCCCCCTGCGGTGACGGAGGAGCAGCTGGCGGCGCTGGCGGAGGCCGCGTACGCTGCGGCGGGGGCCCCGCTGCCACTGGGGGAACTGCAGCTGGATCTGGGGCGCCTGGCGCTTGCACGGCAGCTGGATCCCAAGCCGCATCTGCAGAAGGCCAGTGAGGCCTTTCAGGTGGGGGTCCGGAAAGTGGAGGTTTCCTGGGATGCAGAAAAGATGAAACATATTTTTGATTTTTAATTGGAAAGTCGTGAGGTTCCTTCTTTAATATCCCTTCAAAATTGATTCACTCAGATTCATGTTTCTTTTAGACAAGGAACACAAAAGCGCAAAGTTCCACCACTTGAAAGTACCCTGCAGGCTGCGGGAAAGAAGCGAGATGACAAGGCCATTGCCTGGTACAACTTAGCCTGTGTGGCTGGTTTGGCTGGGCGACCAGATGCTGCGGCCCGTGCGCTGAAGATGTGTTTAGAGGCTCTCCCAAAACCATCCGAAAAGGTCAGCTGGATGCAAGAGGCCCTGGAGGATGTTGATCTGCAACCTGTGATGAACTCACCCGACATGCAAGCTGTGCAAGCTCTTCTGCCACAGAAAGAAAAACCGAAAAAACCATTGGGTGGATATGCGCCAAAAACAAGATTGGGGGGTGCAGGGTTTGGCTGCCACGGGCTTGACGTATAGAAATGGGGATACCATCCACCACAACTGGTTTATCATATCCACCAACCCTTCCTCTCGGTCCGGAAGTTCCGCTGACACATGACCAGTTGCACCATCCAAGTTGCAGGTACTCTCAAAAATTTGGATGGAGTAATTTAAATAGCAGTAGATATTCAAAGTTGGGATACTGTGGTCCAAACTTTGAAATTTTGGGATGGACGAATCCATGGGTTATCTATGGTTATCTTAGTTGTCTCCCATGCTCGGTTAGAGTTCCGAGGAAGAGCGCTTGGCAGATCTGAAATATGGTGCATCGTGATGGCTGCTTCGAGGTTGGGAATTTCATGGCGACTGGGTTGGGGTTGAGATTCACCATGGTAAACATGCCATTGCTAAAGGTGAGAAAATTGAATCAGTATCAACGGCTTGAATGAACGTTCAAGAACGAATTAATTAAATTAAACCAATCCTTTTTTTCGGTTTTGGTTTTACAATCGACCTCAGTTCAAAGTCCAAGGGTCTGCCTGCGGTTTCAAACACAAGGTTTCAGTCCTCCGACAGGTCAAGGTGAGCAACCACAACTTCTTCGCTCCCGGTGCCCTTGCCGCATATATGATGCTCCACTTGCACTATCACTGGAATCACACACACACACATTTGCGTTGTGCATGATACCTTGAATAGCCTCTCTTGATTTTTCTTCTGAACTATCTTATCTTTCCCTCAAGAGAAAAAGAGCCGGAGCTGAGCTTGCGTGTTTGCGAGGCTGCCCTTGTGTCCCTGCAACAGCTATCAACCCTGATGGCGCGCACGGAGCAGCCCCTGTGAAGGACTCAGGGTGGCAAGTACATGGACTTGGCAGTGTCAAAATCTCATCAGGTAGAGGCACATCTCACATCTCAATATAGTCTACATACGTCTACATACTGTAGCTTTTTCACTTTTTCCATAGTCATCCAGGGTTGGACCACATCACTTTTGGAGATGTTTTGGGAACACGTGTGAAGGAGGCATAAGAAACTGAAACTTGAGACATGATTGACATGATGACATTTTTTAGGCGATCCGTGAACGCCCAGAACTCGCATGATGAACAGCAGCGTGGCTGTGCTTGCCCGGGATGGAAAGGAAAAAGGGGATGCACTTGCTGTGCTGGCTGTAGCAGAGCATTTGTTGACATCTTGTGCATCCCCAAACTATTTCTAACATCTTAACATCTTCTAAGTACATCCTCCAAGTACTTCCGTGTGCTGCCATTTTGGCTCAACTTGGTCCAGACTGAAAGCTGCCGGGTGACCCCTCTCCAGGGCAGGCCAGTGGGCCGAACTGTTGCGGAAGGGATCCAGTCATTGAGACTCCGCCAGGCAGCAGAACCATGGCCCTGGTAAGTACGGGTGAGCCAGTCTCATCCTGAGGACGTATTGAAGATGCTCTTTTGGCAGGTAGAAGTTCTTAGGTAGCCCTGGCTGTGTAGCGTGGAAAGAGCGTCAATCTTTCAGAACTGTTCGAGACACATGTGAATGCGTCATGGATCAAAATTACAGATTTCAACTGGTTTTGGCTGCGTTTCATGGGAAATCCACACGAAATAATCCATTCTTTTGCTGATCTAAATGGTGTTTTGATCAATCCCTCAGGCGGCCAAGAGGCAAAAGTATACCAGCGGCGCGGAGCTTGCCTGGGGCCACAGTAACCTCTGGCTCACGGCTGGGTCGTTGCTTCCTTGGGCTTGTGCACCGAGATTTAGAGCATGGAACTATCCAAAATTCCAATCTCCAGTGGACAAGATTCACCAGATTTCATCCAGGGTCCAATTTTTGTTTGGGACTTTCTATGTGAACTGGCAGGAAGTTCTGTTGCCTCAGCCTGATGACCGAGGTCCCAGCACTTCAGGAGCAGCTTATCCATGTGTGGAGCTCGGTGCTGGAAATCACTGTGGTTGGGAGGAACTGTTCTCAAACTGCTTGGAATTTTCTGTGGAATGGTTCCCATCGTTTGCTGCGGGGCGGAAATCGACATCTCTGGCTGCATCTGCTTCAAGTCATCCCAAGCCTGTCCCTTCCAGTTGATCCCGCTGCGCTGAGGTTCAGCATGTGAACAGAAAAAGTGGCCTTTTCGGGCCCACAATGTTGCTGACTGGTCACGAGGGAGAGGCCCTTTGCTGACACGAGGGCTTGGATTGGTAGACAGGAGACAACAGAAGCTTGTTTTTGATCCTTGTGGATCCTTGTGGATCCTTGTGCCGATTGCTTCAGTTGAAACTTCCGGAACTTCTAGGCTCTTGCTGATCCACCAGGTGTTTTGCGCAGAGTTCTCTCCTGATGGACGAGCCTTAGCCACTGGCTCCTTTGACAAATCCCTGTACCTCTGGCACGTGGGGGAGCTTGGAGACGTGTTTGCTGAGTTTGCTTCGGTTTCCAGGTGCATTTTCTGGGCTTAAGATGTGCGTAAGGATTTTCACAAACAACGATGCAATTTAGCCCCATGGAAGTGACACCTTCGTCAGTTCAAAACTGGAACCACTTCTCAAAGCTGTACAGATTTAGCCACAGATGTATCAGAACTCATGGTGGCCAGTAGTGAATCATTAGTGGTCATTCCACCCCACCCTTCTGCAGAATGACACACTCGTGGCCCAACAACGATGCAGGTTTACGGCGAATGCGAAAACTATGGCGTCATGAAGGGCCACGCAAATGCCGTCCTTGAGGCCGAGATATGAGCCATGGTCAAGGGGTAATCATCTTAGAAAACGGGTCATTACTTGAAGAACTGAGGGTCTATGTAATCTATGTATCTCTGTATAGTCAATGTGAGTCTAAAGTGATTCCTACAGCCGGATATCCATCCCCGGCGTTTATTGTTTGACAATGTTTGACCATGGAAGATTTTTCAGATGCAGTTGACCATGTGATGTCGCCATCCAGCCTGTTGACAGGTTCACTGGAAACATGATGGTACTCAGCTGTATACCTGCTCCGCAGACAAGAGCGTTTGTGTTTGGGACCGCTGGGCAAGGTTGGACATTTGGACATTTGGACAGGGATGCTTGGAATCTTAGGGATGCTTAGCCGCTTAGCCACAGCACATTTTTTAGTGACCTGGCGACCTGCCCAAGAGGCTCATCCACTAGGCATCCCGGTTTTACCCTCTGGTAATTTGACATAGCCATGGAAAATCACCATTTTTTATGGGAAAATCCACTATAAATGGCCATTTTCAATAGCTATGTTAGTTTACCAGAGGGTATCCATTTTGTTCAAACACATGGTTTGTTTTGGTGCCCAATGTTGACCCCAAACACCACCTGGGGACCTTTGACCAGGACCCCGAATCCGGCAAGCGCTTGAAGAAACTCAACGGGCACACCGCCATCGTGAATAGTATGCAGGTGCCATCTGCAACGGGTAGTGACTTCCCTGGCAGAGACCTTGCTTTCAGATCAACCAAAGGTTGGAAGATGAGTTGGCCATGTTTGGTTGCTCAAGTTGCCGATGGAAGAAAGGTGATCTCTATAGGAAGCTGGTTTGGATGAGCTCCAAATGATTTCTGGCTGCAGACTTCCCGACGTGGCGTTCCATACCTGGTAAGTGGAGGAGATGATGGTGCCCCGCAACGTTTGAAAGACAAAGGGCACAAACATGAGCGAGGGAAAGGGATGGCAACCAGTGGTAACCCATTGCACCATGCAATCATGTTGAAGCCACGAGTGCTGCATCGGGCATTCATTTTGTTTTTGAAGCTAAATTGTGAATGTGGAGTCATCGGGTGAAGAGCTTTGCTTTAGATCCTTGCAAACTGCAGTGCGATGAATTCATGCGTATCCTTTCCCTGTTGTGGCTACACACAAAGCTCTTGCAGCAGTAAAGTCCTTTTGGGAGGCCCCTGGAGGTGTTTGAATCATCTTGGTATAGAAATGCATCATGTTCGGCCATCAGGTACCACGAAGTTGTGGGATTTGCGCGTTCGGCGATGTGTCCGGAGGCTCAGGATGATGCACATGCAGCTTTTGACAAGAGTTGACGGCCAGATTTTGGGAAGGCTTCAAGATTCCGAACTATGTACATGAACAACGCCTTCCCGTTACTTTCTTGCTTGCCGCTGTGAATGTTCGTGAAATTGCTTTCTTCAGTGGGATAGCTAGCCCACTGCAGCATCCCACCACAAAATAATGCGACAAACGGTCTTCATTTTATTGATAAGGTCTCAAATAAATTGTTTCCAATTGCAAGGTTCCGAAGAACACATTGGCACACGAGGTTCAAAGAGACGTGCTCCCAAAAATGCAATGTTTGCCAACAAAAAGGTCGAAAACACCAGAATCCCAAGAACAAGGTAAGCCACAGAAGGTTTGAGGTGCAAGACAAACATGCATGAAACCGTACGCCCTTTGCCGCCGTTGAGTTTTGAGCTGATTCGATCATTTAAGACTAATTTACGATGTCAACAGTTCTCTCAGATGTCTTGAACATATCATTTTGATCCATTTTTTTAATACTGTAGATTTTCCATTTTTTTTGCACCTGACATTTCTGGATCCCGAGGTGCACACCTTTGAGCATCAGTGCGCCGACGCGTTGCCTTGGTTTTCATTGCATCACGACGCATGCTGTGAAGGTACCAAATCCTGGCCGTCTCCTTTGATGACACCGCAGAACGCATCTTCTCAGGGTGTGGATGCTGATCTGGTGGATCTCCCACTTTTTTCTTCCCCTTTTGTGAACAGTTTCAGAAAAGAATTTGGGACAGACATACTCCAACCGCCTCTTGGTTGAGCCAGACCTCAGCGCTAAGCCGATGAGGGGCTATGCAGGTCATTGGACAATACTGTCCTGATCTACGACATGAGGATGCGAGACCAAGACCCAGAGGTGCCAAAGCGTCGGGGCCAGGAGAGTGTCCCCAGGCCGATGGGCCAACCATTTTCAGGGACACCTGGATAGATCAACATGATGGGCGATGACGATCTCAAGAATGAGGACTTAGTCTTGAAAATGCCATCAAACATGGTGAGTCAGTTTTCAAACCTTGAATTGCCATCTGTTAAACCAGAGCTTGTGGACTGGAACTTGAGTGTTTGTGACCCAAGAAGTATTGTGATCATTTAAGGCTCAGAAATTAGGCTTCAGACCTACAGACTTGGCATCCAATTGAGCACCGGGACCCTGATGGAAACGACTGAGGTGCTGGAGGGCCATGGCGACAGTATTACCGGCCTGGATGTCTCCAAGGACCTGGGATGATCTGGGATGCATGAATCTAGGTCGCAGTCAATTTGTCAAGGGACCAGAGCTGATTACCCTCTGGTAATTTAACATAACTATGGACAATCACCATTTTTTATGGGAAAATCCACTATAAATGGCCATTTTCAATAGCTATGTCAGCCATTACCAGAGCTGATCACCACATTTGTGGCTGGGGGACAGGGCCATTTCCACGAAATTTCCGCCAGGATGGGAACTTCTTGGCGACAAATTCCATGGACAACACGGTCCGCATTTGGGACGTTCGGCCCTTCGCTGGCCAAAGGACTGGGGGTTCCGGGCAGGAGGCAGAACCGTGGACCAAAGAACTACTATATGGCTATGGATCAATACCTATACATACCATTTTTAGGGGGATGAACATCCATTTACCAGCTATTTTGAGGTTCACCAGGGGTACAAGCTTTTGACCCATAGCCATATTTCTAGTCGCCACGTTTTTTGCAAACTTTGATGATGAACTTACTAGTGTTCTTAACTGACAAGTACGGTCCTTCTTTTTTGTTTTGGTTTCATATCAGATCATTGGTTCTGGTACATGAATAACCTATGGGCCAATGATGACCACTAGGAATTCCTGCAACACAGATTTCCTTTGAAGTCTTAAGAGCACGTCACCCGTGAATACATATATACATGTTTCAAAGGTCGTGACATCAATTGCAGAACTGCTTTCTGTGCTGGATAGTCCTTCAAGTTCGTCAAGTGGGGGGTTGTTCGAGAATGGCGTTACTCCAAACTTGAAATTTCGCTGCAACCCTGATTTTTGCCCGCGACTGATCCCGCATATCAGCATATCTATTGACATGCTCAAATCCCTGCGTACTGTAGGGCTGGCGTTTTTAAACTTTCCAAAACAATAAACCCTAAACCTCTGAAACCCGAAACCTTAAACCCCTCAATCCTGAAATCCTACAACCCTAAATTCCAAAATCCTGAAACCTAAAGTCAAAATCGCTGCGTATAGCCAGTGTTTTCGTTCATCCTCAGGTGACCATTATATGACATTGTTTGGGTGTGTTATTTGGATATGGGCGAAGGTCCGGGTTGGGGTGCAGCCGTGAGACTTGCAAGGGTTGTAGATTGAATCCTGTGGTGTATAGGCTACAGTATCATCCCATTGTGTTAAGCTAGGTGGTGTGACCCTATGTGAAGCTGGTGAGGAATAGATGCCTCCGAATCATGCGAGGCACGGTCCCAGCTCACTGAAGAGTCACTTGGGTGTGTGTCAACATTTAAGGATCGGTGGGATCCTCTTACTTTTCTCAATTCTCTGTACTGACCTACCAGATACCCTTTTACCACTGTGCTATGAGTGTGTTGAGTTTAGTTTTGGTCGTCACAGAAAGGAGGTGATGTAGCATCAATGCAGGTGCGACACATAATTTCGAGAAGAACCTCTTGCGCGCTTGGCACCCAAGTAACTCTTTCGATTTGTCTTGGGACTGAGGCTGATGAAGAAATGGACACAATTTGATCCGTGCTTGGAGATCAAACTTTCATGATCTGCTATCTTACCTATTTTTTGCCTACATCCGCAGGTTTGTTTCGTCAGTACCACCACTTTGGTGACCTTGGTGTGTTTATCTCCTCACTTTCATCCGCCATATCGGCTGTATCATATTCTGCATGCTTCCGAATAGAGAACCTCGGCAGGTGTCCCGGATGGAGTTGATGGATAGCTCGATGTCTCCTTTTCGATAAATGACATCCCACATATCACATTCCCATGTTTTCTGGCTCAAGCTCGGCAAAGGTTCGCTGGTCCGAGAAGGATGCGCTGCTTGCAGCCGGATCAGCATGCCAGAACGTACTCCTGGCCTGTGAGAGGGTAGAAATTGAAGATGGAATCAATAAACCTAGGGGCGCAACCAACAAAGCTGGGGTCTTGACCAACAAACATGATTCAGTTCCAATCCATAAACAGGGATATTAACCAATTCAGAGGAACATTTTTTAAATAAGTGTCCAAACTAGTACTATATCATGAGATCTACAGTAATACGACAGTAATACTATATAAAGCAACCACGCCAAAGGCTTCTTGACAACTCGACCCCCGACGGGCCAGGTGAACATTTGGGACATGAAGATGCTTCAGCTCGCATACAGGTTTGCTGCTTAAATCTGCTTAAACATTTCCAAGTTCACCCTTAGGCCTTAGGCAAGCTAACTGATATAGTAATGGAATGTAATGGAACATTCCGAGTATTTCCCATTGGGCTTTCTACTTGAGTCTTGGTGTATACCATGCTGACAAAGTCACAAGATGTTCATTGCCAAACAGATGGCTTCTTGAGCTTTCCTACGTCAGTTCAGCAGATCTCAGATGTGTTTCGTTGATTCCATTGACGTCACACGTAGAAACTTGCGATGGGATCCCCTGTCTGTACCATCTGAACTCAGCAACTCAGCATGGCCCGAGGCTCCCAGGACACACGGGCAGTGTGAACGAGGTCTGCTTCCATCCCAAGGAGCCCATCATTGCCTCGGTCGCCTCCGACAGGAACCACGGCTTTTTCAATGGGATATCTGCTGCAGTATCTGAGCCAAACCTCCAATTTTTGGTAGGGAAAATGATGACTCACAAATTTTGGGGTACCATGGGGTGCCATATTTTGAGACGAACCCTCGGAAACCAATGAGAAACCATGAAGCTTACTGTCTTAGGGCCTTAGGGGTTCGAAATTACCGCCCAAGATCTGGGAAGCTGCAGGATGGTCTTCATGGGCGAGCTTGGCGACTGAGTCGTGGCAGTTGTCGGCAGCATCAACGGTGGGACGCTGAATATCAGGACATGTTCAAAGCAGTGGAAGCCGTAAAAAAACAGATTCATCAATTGATAATTCTGGAAATTGGCTGGTTTGCTATTCTGCAATCACTGGTCAAATGTTTTTGTTTGGAGTTTTTACTGCTTGCCCTATGGAGCATGGCTTGTCATCTGCGTTCCACCAACATTGAAGCTGCCAACCATTGTGCATCTCACGTATGGACACAGCCGGTCACGGCATCGTGTGCGAGACGCTTGTGGCGAAAGAAAGGGACGGATAGGACATGCTGCTGTACACCACAAGTGATTTGGAGGAATGCGGAGCAGGGTAGCAGGATTTCCGTGTGATGATTGTGGTGCAGCCATCATGGGTTATCTGGTGCTTGAGTCAGGTCTGTTTCTGCCGATGTTTTGGTAAAGTGTACATGAGGATCTCAGTGGATCTGTGATATGATGCCTCTTTTGGCTCAGCGGGTCTGTGTGCATCAAGTGATATCAAGTGACCAAGGACCCAGTGGATTGACATTGCAAGGAAGAGCCATGTCTTCATCTCTCCACTGGCGTCTTTCACGAGAAGACCGAAATTGTAGCTTCATGAAGCATCAACAGCGTGAATGGATGTAAATGGGCATGTCATCAACGCCCTGTCGGATTATCACTTACCTAAATGTCTGCGTAGCCAAGTCAACCGCAAGCGCCCTTTGACGCGAATTGCGAGCTGATCGTGGATCATGTGCTGTCGGGCCGGTTTGAGAAAGTAAAGTGACAGCTCTGCAGTTTTTGAAGATTTCCGTGAGCATTTTCTCCGTTTGTTGGCCATGCCAGGGACTCGAGTCACTTTCAGAAGAACCCATGGTTGCGACAAGTGTACTGGGCGGAGGTGTCTTGCTGTGGGTTGTTTTGTCTCAGCTGCTTCTTACTTCATACAGTTGTTTTATGTTTTTTTGGGGTTGATTTGGACTTTCTCACGAACTTGGGTGGGAACTGGCAGTACTATGTTCATTTTATTTGCATGAGTGTGTCTATCATCTATATAGTCGTCCTTTAGAATGATATCCAGATTGTGGTTGGTACATTCCCATTATGATGGATATCAATTATATTCCCATTATGATGGATATCAATTATATTCCCATTATGATATTCTCATTATTCTAATTATGATATCCAGATTCTGGTTGGATTGTGGTTGGTACATTCCCATTATATATAACATCCCAGTATTTTTTCATGGGAAACAGTAACATCCCCATATAATCCCAGTATAAGATCCATTGTGGTTACATTCCCATTACCCTCTGGTAAACTAACATAACTGTGGAAAATCACCATTTTTAAATCCACTATTTCTATGGCCATTTTCAATAGCTATTTTGACATAACCAGAGGGTATACAGATGTGAAAATTCCCAGTATCCCCAGGCATCTCCAGAGGATTTCCCCATCGCCAGGTGTGCAAACGAGAGGTGAAACCCCATCTCTTCGCACGCAGCAGGGCCTTCGCACCGAGGTCCAGAGCCAAAAAGCCAAAACAGAAAAGGTTGAATTGACCAGAAAAATATCCAGTAATTGTTCTATAGGATGGGTTCACGGTGCATTTTACAGCAAACCATGATTGAACCATCCATGAATTTGGAAATGGAAAATGTCTCTAAGTCAAATCCGAGTAATTGTTCTAAAAATATTTTATGATATTTTATGTTTCTATTTTTTTAAAGAATGATTTGCGAACACTAGAATCAATCAGTTGAGTGGACAGGTGATTTGAGGCGATGCTTTTGGGTTAAACATGGTTAAACATGGTTAAACAAACCATCTTCGCAGAGTTGACGAGAAATGATTCAGTCAAATTGAGGGTGCCATAGTGTCAAGACTTGGAGGATAGTCATGATTTTTTTATACACACCCAATTTCAGGATTCCCATTGTGGGATGCATGTCCATATCCCCCCCCAAAAAAAAACCTACTGTGACCATGGCACAATTGTCGATTTGAACCATGTGCTGAGAAAAGTTGTGCCAGGAGCTTTCCAACTTCCACAATGAAGGCTCACTTTGGTGCCTGCGAGGTGGGCACAGATCTCTCTGGTTTTGGAGACCTCCGGGACTGGAATCGCGACTGAAACACCGACAGGACCTTGGGGTGATTGTCGAGAAGCGGCCGCTGGTGGCTTAGCGAAGATTCGTGCGCAAGTTGGGTCTCCAGCGAAGATCCAAACGAGCAGTGGATGCTTTCCGGTGTCGCGCAAAGATAGAGTACATCATTACATCCCATCAAACCTTTGCAAACTTTTAGGAATGAAGAAACTCTTGTCTTTTGAAGCTACACGTACTACACCCTTTCAGAAAGGCTGAGTTGGAGAGTTTCTTCGGCAAGGCCTGGTGTGCCACTGGCCATAGTTTCACAAGATCTCCGACCTAGCACTGTGGGCGCTGCCTCGCAAAGGAGCTGCGGTTTGACTGGGGTAGCCGGGTAGCCGGGTAGCCGTCGTTGTAGCCCTTGATTTTTGTGATATCTTTTCTTTTGATAGTACCGTAACACCATGTAACACCCACTGAATGCCAGATTTGGATACAGCAATTTTTGGGGAAGCTTGGCATCCCAAGCCCGGCCACATGGAGACTTTGGTTTTCTACGATGGGCTCGAACTTTCATTTCAACTTCAATATCTTCAATGGGTTTTGTGCGGCATCAGTGATGCTTGGGTTCTGATGCTGTTCGCGTTCACTGTGAGGACAGGAACGCCCAGGGTCGAAACGACTTCAAGGCCAAGCACGACTGGAATCTCCAGCAGGTCACAGGCCGCTGGGGATTTGACATGTCAACATGTGGGGAGCTTCGGGTGTGTTTTGTGTGGGAGGATGTGTATGTCCAAGTGGAAAGTAAGACATTCCCTAATTAAATCACAACATGATACAATATGCTCCTCTTTGGAACTTGTGGTTTCTAAACATTATGGGACATGTTTCAAGTACATTCACGTGCCGATGTCATGACTTTGTGGTGTACGAGCCGACAAGACATCAACCCCAGTCATGGTGCTTGCTGCTGTGCCCAGGTGAATACCATCGACAGGGTCGCAGGCGCACAACAGAGCTTGACATGGCAAAGGTGTCAGAACCACCCTATGATGGAGTTTATTTCGGAACATCTTGGAATACTGTTTGAGCACCAATCATCCTGTATATATCACCATTGACGATTCAAAACAGTAGGATGTATTTTAAGAAGGGTGTTAGTGCCCATTGATGCTGCGGTGATGCTCTCAACATTTTTTTCCCCTCAAAATGAGGAGAGTGAAGTCCAGACATGCTGCAAGGCGCGACATTGCCTGAGCTAATGAGGTCGAGGCTGAGCTGAAAGGGGTGTTGTGCATTTTTCTTTGGGTTAAGGTGAAAGTGGAATTTGTTTGATTTTCTTAGCCATTTCTTTTGTGCGCTTCCTTTGTTGAATTTCAGGCGGGATATCTTCATTTGGGGCGCGCGGTATGAGAAGATATGAGAAGGATTTGTTTTCTTTAAGACCGGAGAGTTTGAATGTGTCCCAAGTCAAGACACCAAGATTTGGTATCAGTGTTGGCAGTCTTGTGTTTCTCTGGTTTCAGGGCTGGTTCTTCATCACTCCCCCTCCATTCCCAGCAGGCATCCCTTGCTGGAAGTCAGCTTGCGAAGTGCCATAGCTTAGCTGTAGTGACTCTGGTGCATGACCTGTTGGTTTTGAGGTATCCTCTCTATTGTGCACATCCGCGTGCTTCAAATCCGATTTGAATGATCGATTTCTCGGAAGCTTCCAGAAGCGACAGGATTGCATCCTGAAAGCATCACAAGCGGATCCACTGGCAATGCTGATCGGTTTGAAAGTCAGAGCTTGTTCCAATATCTAGCACCCCAGCAGTTTTTAGGCTAGGCCAGGGTCCATGGGGTCCTTTTCTCAAAAATGACAGCTGCAGAATTTGCATTTCAAATGAGTCCACTGAGGCGCGCGACTGACCCCCAGCCAAAGACCGCCTGCAGGGGTCAGCCGAGCGCAGAATGGGGTGCCGATCTGGGGTTGATACTCCCATTTCTAAGGGGGCTGAAATCACCAACATGATGGATGCCCAATTTTGGGTGATATCCGCATTTTTGAGGGCTTTCATTGATTTTCATTGATGACTTAAAAAGAGAATCAGCAACCAGCATAAAATGCTCGGGTAGCCCAAAATGACAATGTGATATCTCGATGGGAAACAGGAATGCGATCATGATTTTCCACAAACAGGGAATTTTCGTTGGCATGTGATTTTTTATGTAGCTTGTATATGATATATATATATATATAATATAATATATAATATATATAATATAATATATATATATATATATATATATTATTAAGGCGTTCTTTTCACTTACACGCGAGTTGATCTGATGGGACGAACTGCACTTAATTTCCATTTCTAGTGACTTTGGCATCCTCTGGTATCCTGTGGGTGTGGCTATGGCATCCTGTAGTATCGTTCTGCCAAGATTTGTCATGATTGTGGCATCGAGGCATAGCATGGTGGAGCCCGAGTCGCAGTGGAAGTGCCGCTGTACCAACGACTGCCCAAGCCGGACAGCCGCGTACACAGCGGCGGCCGTGGAAGAGAGACCAGTTTGGTGAAAGTACTCCAAGCAATGAAAATATGCTTGCAACGTGTAAGTGTAACCGTGTAACCAAACGATTAATGACTTGTTTTGGGGGAAAGTTGGAACTTGATCTCTGACTATTTGTGGTGGTTGCTCAACGAGTCTCACGAGTCTTCAATGCAGCTGAAGAGCGGCAGCATTTCGATAGCTCAAAGACTTCGCAAAAACATGCAAAAACATTAGTTGCGCTGTTACTGAATGTTGACTTTGCAAGCATAAGCAGTTGAAAAGGACACTGTTTCATGCTTACAACTGATTGGCTTGGGAAACCTCAGGGAATTCTCGCAACACCACAAGGAGGTGCTTTATAGCTCTTTTGATGTGAAGTTGTCGTTGAGCCGTCTTGAACCTAGCGAGACCTACTTCCTACCGTGGGGCTGCTAGGCTCAACCTGACGAAAAGTCCTCGAAATTACTGCAGTTCAGTGGAATCAGCCAATCATCAGCCACTTAAGGGGATGGAACAGCCCTTTTTGTATGGCAGCTTTCGATTGCCCGTGACGCCATGGCAGCTCGGGGTCAGAACTGGATGTTGACTTTGCAGAGAATCTTGGGTCGAATTGCTGCGGAGAATCTTGGGTGGGAGAACAGCTGAAGTGATGACGAGGTCACGAGCTCCGAAAAGGATAAAAGGAAAACACAATAACCTAAGTCATGTATACATTTATATATATATATATATTCACACATATGTATATATATACATATCATATATGCATCCTTTGCTAAAGTGATCCCATGGTATCCCAAAACAGCATCATGTGGAGGTGGTCGAACGATAACAAAAAGGACAAGGAAAACTACAATGGATGGTGCGAAAATATGTCAATGTGATCCGCAGCCCACTTTACATGTCCTTGAGTACAGACTCTCCGTCAAACAAAACATTTTTGCCTGCCTTCATTCTCTCCACCTGGAGCAAAGGCATAGGCATGCATGTTTCCATCTTTGCAATATTGATTCACACGATAAATTACTCTCACATAATAGATTGTTCACTATATAGAACAATAGTTGTTTTTTAACATGACACAAAAGGAAGACAAAGATAACGATTCATGGGACAAAATTCAAGATTTGCTGGGATTTGACAGAGAATATCACTGCAACAAAGTCACTCCAAAGGAACTGGCTGAGGAATCCTGCTATTCCCACGATTCCGATAGCTGAAGCTTTCTACGCCGCGACCATGACGTCGTCTTGGCCTGCGCCTTGGCAAACAGAACATGCAAGTGATAGGAATAGCTTGAACAGGTTGAACAGGTTCACAGAGAAATTTTCACATAGACAGAATAGTGATAGGATGCAAAATGCCAATAGTGATAGATGTGGAGAATAGAGCTCGGGGGGAATTCAGTATCCAAGACATGTGTTTTTCAGTTTGGATCTGAACGTGATATGAAGGAAACTGCACATGTGTCCATCATATGAGTTCCCCTTGAAATGATTTTCACCTGGTTTCAGCCTGAGACCCTGGTCATGCGCTTGGTGGTTGAATGGGACTTCAAGTAACATCACCGGAGTTTGAGAAAGCCCCTTCACCGCCTTACATATTTGCCATATTTTGCCATGATATTGGTAAAAAGTGATCCCTAGATATCACAAGAATATCACATTTTTTATTTTATTTTACCAATTTTACCAAATTTCATAGTTGGCATCCCCTCCAATTGATTTGGAGAACCCCATCAACATCATCAACTCCTGAGGCCGGAGAGATTTCAGAGGCGAAGCATTCAGGGAACCATGTGGGAACCTTTCAAGAACGGTTACAAGAACGGTTACTGTATAAACATAATATGGGGGTTTCCTAAAATAGGGGTACCCCCATCCAAAATCAGACTACTTTGGTATTAAGACCCATGGTTTTGGGGACCCCTCATTTCAGGAAACCTCCGTATGCTCCTTTTTCTTTGTTTTTTTGATTGAACACTCTGCTGTTTTTGGGTTTGATGTTATATTTCGGTACACATCTCGACTTTTCAAAGTGTTGATTGGATGCAGAGGTGGATTGACGAAACGAACACGTGGATCCATGTCAATCCCATTGGTGACTCTTTGGTCCCTGCCCATGGAGTCAGCCAAATGTAATGATGTCACCCACTTCCAACTGGACAACTTGTGTCGAACTTAGGGATTGGAACTTTTTCATAGTTCATGGGACCACTATGACTGGGATGATGTAAAATGACCCCCAGTCACGGGTTGGTTAATGGCATGGCTTATGGCGTTGGGCTTACCATGTTCATGATCACAACATCCCTGGCCTTGATGCCTGCAGCCGTTTTGAAACTGCCGCCAGCCGCGCGGAAAGGATGTTCACACCAGGTGCGAGTGCAGTGCTAGGGGTCGGGTCTTGAAACTTGATTAGGTCAAACTTGCTCAAATTGAACAAGTAGCTGAACATCCCTTTGGGATATGAACAGAAGGGTACCATGCTACAAATGACTCATGCCTCTGACGAACTTGTACAGTATGTTGTTACTTGTTCACCCAGAAGCAACTGTTCTCAAAACGCTTGGCTTCACAAACCGGTTAGATGGGTCAAACGTTGATAAATACTCCGTGTATATATAATTAAATTATATATATATAGATAGTGTAGACACACTGTTCTTTTTCCAAATCTGGGGCTGATGCTTTAAACATCCCACAGCCCAGTCACCAGGTGGACGTCGGAAGGTGCGCACCGCGGCGGATCCGCCGATGCCGCCTGACGAAGCCCTGAAGATGTTGAAGGAGGGCAATCGTCGATTCCTGAAGGGAGAACCTCAGGCAGCTTAGTCTGGTGGGAGTTGGGTCAGAAGGACAGATCGAAAAGATCATGTTTGTGTGATGAATGGTGAGAGATTTTATGATTTCATGATTGGATTAATTGGATTCTGTGATTCATTGGTTTTCTCGGTTTTCTCGTGCTTCCAGACTTAGGCAACCCGTACCAACGAGGGCATGCGAAATGCTCTAGTCGATATGGGACAAGCGCCGCACACCGCCGTCATCGGATGCGCTGATTCCCGTGCGCCTTTAGAAACAATTTTCGACGCAATGCCTGGGGATATCTTTGTGCTGCGAAATGCGGGCAACACCTGTACACACGCAGAAGGCAGCATGGTGGGTAGCTTGGAATTTAGCACCGGCAAGCTGGGTGCCCAATTGATTTTGGTTCTTGGCCATACCAAATGCGGTGCGATTTATGGAGCGACCAATGCCTATTTGGAGGCAAAGAATAGTGAAGTTAGCAGTGTCAATTCTGCCCTGGAGGGCCTTTTGCTGGACTTAGCTCCAGTTGCTGAGAAGGCTCTAGCGGACATGGGTTCCAACAGTGACTTGGATAGACTTTGGCAAAGGACGCAGTGATGGATCTTTGCCAACAGCGTTCCAACGATAATCGCGGATGAAAGCCAAACATCAGAGGCAAAACTTTTGCTCGTAAGTGCCGTTTGGTTCTTCTTGTATGTTTCTGCTTCATGTAATCATGGCAGATGCCACATGGATTCCCATTGCAGGAAACCCTCACCAGGAAGGAATAGGAATAGACATGATGTCTTGAAGCCAGGTGACGCAGAGACGGTAGCTGCGCATGCCGTGCGCGTGAATGTTTTCCATACCATTGACTTCTTGTTGAAGTACAGCGCCCCAATCCGGGAGAAAGTGAAGAATGGACAGCTTGAGATTCAAGGTGTGGAAAGAAGTGGCAGATGTTTCACTTTACATGGGGATGGCCTCCACCTTGCGATCTTCCAAGGGACATATTGAGATTACAAGCCTTGACCATGACTACACAACAAAACATGAGACACAGTACAACTTGCCAAAGAAGAGATTGTAGGCTTGCACAGCAACGGGCAACCCTACAACTCCCCATGTCAAGATGAGAGGAATCCATCGAATTCAAAGGGATTAAAAGGGAATGTAGATTTGACAAGCAAACAATCTCCTCATGTTGAGACAGCGAAGGAAAAGATGCATCAAGTTTTGGTCCCTTTTCAGGTGGAATCTATCATTTGGATTCCGGCAACGTAGAGTTCATGGGCCGTTCGCCTTCACAGCCAGAGCTCTTGTCCTCGAAGGTGAGCATTCCGCCCTCCATGACTAGAGAAGGTGGCCGCACCTCTGGCTACGGCCCAGCCATGCGCGGCACCCATGGGGTCCGCACTGGAGCAGATAGTGCCATTGCAGCGGAGGATGCCTTGAAGATGCTGAAGGATGGCAATGAGCGCTTTGCTGTGGGTGCACCTTTGGCAAAACATGCCACTTCAAAGATGCGGGAAGCTTTGGTGAGCCATGGGCAAGCGCCACACACTGCAGTTTTTGGCTGCGCGGATTCCCGTGTTCCGGTTGACACGGTTTTTGATGCCATGCCAGGCGACTTGTTCGTGTTGAGGAATGCCGGCAACACTTGTACGCACGCAGAAGGCAGCATGGTTGGCAGCTTGGAATTCTGTGCCGGAAAGCTGGGATCGAAACTGATTCTGGTGCTGGGACACACGCAATGTGGTGCCATTGCAGGAGCTACCAAGACATATCTGGGCAGTAAAGACGGTCCCACCTCAAAGAACGTGGGTTGTGCGCTGGAGGGTCTGCTCATTGGTCTGTCTCGTGTGGCACAACAGGCCGAAGATGAGCTTGGTGTTGGTGCTGAGCTGGACACGTTGGTTGCACACTCAGTGAAGGTGAATGTGTTCCACAGCATTGACTTCCTCTTGAAATTTAGCGAGCCTTTGAGAGAGCTGGTGAAGAGTGGTAACCTCTGACTTGGCAAAGAACATTAGCACTTTATTTTTGCTGAGACATGCTAAGGGTGTCCATTTCCAAAACTGTTCAATGATCTCAATCCTTTATCGCTACAAATATTCTCGTTCTAGTGTGTTGTAGCAACTCCTGATTTGTTGATTTGTTATGATTTGTTATGATTTGTTCACTTTCTATTTGTATTCACATTTGCATCCATATCTCGCATCCATTCCAGGTAGCCTGGAAATCCAGGGCGGCATTTATCACCTGGAGACGGGGCGTGTGGAGTTCCTCGGCCGTTCGCCCAGGCAGTCGGAATTTCTGACCTCTGATAGCAGCCTGCCGCCCTCCCTGCAGGCGTTGCCCATCCGCACCACGGTGCATGGCTGGATGCCTCACCCAGAAGCCTTGAAGCTGTTGAAGGAAGGCAATGAACGCTTTGCAGCAGCTTGGAAGTTGGATCCGGTTTGGATGATGGGATGATGGGAATGTATGTCAAACTTTGAGTGGTTTAAAATTTACAAGGGGAAAAACATGGAAAATAACGGATAAAGACTGTTTCAAGATGAAGTGGTGTGAGCAGGCTATTCTCAACCGTCTCAACTCTCTCAACCGATTGGGCGCGGTTGCATCCAAGATCCAAGGTGGGTGCTGCCATTGCCGGCAGGATCACTCCAGCCATGAGGAAGGCCTTGGTCAAAGAGGGCCAGGCGCCTCACACTGCTATCATTGGCTGCGCCGACTCCCGAGCCCCCTTGGAGACGGTGTTTGATGCCATGCCGGGCGACATCTTTGTGCTGCGCAATGCGGGCAACACCTGCACCCACTCGGAGGGAAGCATGGTGGGCAGCTTGGAGTTCTGCTTGGGTGCTCTCAACACCAAGATGGAAACTGGGCTGCGGCTAGACTCGCTAGACATGTCTTGTTAAAAGAAGGGCTGGTTTAACTGGTTTTTTCATCTGTTTTGTATGCACCGATCTCCTCCGGACCTGAGGGCCTTGCTGAGGATGGATTGATGGATTTTGAGTCCGAGTAAATTCTAACATATTAATATATATTAATATAGATAATATATAGATACATACAGAGGCTTTGAGACATTGAGAGGTCCGAGCCAATCAACCGGTATCTACTTCATTGTTTCAACTTAGTTTCGACTCAGTTTCAAGTTTCAACATGTTTCAACTATATAAGATTATATAAGTTATTATATAAGTCTTTCCATTTCCATCCTGAATCAGACCAGTGGGAATGGCATGGTCATGGCCCGGCCTCATGGCACCTTAGGTGATGGTCCTGGGACACACGGCCTGTGGAGCCATCAAGGGAGCCACCAAGACCTTCCTGCAGTCCAAGACGGTGAGGCAAGCCAAGGCCGGTCCCACGATCCCTCAATTGGCCGTTGTGGGACGATGATGTATGGTACACATGATATGATTCTATTGTATTCTATACATTTCTATACTATAAAGGAGTTGCCGCTAATATTTAAGTTGTTATATAAGTAATCAGTTCCTATAATTCCACTTTACATACCACATGGAACAGTCAAAATCATCATCCTGTTGTTGGTTAAAGAGGGGCTATCCATTGGAATCAAGCGGGGCTGTTTGACAAAGGGTGTGAATATGTGTGAACTCTTGCTCTTAGTTTCAGGTTTCAGATATTTTCATCCACCAAAATAGGATGGTTAAACCTGGGGAGTAGTACCCAACCCACCAATCCACCAGATGGCTATATAAACCATGTGAAACCAATACTGTAAACCCCGGTTGACAAATATTCTTAGAATGCCATTGAAGCTTTGGCCCCCTGGAAAGGCAGCCAGGGCCCTTGATGCTCTGCTGCAAGGCTGGGGGTCATGTCAAGTGATCAGAACGTAGTTGTGGAGAGTTGTGGCGCTTTTTCGGAAGGCATCAGAATTCAGCAGTGCAGCAAGCATGTGGTGTTAGGTACTGAACACAATTGTTTTGGAGAACCCCCTGAGCATATCCAATCAATCAGCTTTTTTTCTTGATTTTGACAAGGTGTCACACCTCACTTGCAAACTTCAGCGTGCAATGTCGTCTAATGTTTTCTCCCTAGCACCATGTCTGTTATCGCTTAACCCTCAAAGCTTCCCGACCTTTCTTACTTTTTGGTTGCGCTACTTTTTGCAGTCCAAGGGTGAAGAATGATAAGCGAATAATGTCGGCATCATCATAAACACAATCAACATCATGATTCAAAACACAAGCATCCTATCACCGTCATGGTCATGGTCATAGTCTTGGTCTATGTCTTCGTCTTTGTCTTCATCTTCATCACCATCATCACCCCGATCATCTTTGTTGATGGACTCAGAGTAGTATAGTCCGTATAGATACATTTTTCAAAAAACATCAAATGGGTACGGATCAATACCTATTAATACCATTTTTAGGGGGATGAACATCCATTTTAACCCAGCTATTTTGATGTGAACTACAGGGGTACTATTGGTTTTGACACACTGCCAAATGATCTGTGCTACATTTCCATCCTTTCCTGTTGGATAAGCTGACTCCGGTTACCTCTGGTGACCTCCGGCAGGTCTCAGCGTGGTGGCTTCCAAGTCGGCAGAGGAGTTGGGACCCACCGCCACCGAGGAGCAGATCGCCAGCCATGCCGTGAAGCTGATCCTTGGGCGCCATTGAAGTTTTGGAATCAGGAAATTTGGGTTTGTCTGAAAATAGTGTATATTCCCAATTATAGCCATTTAATAGGGATAATGATCATTAACCATTGGGTTCAGGGGTACACTATTTTCAGACACACCCATTTTGAGCCACTTTTTGAAATGGGAACCCATTTAGATCCTGCTTGAAAAAAGTGGGACATGTGCCCAGGAATGTTTTCCACACCATTGACTTCTTGCTGGAGTTCAGCCCGATGATTCGGAATAAGGCCCGAGTCTCTGAGTGGCAGATGGATGTCGAAAAGAACAGTCACCAAGATTCAAGGAGACGCATGCGCCGCATGCTGTTTGGTTTTCTAGATCAACATGATCAACCCACATTCTGTCGGCACACATAGACATAGACAGACAGGGTGCGCATTTTCACTTTCTCACTGATTTTTCCATTCATTTTGTCACTCATTTGCTCATTTGCTCATGCACTCACTCATGCACTCCCTCATGCACTCCCTCACCTCGTTCATTAGTCCTTTTGTTCATTTCGTTTTATGTAATTTCATTGCATTCCATTTTGTTCCTTGTTCCTTCTTTCTGTCACATCGCCACCAACAACAGTAACAGTACGTTCACGTGCTACTGTATGCCCTTCTATGAGTCTATGCCCTTCTATAGCTATATGTTAGCTATAGCCATGTGGGTGACCGTTTGAAAATTGGGTACCCCTAAATGGCCAATAAACATCAACAAACTATGATGATAAACCATTTTTTGGGTACTCTATTTTGAGACAAGCCTGTGTGTTTCAATAGATCTAAAATTATGTAGGTTCGCAAAGAAACTCAGGTGAATATCTCCAAACTATCATGTAGACAGCAAATGTTTGAAAGAGTGCCAGTTTTTGATTGCTGGGCCCATTCTTTTAGCGGAAAACATGTAGCAGCAATCTGTTCGCTGTTAAGCCCGATTTTTTCTGCTTGGTCTTTATTGGTCATTTGAGTCATTCCAGCACTCTTGACAGCCCAAACCAGCCTCAAACAGCAACCACTCGGCGACTTGGAGGTCTCAAGTGGAGAAGTGGAGATCCAGGGTGGCATCTACGACCTGGAGACAGGGCGGGTGGAATTTCTGGGCAGAAGCCCAGCACAAGCAACTTGGATGGCTGATCAGACTGCAGCTGGATTTTTTGGAAAGCATGCAGACTCATTCAGCCAGATTTTATGTAGAGGCTAATGCATCTTGACTTTATCTAACACGGCTAGCGGCTAGCATGCCTTTTTTGTAGGCTTCATTTCAGTTCCATGCGACCATAACTTTCTGCTGGGTTGGAGTGCCGAAGTATCAGTCAATCTATCCTAGTATTGATTTCAAAGTCAGGAGGAGCCAAACTACTTGAGCAACGGCCCAAATCATGATGGTTCTAAACGGTGGATCATACTCCAGTTGATCGGGATTATCGCTTTATATGATTTATATGTTAGATTATTGAGATACTCAAGCAGGATGAATTGTCAGCCTTGACTCTCACCCAAGGCAGCGCTGGTGCAGCGATCAGATTTCACCATGCCGCCCTCCTTGTCGGAATGAGGTAGGGGATGCAGCAACTGCAATGTGTTTGGTTGTTTCTATTGGCAAAAAATGGAGGGTGTAGAAAAAGAACAGAGCAAGTTGCCAAGTTTGGACCCTGAAGACACCAAAGTGGATCAAAATGGTCTGCACTAGTATGGAAATCGGGCTTCCGCAAAATTGAGTAGCACTTGTAGATCAACACCTAGTAGACACATATATTATCGCGAGAGCTATTGCTGTATAGAGTTTTGCACGCTTGCAGCTCCACACACTCTGTTTTAGATGAGCTCATCAGTTTGTCCCGAAGATTGACCAACTCCCAAATGTGGCTGACTTTTCGGGGCTGCCGCAACCAATCATTTCAATGACAAGGGATTTTCCAAAGGTTTGCGGTTTTTGGATTTGCAGGTCTCCACCATGGGGCGTATCGCGAGAACGCCTCTCTGACTACAATTCAGTTTCACCCAGCGAGAATCGCTGGACAGTGTTTAAACAGACTGAAGTCAAGGAAGTAGGTAGGAATGGCTGTAAATACGGAGGATGTGCACTGCAGTCCCAAATTTTCCACGCAGAACTCATTCAATTTTCGAATTTTCAGCTGGCCACAAATCTCGAAGGGAACTGAGGCTCCATTTTCGCTGCCGATTTTCTGGCAGCCCCTGGTGGGTGCCAGAAACTCGCCCCAGACTTCATGGCGCTGAAAAGAAGCCGCAGTGTGATGGATTTTGATTCACAACTTTGGTTTGGTTTGTTCACCGGTTGTGTTTAAAAATCAAGGTTGGTACTCACCTTCATAACTGTTCCCCAAAGCTTTCAGTGGGACGCTCTGGAAACCTCTTGAGGAGCTCCTGGGAACTGGCCCTGGAATTGGCGATGGTCTTAGCAATGGGTGAAGCCGCGTCCATTGAAAATCCATACCCAAACTAGTGATGCACAGAATGTTGGATCTAGCTACAAACACTTTCGCCTAAAGAGTGCATGTAGGAATCCATTTGAAGTATTTTCGAGTCATTTTAACCTTCGCCCATTGCAGTGCAAGATGTGCAACTTGGAAGTGCCAACTGCTTGAGGTTGAATTTGCATTGCAGCGGTAGATCACCGGAAGGTGTTATTTCTTGTACAGTTAGTGTCTTGGGGTTAGAAAGGGATTGCTGGATTGCTGGCGTTGAACAACTTCCAGCACGATCATAGTGCCCGGCTACAGCATGCATCATGGCAAGAGCTGCAAAAAACAAGCACTTGTTCGTACACCACCCTGACATCAGTAGGATCTCATGACTGGCATGTTGTCGATGCAGATGCATTTCACAGGAGGATCTTGATGACACACAGGCAGCACTTGACTTGTAGCCAGAAGTCCTGGCTTTGGCGTGTGCGTTTCATCTTCATGATACAGGGGACATGCACCACGGACAGCAGCTTTGCCTCACAGCACAGAAGGCCATCAGATCAGCGCCTCATTTCCGTCCAAATTTGAACGTGATTCCAGGTCTTACACATGCATATGACCATATATGACCTGAACCAATGTTTGGTCAGAGTACGCACGTACTTGGGTGCTAAACCTGACCAGAAACCAACGTGCTGTCGACTTCAACATGCGATGATTTCCTTTTCTTGGAATACGTGTGCCGTATCGCATCTAGCGTTTCGGGGCAATACCTGCGGTGGCACCTCCGCCCTATCCTTCAGACTTTGTGCCGCATGAACGCAAGGCTGCGAAGGACATGTTTTTTTGGTTGGAGTCTTTGAGCCATGTCAACAACTTGAAGCAGGTTGAAGCAGGTTGAAGCAGTTTGAAGGTGCCGGCACCGCCTCAATTCGGTGCCTTCTGGTGCGTTGTCTCTGGTGCAGGTTGCTGTCTTCCTGGCCGAGGACATGCCAATGCACATCCGCAAGCTCCATAATCAGGCGGGGTTGCTCCAGGGTTTCAACCCCAAGTGCCAAGAACAACAGGGTCACTTAGATGTGCAGGGAGGATTGGAAAAACATGGAAAAACCAGATCCGAAATCCAAAAGTTTGTTCTTTGGGCCCCTAAGATCAACAGCAAAAACATGTTTACAGCAAAGATCCCGGTAGTGAGCGCAGCCTTGATCCAGTGGCCAATGGCAGGCAGCATACAAGCGCCAACAGATTTGGGACATCTGGGAGACTTTCTGTGAGGCGTGTTCCTGCATGCTGAAACATTCAGAGTGAATGCAGAATGATCTTAGGCGCATTAGGGACTTGAATTGGTGGCAAGTTGCAATTGAAATCACACTCCGCGTTTGCCGCCAAGGGGACATTGTAGTCTTGCACGTTGCAAGGCCGTCGATTGGGCCTTCAGCTGCTGCAGTCAGCCAAATGTTGATTAAGGCGGTGGGGCAAGTTGTTGATGCTTCCGTTATTGATCACTTGATGTGTGGCACTCGTTTCAGTTTATCGCTTCCTGCGAGATCTAATCTTGCCGACCCAAACTTTATCAGTTTTGAATTTACAAGAGGCATTCATGTGCAAAATGTACATGGAACATGCTAATTCCTGGTGCGGGGCTGGGTTTGTTCCGCCCATTGTTTGCATTTGAAATGCTGCAAAATTGTTGCGAGACAAACCCTGGGTCTCTGAAACACGTGTGATTCTTGAATCTGTTTGAGTATGTCTGAAAATGGGTTATGCTGCAAGTTATGCTTATCTACAATTCTGGACTAACCGAACCTCTCTCCCTCTCCTCATTTCCATCTCCAGATTCCACGGGCATGGCTCTGAGATCCTTTGAACGGTTGAACGGTTGACCTTTGAACGAGGAATTGGAGTTGCGATGGCTCTTTTGTCTCATCTTTGGGTAAGTCGGGTAAGTCAACCAAAGTGCCCTCAGAGAGATAGAGAGGGAGAGGAGACGGAAGAATATGCAGAATCATTTTTTTCCAAGGTATTTGGCATTGATTTTGTTCTTTTCCTTAGGGCTAGGGGGTCTTTCAGTCACGTGAGTCACATTCAGGGCGACGACGATAACAATGACTTCCTGCCCTTTGGGCGTCGTTGGGAAACCCAAAGTTTCCGCTTTTCGAACGAAGTTTGGGTCATCGAGGGCACGGCAAAGTGATGGATTCTGATCTGGTCATTGAGGGCAGCTGGAAAGCTTACACAGCAAGCCAATGAAGCAGCTGAGATTCCATCGCAACTCCGATAGCGTTTTGGCTCGAATCGCCTCAGCAACAACTAGCAACTCTGATTACGCCATGTCCTCCCAACGCCCGATCGATGCCGCGGGGAAAGCCTCTGCCATGATGCTGGGTTCAAACAGGGGGACTTTATGTAGTAACTCATGTAACCTCCACAAAGACTCACAAAGATAGCAAAGTAACTTAACACTATTTTGGATTTTGCTTTTCTATCTTTTTTGGGGTCGGGAATTTGAGGGTTTTGATGACTTTTGCACCAGATTTTACCAGTCATGGTCAGCGATCCTAATTCTCTGTGATCGGTGAAATTTGTTCTGCTTCAGATCAGACAGATGTACGACCAAGGATGGAACTGCCCTTTGGTCACCCTCTGGCCCGGGATGGCGCAGGCAAGCAGCCGCTGCTTTTTTCAATGTGTGGGGTAGGTATTAGCTTTGAAGTCCTAAGTGTATATTTTGTTTAAAGGAGGCAAGTGCACAGTTGCAGTTTCTTCTACCTTTCATCCCCCGCAAGTGTTTTTCACTCTGGAAGGTGTAGATGGCCGAGTGCGAACCAGCGGTGATCCCCCTGTGCCTCCAGAGCTGGCCCTGAAGTTCTTGAAGGAAGGCAACCAACGCTTTGTTGATGGAAAACCACAGTCAACCAAGGTGGATTCCATCATGAGAAAGGAGTTGGACAGGGAAGGACAAGCGCCCCACACTGCCATCATTGGATGTGCTGATTCCCGATGTCCCTTGGAGACACTCTTTGACACCTTGCCCGGGGACATCTTTGTGCTGCGCAATGCCGGCAACACCTGTACACACGCAGAAGGCAGCATGGTTGGTAGCTTGGAATTCTGTACTGGCAAGTTGGGATCTCGCCTGATCATGGTCTTGGGCCACACCAAGTGCGGTGCTGTCTATGGTGCCACAAATGCCTACATTGCGGCCAAGAGGCAAGAGGCCCCTGTCACTTCAGCACTTGAAGGCCTCTTGTTCGATTTGGCTCCAGTTGCAGACAAGGCTTTGCAAGACAGCGTTGAGGCAGTTGCTGCCCATGCTGTCCGCGTGAACGTCTTCCACACTGTCGATTTTTTGCTGAAGCACAGTGCCCCTATCCGTGAGAAGGTTCGCAGTGGGCAGGTTGAGATCCAAGGTGGACTTTACCACTTGGACACTGGCAAAGTGGAGTTCATGGGCCGGTCACCAAAGCAGGAAGAGATCCTGAAATCCATCGACGCCTTGACACTTCCTCCATCCATGACTCGCGAGGGTGGCCGCACTTTGGGCTATGGTCCTGCGGCACGAGGCACGTACGGAGTGCGTACCACAGCCGATGCTCCAGTCTCTGCTGAGGATGCCTTGAAGATGTTGAAGGCCGGCAACGAGCGCTTTGCCGTGGGGGCTCCTTTGGCCAAGCATGCTACTTTGAAGATGCGTGAAGCTCTGGTCAGCCATGGGCAGGCGCCACACACGGCCATCCTCGGCTGTGCAGATTCTCGAGTGCCAGTTGACACTGTCTTCGATGCTATGCCAGGCGACCTGTTCGTGTTGAGGAATGCAGGCAACACCTGTACGCACGCAGAAGGCAGCATGGTTGGCAGCTTGGAATTCTGTGCCGGAAAGCTGGGCTCCAAGCTGATCATGGTGATGGGGCACACGCAGTGCGGTGCCATTGCAGGAGCCACCAAGACCTACTTGGCCAACAAGGAAGGCAAGGGCTCCAAGAGTGCAGGCAGCGCACTGGAGGGACTCTTGATTGGTTTGTCAGATGTGGCAGAGCAGGCAGGGATATTGTTATTCATCGGGGGATGGGTGCAACCAAAAGGGCATGAAATGAAACAGGGGCAATGAAAGGAAATGACAAAGAATCAAAAAGAAAGACACAGACTTCAAATAGAAGGCAATCCCGAAAAGACATGCAGGGCACCAAAACCGCCACTGGTTAAACATGAGGAACCTTTGAAAGCTGGATTTAGAGGCACAGGTTCCAGCTCAGCTACAGCCACCCAAAATGCAACGATCCAAACAATGTTTTAACAATATCATGCGATTTGACAGATCAATCGAGGCCAACCAGGAGCTTGGCCCTGGCGTGGAAGAAAGCAAGCTCATCAGCCACACAGTGCGGGTGAACGTCTTCCGTTCCATTGAGTTCTTGTTGACCTACAGCGAGCCTCTCAGGGCGCTAGTGAAGAGTGGTAACTTGACATTGCTTCAGATTCTTGCTTTTTCTTTTGATTTTGAGCAGAAAGGTTATGATATTTTCTTCAAAGTCCAAAACATTTTCTTCTTTGCTTGGCCCAGGAGTATTTTTTAACACGTTGCTGAGGAAACTTGGAGATCCAGGGCGGCATCTACCACCTTGAAACTGGCCGTGTGGAGTTCTTGGGTCATGCCCCAACTCAGGCCGAGGTGCTGGCGTCGGACTTCACGTTGCCACCTTCGGTCAAGGGACTGCCGGTGCGCACCACCACCGATGGTCCCATGCCGTCCGTAGAAGCCCTGCAGATCTTGAAGGATGGCAACAAACGCTTTGTCACTGGTGAGACCTTGGCTGGCAACGTCACCAATGGCATGAGGAAGGCATTGGTGAAGGAAGGACAAGCACCGTTGGCCGCCATTGTTGGCTGCGCCGACTCCCGAGCTCCGCTGGAGACGGTGTTTGATGCCATGCCTGGCGACATCTTCGTCCTGCGCAATGCGGGCAACACCTGCACCCACGCTGAGGGCAGCGTCGTGGGCAGCTTGGAGTTCTGCATTGGGGCACTTGGCACCAAGATCCTTGGCACATCTTCGTGGGCATAGGTTTGGCATAGATGGTAATAGATGGTGAGACATAATCACTTCCAACCCGAATTGAAGGACTTACAAGCTTGCAATTGAGAAAAGCAACAAGATGTGATAAGATGTGTCTTCTTTTACACCAACTACCTATAGATGTGCTGTAGATGTCATTGGGACTAGTGTCACTGGGTGCACTGACGCTGACAGGATGGTCATGGTCTTGGGGCACACAGCTTGCGGAGCGATCAAGGGCGCCACGGCCACACACTTGCAGTTGAAGGCTGGCAACAAGCCCAAGGTGCGGACACGCCAAGAGGGAGAGGGGTCCACAAATTCTCCACCCAAATCATCAATTTCATGAGGGAAAACACAGGAAAACACTTTTTTTGGGCGTCCCAGTTATTATCATGATCACTGTTCAAACACACAACCATGGCCGGTGATGTGCAAATCAGGAAAGTGAATTGATGGATATAGTATGATATAGTATTATTATAATGGTATTACAACTTATTATAATTAGTATTATATAAATTGTATAATTATATAAATATAAATATAAATGTATATATAATGATTATAAATTATAATATAGTAGTATGAGGTAGTATCCATGTATGTATCCATACTCCCTAGAGCGCCAGGTCACCAAGGCCTTGGATGCCTTGCTGCAGGGTCTCAGTGTGGTGGCTTCGAAGGCGGCTGATGAGTTGGGACCCAATGCCACCGAGGAGCAGATTGTGAACCACACCATCAAACTGCTGCTTGATTGAAACATTGTAACATAGCTATGGATCAATACCTATGAAAATACAATTTTTTTAGGGGGTTATTCACATCCATTCTAACCCAGCTATTTTGATGTGAACTACAGGGGTACTATTGGTTTTGACACACTGCCACATAATGGAACCCCCAAAGAATCATCAGAAATCACTCTGGGCAAAGAGTCAGTGCAGGGAGAAGTGCAGGGGGGGAATTCACAAGCAGCATCACCTGTTCCTGCGCTGAAGTCAAACGTGTTGGAGCGACGACTCCGTCAAATAACACACGTGTCTTCTTGCCTCCCGCCCACACCCTACAGTTTGTTCCATGATTTTCTGGTTTGAGGGTCTATGGACACTTCACAAGTCAGTCTACTGGCGTGCACCACTCTGGGAGTCCCATGCCCCGACGTGCCAAGGAATGTCTTCCATTCCATCGAGTTTCTGTTGCAGTACAGCCCTCTCATCAGGGAGAAGGCAGATCCGTGGTGATGTGGGTGTTCATGGCGTTGGGGCGTTGGTTGTCATACATTACATATTCACACACACACACATTCACACAATACCCGTCCAATCTACTCAACATCACTCGTCAATTGCAGAGCCTAGCTCATCTATCACTTGCATCTACTCAACAAAATGGTATCTATCCCGATAACATCTGATAACCCTTATCCAATGAAGTTGACGCCAAATCTGTTCATCCCTAAGTCATTGCAACAGAGTACCATCACTTTCTGCTGTGGAGGTGGCAGCGGGTGAAGTGGAGATCCAGGGTGGCGTTTACGACTTGGAGAGCGGTGAGGTGGAGTTCTTGGGTCGATGCCCAACCCAGGACACCCTGCTGAAGTCTGGCGCTGCTCTGCCTCCATCCTTGGCCTGAGCGACATGAGCAACACGGTGTTGGCAATGGTTTCACAAAGGCGGTTTTCGACAAATTTTCGTGGCATGTGTTGCCCGAAACTCTTTAATGCAAGCACTTTTTCTGAGAGCACATTTAAACTTTAAACAAACTGCTAGGTTAACAATCTGGCAAGGTTTGTACCAGTACTAATAATTAATAGTAAGAGCCATACTTGTAGCGACAGGTACGGCCAGCATGATGAAAGTCTCAGCAATAGCCGCTGTATCAGTCATTCAGCCATACTTCATACGGATCAGTCACACACACAGATCACACCTTGCACATATGCCATATATTTACGTAACGTAGTATGGTTGTACCCCATCGTGATTCTTGTACAAAATACATGGGTTGGATAGGACATATTTCGGAAATATCAGAGTTTTCTGGGACCATCCCACATCATCCTGTGGGCCTCGCTAAGATTTCATCATGTTTCCACGCTGCAGAAGCAGCACCTGGCCTCGCCTCGGAGCTTGGTCAAAAACTCTCTGATCGACGCCCAGATGGAAAAAGCCGATGTGCCTGTGATGTTCCAATCTGATGGGACTCGGATGGGATTTCTGGGTTGGCCCGAATTTTGGCACCTTCCATTAGAGAAGACTGAAAGACCATGTGGGTTGCTTTCGACATCTTTCGACCCGTTTGCGTCACTGCGACTCGCCTCTGGTCAGGGATCTCCAGCTGAGGCTCGGGCACAATGCTGCAAGAAATGCGACTTTCACTCGGAGTGGACGCGACCAGCAGCAGCTCCTCTACGCTCATTGACGCTTGAGGCCGATCATTTGAAATTTCGGAGGTCCACAAATTGACAACCATTTTCTGAGGACCTGTATCCTCCTGCATGTCCAGCTGTCGCGAACATGTTGGAACTACTAGGGATTTAGAGCAAGACAAAACAAGAGAACATCGGAAAGTGGAGGTTTCCTGGATGCAGAAAAGATGAAACAGATTTTTGATTTTTAATTGGCAAAGTCGTGAGGTTCCTTCTTTAATATCCCTTCAAAATTGATTCACTAAGATTCATGTTTCTTTTAGACAAGGAACGCAAAAGCGCAAAGTTCCACCACTTGAAAGAACCCTGCAGGCTGCGGGAAAGAAGCGAGAGGACAAGGCCATTGCCTGGTACAACTTAGCCTGTGTGGCTGGTTTGGCTGGGCGACCAGATGCTGCGGCCCGTGCGCTGAAGATGTCTTTGGAGGCTCTCCCACCATCCGAAAAGGTCAGCTGGATGCAAGAGACCCTGGAGGATGTTGATCTGCAACCTGTGATGAACTCACCCGACATGCAAACTGTGCAAGCTCTTCTGCCACAGAAAGAAAAACCGAAAAAACCATTGGGTGGATATGCGCCAAAAACAAGATTCAAGGGGGGTGCAGGGTTTGGCCAGTTGCCTTTCATCAGTGAGTAACACTACAGAATTAAAACCATCACGAAAGGATGATTGGATGATGAGCTTGGCAAATCCAAGCCATTCGCATCCTGTTCGCATAGGACTTGTCGGTTCTCAATTGTGGTGATCCCAAAGTAGATGAAAAACATGATGCAGTGCAAGTGTATACACTTATACTTATATTATATGATACTTCTACTTACATACTATGTCATACGCTATATAGTTTTAGTATGTTTTAGTCATTTGTTCGGGCTTCACCAGATCCATCAATAGGTTTCATCATATTATGGTATGTCGTAGGCGCTTCTTCGACCCGCAGCAGCTGCTTCTACTGCAGGTGCAGCAAACTGCCAACATCTGCCAGCTCGTTTGTTTAAAATGGCACAGCGTCGTGAGATTTGCTGAGTATTGTTGCCATTGGCCTGTTGGATTGTGAATGACAACCTGCAAGATTGCTGAAAACCTCAAGTGTTTTGGTTCGACCAGTTGAGATTTCACGCCTATAGACCGCGACGCCATGACAGACACTGGCGATGAAGTGCGTGGATCTTTGAATTTCAAGGCCATGTTCTTTGCAGCGTTGGTGAGGGTTGCAGGGTGGAGCCACCGGAAACATATGCTGGGGCAGATGGAACAACTGAAGAAGAAGGCGGGGAAATGCTTGGGGAAAACATTGGATGGTGCAGACTTGTGAGCTTTCAACCGTTTCATTTTCAAGAAATCATTTCCTGCAAGGTGGCAGAAAAAAAAAGAAGAGATGAGAACCTTGCAAGAGCGCATCTGGAGTTTGGAAGCAAAGGCAGGCCAAGATTGCTGAAACCATGGATCTTGCACGAACAGAACGTCATGTGACGAGATAAATTCAAATTTCACCATGAACATCTGAGACATCAGCATCTTAGTTGAGGCGCTCCACATACACCCCTGTAGCATCCTGTAGCCAGGTGCCTTGCTGGGAGCTCCGTGATGGTGGCGTGAAGGACTTTCAGCAAGCTGCCAGGAGGTTGCAGATGGCCTGGCGTCAGACAGCAGCGAGGCTGGAAGAGAAGAAGGCGAGGAAAGACAAGGAGCGGATGTGACCTGTGTCGAGTTTGAATGGGACCACGCAGCTGTAAATCTGGGGCCGACCCTAATTCATCACACATATCACACCAACTTCGCCCTCCACCCCCCAACCCTCCCTTCTCCTTGTCTCTGTGGTTTCTTTCTTCTTTCCTTTTTCTGTGTCCATACTCCTTGACTCTTTTCTTGTTGTTTTTCTTGTCTTAACCCCTAGTTCACCAAGCAGCGTCTCTCTCCGTTGCACTTTTCTGATGATATCTGGGAACCACTGGGAACCGAAAACAGTTTTCCAAACCAGATGTGCTTGCCGTGATATCGCATTGGACATTATTCTTTAGGTGGTCGCCTCATGTTGCCTCTCCATACATGCATCAGAGCTCCATCCTCCATCATCCTCCCCTCTTGTCCCGTTCCTGCCTTTCTTCCTTCCAGCAGTCTCATTTGTTTGTGCGGTGTTTCGTTTTTCTTTGTTTCGAGTGATTTGTTAGTATCTGTTGAATTCTGTTGACAGGATCGAGTTCCCAGTGCTGTCTTTCGTTTCTCTTGTTTTCCTTGTTTTTGGGTGTCTTGGTCCTGGTTGGTTCCATCCCGTGCATGTACCTTGCATTTTGTTTGTCATTTTGTCGTTCGCAGGAATCGCATGGTGCTTGACGTTCCCTGGTAACATGTTTTTACAACATAGAACCTCCCATGTTTGTGGTTTCTGTCCAAACTGTCTGCTGACTCCGCCAGCTGGTCACATGTAAGGCACGGATTCTTGGGGCCCAAAAAGGTTGTGGAAACTACCGAAGGTGTGCTGTGCCAACCGTGCGAGGAGGCACGTGCCAAAAGCTTTCGCCGAAAGCTGGCTGTGCAGCGCATCCAACGCGCCTGGCGCGCTGAAGTGCCTTTCTGGCACCTGCGTCCCAGACGCACTGCCGCTACTGAGATGCTCTACGACGCCGTGCTCGCCTTCGAGTCGCTGTCGGATTTCTTGACCACCGGAGAGATCGAATTCCTGCAGGCTGCGGAGTCCAAGTTTGATTTTACCAAAGAGTCTCGTTATCGCATTGTGGCAGTGGTGGGTCTATTTGACAAGGGGAAGACCTGGTTGACCAACAAGCTCTTTGGCAAAAACCTGCCGAGTGGCAAGCTGTGCTCTACCAGAGGCATCAGCTTTCTGTGGATCGAAGACTTGGAGATGCTGGTGCTGGACTCCGCGGGTGTTCAACGCCCTGTGTCGCATTGCGAGGGTGCCGTTCAAAGCATTCAGGATGCACGCTCCACTGAGAGTTTGATGTTTGAGATGATCAGCCGCATCGCGGACTACATGCTTTTTGTGGTCAATGATTTCACCTGGTTCGAGCAGGAGTATGTGAGCATGTTGCACAGGAAGTATGTGCAGAGCCACCAGCACAAGGAACTCATTGTCGTTCATAATCTGCGAATGACTTCAGAACCAGCCGAGGCTGAGCATCTTTTTCACCAGCAGATCAAGAAGTGCTACAAAGGAAGCTTCTCCCCGCTGGATGAGTTGACTTATGTGGCCGAGCCAAAGGAAGGCGTTCCAGTTGTACATCATGTTGCCCTTTGCAAGGAAATGACCCTTGCAGGCATGGACAGTTGATTCATGATTGCGTGGAACTTTATGGGTTGGTTGGTTTGTATATCATTGAATCAATAAACAGTCTTTGGACAGCCAAAACATGGCAAAGAATGCTTGTCCCACAAGGGCCCGAGACATGGTTCAAGACTCGAAACTCAACCTGTTTGGAATCTGTACCACGCGCAGGTGAGAAGTACAACAAGAAGAACGCATTGCACCTGAAAAGCCAACTGCGATTTCGCCACATGTTGGGCCGCAGCATCAGCTTGACGGATTCGCTGCGCAAAGAGCTGGAGCGGTTGATCCCAACCTTCGCCTACGTCGAGCTGGCGCCTGAGAAGATGCCTTCCTCCGAGAAGACTCTGACTGTTCTTTATGAGACCTGCAAAGAGGTGGGGGCTGAAACAGGTGAAGATCGTGCCAAATATAGCAACTAATCCCATCCCCCTAATGTAAAACACCTCCTGAATAATGCCAATTATGTGGAAATTCCATACTAAACATGGTTTGTAGGGGGTGTTTAATATTAGGGGGATTGGATTGGCAACTTTATATTAATGATGATTCATGTTCAATGTTGTGGTATTTTTGCCAGTGGATTCGAAGTGCTGATTTTGGGAGAATCTACAGATGGTTGACTGATGTGTGAAATTGTGTGAACATGTTGATTCTATTGAACTGACTGAAGGCGGCAGACAAAGAAGCCGGCAAGGGCCTCAGGCTTCGGGAGCATCGAAGCTGAGGTTTGCAAATGCGATCTGACTGAGTGATTTTTGATTCGCATGATATCGCATGTCCGTTCCTATCGTGTTATTTTACAGTGGGATGTCAAGCGCCAATTACATGGATGGTTGCTTGCAATGACCATTTTGATGTTGAGATTGGACACGCTTGCAATGCCTGAGGTTTCAGCAACACCTCTCGCTCTGAGAAGAAGACATCCAAGGTGTGCAGTTGAGTGACCGCCAGATTTTTTTCCGGTGTGTGAAAAACCTGTACAGTCTATGGAATACGGCCCTACCAGAAAAGATGAAGGAAAAGTAAAGCACTCACATGAAAAGTGAAGTGACATTGATGGCTCCTTTTCCGTGGGCTTTGTGGGGCTCTAAACTACCTCAGCATCTCTAGCAGCTTGAAGCAAGTTAATTTGCTGATTTTGCAACGGTTCAATTGACATGAACTGCCATGGATTGGATTGGCTGTCCAGCATCATAGTATTAGTATATGAAATAAAATAATAGAAACCACCCAAGTTTCAAGACTCCAGAAACGCAATTTGTTCATTTACCGCAAATCTCCTAGGTTTACCACTCTTTTGTTGCGGCATCTCTGCATCCAGGACTATGGAAAGGTTGGCTCCATGCGACTCAAGGCTATTCACCCTGATGCCAAGGCGGATCTCTGCGATTTTCACATTCCTGTCATGCTCTTCACTTTTTTCATGAACGCACTTTTTTTTGGATCATTTTGGATCTATCTATTTTCATATATTTTCATGCATTTTCCCAATGGTTGTAGGCAGTGCTTTGCGCTTTGCAGCAGAATTCTGAGCATGTAGATACCTGCGGTAGTTGTCATTTGTACAACGAAGACTCCATGCCCACCCAAATGTGGTAAAGCGGTATAGGAAACAACTACCTTTAAACAGTGATCATTTGGAGATACAGGAAAAGATCAAACCCGTTCAGGTGAGCATGAAGACTCAGGGTGTGATCAACCCTTTGGGCGAAATCATAGCGCACGACGTGACCTTCGAACCCAATGTCAATGTCTATGACCGGAGACTGCAGGATGGCATTGAACGAGTGATCCGCGTCGAGTGTCCGGGAGTGCAGCAGGAAGACATCGACTGGGAGGCGAGGCATTCCTGAGACCAAACATGTTCATCCTGGGGCGCAAAGCTAGAGAAAGTAGATAAATTCAGCAAACATTCGACTTTGACATGATATGACCAGAGAACCAAATGGCAACAACAGTGATTGTGGCTATTTTGGGTGATTGCAGGTACTTCTAGGATCTTGTTGGAGCCCTGCAGTGAGGGTGTCAGCAAGTTGCATGCTGCTCCTTGCTTTTGAGCATTTACCATCTTGAACCGGTCATCACCAGCAGAGCGTAAGAAGCAATGCAGCATGGCATCAAACACAACACCGAAGCCATTTTGTCACTCAATTGCGACAGTTCCTGTGTCAGGAACTGGCCAATGGCGTGAAAATCAGCATCCGCAAGCAGAAACCCATTGAAGAGACTGCGGTGCATCCGGTAGAGCCCATCATGCAGCATCATGGGCCATGGGAGCGTGCATTCGAATTTGAGAACGGCTCTGGGCGCTTTGATTTCTCTGAGGAGGACACCGGTTTGGGACATCGTTTGCTTCGATTTGCTGGGTGGTTTGTGAAGAACTTTAACCACCACTAAATGGGGATAGATAAATGATATACGTAACTTCTTGGTGGTTTTAAGTCTTAAAAGATCTTTAAAGTTCACCCCCGAATTACTGTAGGATGATCCCACTTGACGCATATAATTCAGGGTTTGGTAATGGGTGGGTGAAGTTCAAGATGGCCCGAGGGATAGGAGGATGACATCTATTTAACATTCTGATGAAACCTGTGAATGGTTGACCGTTGAGGATGAACATCCATTGAATCTATTGGTAAGAGATGGCAAGAGCTCATGATGAGCTCATGAAATTACTCTATTTTTTGAGTGCTCATCATCCCGAATGGTTTTGGTCATATTGCAAGTCGTCTATTTCAGAGCCAACCTTCCCCCAGTCTTGCTGATTGGCCGTGACACAGCGGGAGGATTTCATTCTGGCCGATGGCGTGTTGACTGTCAACCTGCGGAAGTCCTTTCAATGTCGCAGAGGCAAAGTTGGCAGAAATCCCACCTTGCTTCAAGGTGCAGGGCTTGTTAAACATCTTATCTGGCTGGCGGTTTTACACTATAATGCTTGTATATAACTTATATAACATAATAATATATACTATATATGCAGCATATTATGCATATGATATTATATTTTCCCTTTTTGGGGACGATGATTCCAATTGTATATAAGAGTTGTGGGAGGATCAAAACCACCAACCAGCTATTTGTTTGGTTGGGCCTTTAAAGATCACCTGGATGTCGATTCCAGAGGTGGCAGGAATGAGCCAACCACTCCTTCAGTGAAAAGCAGCACCTCCGCCGGCTACGACTTTGCCGGCTGACCCTGTGAATTTAAAGAAGTGAGGCAATGGATGAGAGTCTCTCCAAGAGCCTGCACTTAAAAGGTTCAAGGAGGGGACTTCGTCACAGTTTGTATAGGCTTGCTAGAACCTTGCACAGTGAAGCTCAGCTGAATGGAACACAAAGTTCCCTTTCTTCCATTCTGAGCATTAGTCAGATGATTTGATTGTATTTGATTGGGTCCTTCTGCCTGTTCACGGAACAGTATGCCAGCAACGTCAAACCAGTGCAGAATAGGTTTGTGTTGCCTTCCGAGTGTAGAAATCATGCACTGCAAACAGGCAGACATTTAGTTCAAAGGAGTGGTGCATTTGGAACAAAGGAGTTAAGGGGTGAGGTCGGTGCTGTGGCGACAAGTCTTTAGGGTTTGAAGGGTGGGATACAACATCATTCAATCAAAATAATATATTATAATCATTGCGTGGTTTCGTTGACGGGGAAACACTTGGCACACTGCAAATCAAGCTGAGAAATCAGCCATGCCCTAGAATCTGATCTGTTTGACGTGAACATCTTACAAGGCCTACGGTTGGGACGCTATGCATCCTGAGTTCCTTGGTAGCACAGAATCTTACCCTGTTTCTGCCGTTTTTTTTCTGGTTTTTGTTTCGCACTCTTGCATGTCCTCGGGGTGAAGTAAGGTTGAGGCTTCGAATCTCGTCCTATCTGGATGTGCCTGGTTTGCTCGCAGAGCGGGCCACATCTGCTTCAGAGTTCTCAACGAAGGCAGGTTTTCCATAGTGGGATTGACAAAAGGCATTTTCAAGTGGTAGTGCTATCATGCACCACCCATGGAGGTCAAGCAGGAGCATTGATTGCTCAGGCTGCATGGCCCATGAGGTGAAACTTTCGTTGGCAACTCAGCAACCTTTGGCAGCGCGGACATCAGCCTTGGTTTGCCATTGGTTTGTCAAGCAACCCAACCATATCGCCGGTGGGAATGATTGCCCGTTGGGGCCCCATACACACACATATATATATAATTCTATATCTATATCATTTGAGTTTCCAATAAAACCCTGGCTGCTCAGCCATCTTGTGCTCAAACAATATGGTGTCCCGGGCAGCTTCAAACATCTTCAGACTCATGAAACTGACGAAAGTGAACATTTTGGCCGCTGCTTCCGTGGCACTTCTCGTCATCTTGCTGGCCAAACACTCCGAGACCAGAGCATTGCAGCAACAAATTGGGAACCTCGAGGAGACTGCTCTCGAACTGGAAAGCTGCCAGGTTGGGTTTGTTGCATATTCATTCAGCAACGAGGCTGTACCTAAGAACTCAGAAACCATCTTCATGGCTGCTGGAAAATGCGGGAATCAACTTCTTGCTTGCAGGCAAAACAGAATGATGAGAAGAACATCCAACTGCAGATGGAGGTGGCGAATCTCAAAGCTGAAGCCTTTGCCTCAGCAGCCCCGAGTACTCTTAGAGACTCTTAGACTTGGACTTGATAAACACATTCCTGGCCGAAACAGCTGAGCCTGTTGTCATTTGTTGCCGCCTTGTGCATTTGAATTGCATTTGCTTCGTTGACCAAAGCATGCTGAATGCTTGTAGGGCATCAAGCGCACCATTACTGTATGATTTTTGATGCATTTTGAATCGGAGCATCATGGAATGGAGTTGGAAGTGGGGTTTGCAAGAAGGACATTGTCTTGTTGACAGCAGATCGTCTTGATGGCAGGTAGAACTGAAGGATGAGATGAACATTCAACTGCAGAAGGACGTCGAGAATCTCAAAACGGAGGCCGTCGCATTGGAAATCTTCAACTTGGACTTGCGATGTTTTGGACTGAAACAGGGCCTGCCAACTGCCTATCCGGGCACTTACTTTAAGTATCATTAAGTCATTAAGTTACGCTTTCCTGACCAAAAGCACGCTGAATCGCTGTCAAGTCAGAGACTCTGCTGTGATTGGCGTTTGGTAAGGTTTGTTCTTTTGACGTATGCAATTGTATGCTTGGTGCACTCTAGCAACTTTCCGATACACTTTACTCACTTTGCCTTGGGCCTCTTGGTTTTGAACATTTGGGTTGGTTCACTTGTGTTCGAACAGAGACTTGTTTTTGTCGACAGTCCATATTCTTGATGGCAGGTCGAACTCATGGATGCAATGAACGCTCAACTGCAGAGGGACGTCGAGACTCTCAACGCGGAGGCCTTTGCTGTTCGAATCATTGCTGCCTATTGTTGGATCAAAGTTGGACAAGCTTGCCATTGCCCATGGGCATTTGCATTGCACTTGCTTCGTTGATCACAACGTGCAGCATTGTTTGCAAGAATGAACATGTCTAGCGAGTAGTGGCCCAGGTGGCCTAGTGCCTCGATACAATGCTGCAATGTTTCGACAGAATTTTCCATGGATTTCCATCGGTCCGTGGATCGGATGCAAAGGACACGTGGCTCGGACGCTTCGGATTTCCAAGACATTTGAAAGTGCAGAAGGACATTGAGAATCTCAACACGGAGGCTTTTGCTCCAGAAATCCTGCCTGCACTTGGGTCGAACTTGGGCTTGATAAAGTGTTTTGACCGGACACCTATTTGGGACCTTGCATGAAGTTACATTTGGTTCACTGACCAGAAAGTCTGTTGTCGGAGATGGGCAGTCGGGTTTGTTCTTTCGAAGTAGGTTATTGTATGCTGTATGCTTCATGTACAATGGCAACATATTGCGTCATTTTGCCCTGGCCTCACATCATGGAAGGGCGCTTGAAAAAGTTGGCTTTGGACCACCGGGGCACTGGTGTGTGCAAGCAACATAGTGTTTTGTTCAGGCAGAAATAAAGGATGCAATGAACGTTCAACTGCAGAGGGACATCGAGAATCTCAAAGCGGAGGCCTTTGCTGTTTCATTGCTGCCCATTGTTGGATCATGTGGGATCAAAGTTGGACTTGACAAGACAGGCTTACCCCAAACAAGCAAGCTTGTTGCCATTTGTTGCCCATGGGCATTTGCATTGCACTTGCTTCGTTGACCAAGAGAGTCCAAATTGATGCCAAGCAAGGATCTTTGCTGTGAGCGTTGGCGTGTCTATTCAATTATTTGATGCTGTTGCGTGCTTCGATACATTCTGTCCTAGGTTTCTTTGTATTGAACATGTGGGTTGGACCCCTTGTGTTCGCAACCAGACTTGTTTTTGCTGGGAGATAGGCCATATTTTTGATGGAGGCACGACGAAAGGATGACAAGAATATTCAGCTGCAGAAGGACATCGAGAATCTCAAAACGGAGGCGGTGGAAATCCTTTCACACCATCACCAATTCATTGGATCATTCAAAACGGAACTTGACAAAGTATTCTAACACGTTCTAATATATTCTAACGCAAACATGTGAGCCTGGCTGAGCCTGTTGGACATTTGCATCGGATTTGCGCTGATGAACACGTGCAGAGCCTGCTGTCCACCTCGAGAGCAGCTGCATGCACCTTCCAGCCATTGTGGAGGCTCTGACTGCTGAGCTGGCAAACTTCCAGGTGGATCATGAGAAGATTGGCCAAAGTGTGAATGTGAACGTTCAGGCCTTCACACTGCAAAGTATATGCGCTGGGAGTCAAAATCATCCATATACAATTGTTGGAAATGGCATGGAGCCTGTTTGCATTTTTTTGTGAAAGATCTGGTCCCTCCCATTTCAGGAGTCTTGATTGCACCATGCAATATGGAAGCCTGGCCATTTTTCATCCTGCAATCACCCAGGATTCCAAAACAACCAGCCATGGCAACCTGCCAGGTCTTGATGGCTACCTTTGTCATTGGCGCCTTGATGGCCATGCTGCGGCGCTATAGACAGACCCAAAAGGCGGCCTTCGAACTTGATGATAGCAACTCCCGAAAAGATGGACTGTAAATTACTCAGATAATCTAGAAAAATATATATATATATATAATATAGTGTTTGGCGCCAAGTTACTTTCTATTTTTTGCAACCGACCAATCAATATGGCCAGAACTATTTTGGCGTTGTACGAGCATCTTGGATGGGACAAGTTCTGCGCAGTCTCTGTTGGCCATGCACACTGGTGCTTCCAAGCTACAGATGATTTACGATATAAGCTATGCGCAAAGAAGCCTGTTCAACAACTTTTGGAACCAACAACTGTCCATGATGGATACAAACTGTTGGTCTTGTCCTTTATTTTCATTTTCATTCATCTCTCTTGAAACTGCCAAATGTATTGGTTTCTGCTGTTTCTGCGCGTCGCTGCGACCTTTTGTTGTTTGCTGACCAGGTGAAACAGGTGCATGAACTGCCTTGGGAGCTTCATGGAAGGATGAAGGAACAACAGGCTATTGCTACTCGGAAGTTGCAAGGTGCCTGGCGTCGAAAGGCAGCGAGACTGGAAGAGAGGAAGAGCAGGGAATACAAGGAGTTGGTTGGGTTGAGTTCTGTAAGGCAAGCATATTTGATTGCTTCAATGCAGCACTTCGCTGCCTGATATGTTTTTGGTGGCTTCAATGACTTCAAAGCAAACTTTAAGCGTAAAGATACAAGGGGACGAAGTAAACCAATCATTTCAGCCAGGCCCAAATCAGCACCTCTCTAGTCTCCCCTGTCCTTTATAAACCATGTAGATCATGTAGTCATGTAGTAAGTCGCCATGGTAACCGAACAGCAACTAGTTTGGGTTCTGTTTGGAAACACATTGTGATCCCATGTGCGAGGAAGCTCGTTTGAAGACCCTGTGGCGGAAGATGCTGGCACGTCGCATCCAACGCACCTGGCGTGCCAAAGTTCCCCTCTTGCGCCACCGGCGCCAGCGCAGTTGTGCCAAGGAGACCGCCTATGATGCGGTCTTTGCATTTGAGTCGCTTTCCAATTTCCTGACCACTGGGGAAATTGAGTTTCTCCAAGCACCGGAGTCCAAGTTTGATTTCACCAGAGAGTCCCGCTATCGCATCGTGGCGGTGGTGGGTCTATTTGACAAGGGGAAGACCTTCTTGATCAACAAACTCTTTGGCAAGAACCTTCCGAGTGGCAAGAAATGTCCTACTACAGGCATCAGCTTTCTGTGGATTGAAGACTTAGAGATGCTGGTGCTTGACTCAGCTGGTGTCCAACGCCCAGTTTCGCAGTGTGATGGTGCTGTTCAAAGCATTCAGGATGCCCGTGCCACCGAAAGCTTCATGTTTGAGATGATCAGCCGCATTGCAGACTACATGATCTTTGTGGTGAACGACTTTACCTGGTTTGAACAAGAGTATGTGAGCATGCTGCACAGGAAGTATGAGCAAATGCTCCGGCACACGGAACTCATTGTGGTTCACAATTTGAGGGACACCTACGAAGCGGAGGAAGCCAAAGATCTGTTTGACCAGCAGATCAAGAAGTGCTACAAGGGTGGCAGCTCACCACTTGACGAGTTAACATATGTGGCGGTGATGCAAGAGGGAGTTCCACCTGTTAATCATGTCGCCCTTTGCAAGGAAATGACCCTTGCAGGCAAGGCTGTGAGTCTCACAGCATCAGGTGATCTATAGAATCTATATGATTCAACATTTTAAACTGCATCTGCACTAGTACAATGAAGCGCAGCGTACCGCTCAAGACATGAAGACCGCACCACTGTAAATGCGTTACTTGCAGAATCACTGAATCCCTCGAGTTTCGGTCTCGAGGTGCCAAAAACATCCTAGAATAGAACCATTGAGTGATTCACTGCGTGCCCAGCGCAGGTGACAAGTACAACAAGAAGAACATTGAGCATCTAAAGAACCAGTTGAGATTTCGCCATATGCTGGGCCGCAGCATGAGTTTGACCGACTCTCTTCGCAAGGAGCTTGAGCGGCTCATCCCCACCTTCGCCTATGTCGAGCGTGCGCCGGAGCAGATGCCTTCTTCCGAAAAGACCTTGAGTGTCCTCTACGAGACCTGCAAGGCAGGACATAATTCGTTTAGATTGCAGCACGGAATCGCTAAAACATCCGATATCTTGCCTAAGTTGACTGGTTGGAATGATCGATTCTGAATGATGATTAAACATGATTAAACATGGTTCACTCTGCGAGTGACAGGTGGTGGACAAGAAAGAAAGCGGTCCATATCTCAGACAAATTCTGGCAGAACATGGTATGTAGAAGGATTCCGGACATTTCTGGAAGTGGTAAGTTGATCATAATTTCACTCCGAGGTTTCCAATCCATGGGTACCCCCAAATCATCCAGTTGTCATCAGACCATGATTTAGCATAGGTTAACCCATGGTGACGACTGGGGATCCCCCGTGGTTTAAGGACTCCCCAGTTGATCACGACGAATGTGTCCACGAGTGTCTAAGGTTTGAGCGGCCTCTCCACATTCGAGATGGTGTGCAAGGAGCAACACCTTGGTTCTGCTTGGGGTCAAGTGTAAGATGCACGGATTAAATGGATGGTTTATGATGGAAAATCTATCTAGATGGATGATTTGGGGGTGTACAATACAACTGTGGAATGCCAGACAAATACAAATTTGTTGACATAGACACGTGCTTGCAAGGGTGTAGTAACTTTCCAGCCCCAAAGTATGGACATTTTGGACCAGGGACTGAAGGTAGGGACTTGCCTTGTGCCTGGTGACTTTTTCCTTCAAATGTTGTTGTGTTAAGAATGATCGAATAATGACCAGTTCGAGATGAGGTTTTCCTTTGCAGTGAATTCTGCCTGCAGGATTATGGAAAGGTGGGTTGCATGCGACTGAAGGCCATTTCAGATGCTAAGGTTGGGCAGACAGTTTGTGTGGTTTGGAAGAACAAGTTTCACAGAGTTTAGTATTCTTTGAGACATGGAACTGCATTTGTTGACATTTCCATACATGTTCACCATCCATGAGAGACATGGTCAACATTCATTGGGATGCTTTCTGACCATGATCCCCTCGAGGTGAGCATGAAGACTCAGGGTGTGATCAATCCCTTGGGCGAAATCATCACCCATGACGTGACCTTCGAGCCCAACGTCAATGTCTATGACCGGACCCTACAGGATGGCATTGAACGCGTGATTCGCATCGAATGTCCTGGAGTACAGCAGGAGGACATCAAGTGGAAGGCGAGCACCTTGGGAACACCTGCGAAACATTGAAATGTAGATAGCCTCAACCGGGGAATGTTGGTTCAACGTAATTTGTGATGACGCCACCATACGCCACCCGTACTTGAAGATCTTGAAGGCGTGCCGGTGCTAGAGCTAAGACTTTGGAGCTTATACTCGACATGTCAACGAGTCATTGGATAAGGACCTGATAGATCATGATAGAAACATGTTGTCAATGTCAAGAACATTCAACAGCAAACTCGGCGATTGCCTGGCTGTTCCAGGCTTTCCAAAGTGGCGTGAAAATCAGCATCCGCAAGCAGAAACCCATTGAGGAGACCACAGTGCAGGCAGTGGAGCCCATCATACAGCACCACGGTCCCTGGGAGCGCGCCTTCGAGTTTGAGAACGGTTCCGGGCGTTTCGATGATTTTGATGAGGAGGACCTGAATGGTGGGACAATGTTGGAGCGTTTTATTTTTTAACCGCTGTGTTGTGTTCCAAAGGATCATGATTTCCATAATATCTCGCAGATTTTCCATACATGTTGACCGTGGGGAAGCTGAAACCCGCACTGCAGAACTTCGTTTTGGCCGATGGCGTTTTGACAGCGACATTGCGCAAGTCCTTTCAATGTCGCGAGGGCAAGGTGACGACCAAAAATCCCACGCTGCTTCAAGGGCTTCAGGGTAGGGACCCTCCAACTCCTTCGGTGAAAAGTAGCATCTGTTCATTTGACATGGTGACCAATTTGGAGCATCGTGAGATGAGGGCAGGTGAACCTGCTATGAATTTAAAGACTTGATGGCACAGAGTCTCTCCAAGAGCCTGCACTCTCAAGGTCCCCGGAGAGATGTTAGTTGCGATATGTTGCGATATCTCAGTAGGCATTTTCTGTGTGAAACTCAGAACGGAACAGAACAGTTTCCTGTTCTTCCATCCTGAGCTTTGATGCTGTGGAATGGGTCAAAAACCTTGGTGTTTCGGTCCTTGTCGTCCAGCTGGCAAACGGATCATTTCGATGGTTCACAGGCATTGACCCATTCCCATTTAACAAGTTCCCTTTGGCGTCCGGCACATCCTGACAGTGTGCCACGACAGTGTAGAGGCGCCAATGCCGTTTCAGAACCGAAGCATTCTGGCATCGATTGCAGTAGAGGGTTTGAAGAGGCGACACACTCCCTGCAAACACGTGGAAAAAGGAAGTTCCCGAAGATGATATTGGGAAAGATGCGCGATGTGATGTTGAGCAAAACCATTGTATGGCAGCTTTGGCATACAAAACGCAATTCTCTGAGCAGATCATATGTGAGTGTGTTTGCATGGACTTGCGCCCCATTACATTTCCATGTTTTTTTTTGTTCTGAGGTAAGGACCAATTCAATGCCCACAATGCCAGCCTTTGCAAGCCACAGGCGCTGCACTCGCCTCGTTTTTGTCGGCTTTGAACTACCCTAAACGTTGCATTGCTTTCAGCTTTCAGGCAGACGACAAGTCCATGAATGAACGAAAGGTGAGCCTTGTTGGTAGCCACTTTTGCTCCCTGAAATTGTGGCAACATCAAACAGTTGTAGATCCCAAATACGCCCCATTTTTGCTGACTGGGTTGACGGCTTCCAAAGTGATGCTGTTGCTGCTCAGCCTGTTGCCCTTGGTGCATGGCGGGAAGTTTATGGAGATTCAGGGTGTTTCGGCTGCGCCTGGCACTTCATTTGGGGATAGCTTGACAGGCAACGCAGCATCTTGCCAAGATGCATGCGACAAGGAAATGACTTGCGATTGTGCGCTGTTCGACCCACTTCATGGCAGCTGCAAAATGCAGGCGGATTGTTTATATTTCCATCCTGATTATGAGGGTGGAGGCACCCTTGAGCTGTACATCAAGCTGCCCCCGCATTTGTGGCCCTTCTCCGTCTTCCCTGGGACCAATGCCAACAGAGACGGCCAAGACGTGACGGCAGACAAGAAAGGGATGACTGAGCAAGACTGTGTGGACCTTTGTTATCAGAGCAGCGATTGTCAATGTGCAGTTCTCCTGACCAAAGATCGAAGGAGCTCTGCGGATCCTGCGGATGATCACTGCTGGCTCCAAAGCAAGTGCCATCCCGAAGGTTTCAAACAGATGCCGATTGGCCGATTGTGGCTTCAAAAGTTTTCTATTTTTCATCCGGCAATCCCAGAATATCCTGGAAGTATGCTTCCAGTTGATTCATGATTCTCATTGATTCTCATGATTGTTGTTTCCCGGGTGGCTCAACCAGGAAAGGTGCCCAGGACTACATCACTTTTGTGAAGGACGCGAATTTTGCGGCCTATCAGACAGGATCAGGAAGCCTCGTGATGTTGATCGTCTGCCTGGTGGTGGTCCTGCTGATGTGCGTTGTCGTGACTGCTTTGGTGCTCTATTACATGAGAAATAAGGGTCGGGCTTATCGAGCCATCTTGCAGGATCTTGCAGTGCCAAAGGAAGAGAACTCCCGGAAGGAGGGCACGGGGTCAAATTTCTTTGGGTCATTCTTTGGGTCACACATCAGAAAAGATGTTTAGGACAAGTATACATTGCTATATGTATGTATTATATTATTAATATAATAGACATAATGTACGTACTATTATAGACACATACTGTAGTATATCATAGTATAGTATTTATTGAATATTTAGATCATGATATTATACGTAACAGACATAGAATTCATAAAGATGGACCATCCATGACCATCCTATTTTTGAGGGCCACCCGGTACCGTTGCCAGGAATACGCCAAGGAACAGTTGCTGAGTAGCTTCTCTCGCAAGAGCGGCGTCGGATATTTGTCGTCCTTGGAACTGGCTTTGGAGGCGAAGGTCAGCAACTCCGACATCCCCTGTGTCTACAGCCTTCACAAGGTACGGCCATTGTGGTGTATCTTTTTCGTGGCAAAATGAGGGTTGAATGGACCAATGGATTCACCATGGACTCACCATTGCCCAATTGCCCAAGAATTGGACCATTTTTAGTATTAGTATTATATTATAAACCCATCCATTTTTGGGGTGATGATTTTGACCCATATCCACAACATAAGGATGAATCATTTTGAACCTGGCCGCCAGGTTCCAGAAACTTTCAAGGTACCGCAGATTGATACTTCGGTGACCAGTCTTAAGGTGCAGCTGTGCTTCGTTCTGGACTACACGGGCAGTATGAAGACACAAATTGCTCAGGCCAAAGACAGTGTGTCCAAAATCATTGAGGCGATGCAGAAAATGAAAATCGCTTCATTGCCCAATGCCGCCGTTGATGTTGAAATGGCAGCAGTGGCGTACTTCGACTGGGATGCCGAAACACGAAAACTGGGAAGGCCAGTGGTATCTGTCTTTGGTGGTCGTGAGGCAAGGGGTTGCTGAATCATCCACTTTGAATAACATTTCTGGTCTCGACGACTGTTGGAGATGCGACATCCCTAGTTCCAGTTCATTTCTGGCTATTTTTTTTGTTTTTTCCATATTTTTCCAGGCCTTTTGGGAATCACCGTGTCATCCCTTTTGCTGGGTGATGACACTAAGCCCCTGTGAGGTGAAGGAGGAACACAGTGACACCTTGACGGCTGAGAAGTTCTGCCAGCTGGGGGGTACTTGGACCAAAGACACTTCAGCCTTGCAGAAGTGGATCAACCAAGGTGTGGGAAATTGGGGGAATGTTATCCCCATCCTATCCATATATATATATAATAAAAATATATATATAATTCCACATAGGTGTGTTAGGCGTGTCTTAAAATGGGATATACTCCCCAGCATTTTAATGGCAACATGATGATAAATGATAAACCAATGGATTTAGGGGTAGCATGTTTTCAGACAAAACCATATAGGTTTATCATGGTTTATCCATATTATCCGATAATTATCCAGCTATTGTACCAATAGTTTCTCCCATGGTTTCCCAACTTTTACTTTTCTTTTGATGGACGTCTTTCCACCATCCATGGCTCAATGTCATGTGGGTTTGATTGGTTTATGGATTGACCATAACCCAAGCCTTGACCATACATGTGGCACGCGCCCACTTCTTGACATTTTTGCCAACCTGCACTAATGGGGTAAACCCAATATAACAAACATCAACAAACCTAGTTTTTGATGGTCAATACCCACCCATGTCTGGTAGAGTTGGGGATGCTACATGGTTTTGGGCAGTTTTGGGTTTACCGCATTAACATATCTATTTGCATTTCCTATCATCCTGGACTTGGATGATGGGACCATTTAGAGGACCCCATATTTCATGGCGAAAACCGGGTTTCTCAAAACATTGTTTCCCTAAAACCAATCTCTCCATTCTGATCCCATATAATCCCAATTTTCCATTGGTTTTCGATCCCCATGGTATTTTTCGGTATCTGTTGGGAGCGTCGAAAAGCCCTGGAGGCCTGGGCCATGGCGGCAAGGTGCCAGAGGAGCTCACCGGGGCCCTGCTGGCAGCAGCCAACTTGGAATGGAACGCGGATGAGAAGTTGATGGTGGTGACTTTGGTACTGGCTGGTGCTGGTTCGTTTCATGAATATTTATATACTGTAAACAGTTCCGTAAATGACGATTTTGGATGATTTTGGTACATATGTCCATGTTCTCCAAGTTTTCGCGGATGAATTACATTTTTGACGATGTTTGTCCAATGTGAAGAATTGTGATTTCACGACACTTTGCGATGTGCCATCAACCAAGAGCAAGCGGCTCAGCCCACCAGGTGATCACTGATGCCCCCTGCCATGGCAAGGACTACAGCACGGTGGAGCACGACAGTTCCTGGGATTCGGGTTAGATGTGCGGTTGTGATGGTTGATATGTTTTCGTTGGTAGATTGTCATTCATTTTGTTAATTTTCAAATATTTTCCAAGGTAAATTAGAATGATGCAAAGGCTTGCATGATGAACCTCCAATCAAACTATTTGGTTCACCAATTCTTCTTTCCCAGGTTTCTGCGACAAGAGCACCGGCCTCACGTGTACGGGGCGTCCGGAAGAACCCTTGCAGAGTTTGATGGCGCAGGGGGTCACCACGGTGATTTTGCACACCGGCGAGGCGGCAGCTGTCAGCATGTGCCAGAAGCTCCAGCAGACGGACCCCAAGCTGATCCATGAGAAGGTGAGTCCTTCAGAGACTGCGAAGAAGGTGGTTTCGGTGCTGGAAAGCAAGGTGAGGAATGGCCAAAATTGATCTTCACATTTCTGGTGGTTGATGATGTTGATGAGTTTGTTGAATTTGTTGGTTGGATGGGTTAGATTGGAGGGGGAGAATGGAGGATTATTTAAGGGCTGCCGCCCCTGCCGCCGACCCCGGTTTGGACAATTGAGCCCAAAAAGTGCCTAACCTCCGTTCTGAAACTCTAGAAAAACAATAGTTTTCAACCAATTCTTCCTCCCGAGGC
>Ga0126342_10000165_pt1 | contig 52933 bp, 25 predicted proteins | sample Cyp1metagenome_FD_92528 | JGI IMG/M metagenome (GOLD analysis project Ga0126342, IMG submission 92528) | Coral microbial communities from Lord Howe Island, Old Settlement Bay, Australia - Cyphastrea 1 metagenome | ecosystem: Host-associated > Invertebrates > Cnidaria > Coral ...
GCGTGGATGGTCGTGGTTGAGGTCCGGCAGGGCACACTGAGCGTGGATCGCGGTTGAGGAGGAGGAGGAGGAGGAGAGGAGGGGAGAGGAGAGGAGAGGAGAGGAGAGGAGAGGAGAGGAGCAGGCAACTGACATAAAATCTAACAACCCTCACCTGGCAGGTGGGGAACAAAACGTTAGCTAAGAAGTTATGACTTAGTAACTTAGATATAACTATAAGGTTATAATCGAGTTACGAATCTATAGGAGCACCATAGAAGTCGGCAATACAAACAAACGTAGCCGTTCAAAAAAAACAACCACAAATACAAAAGAAACCAAATTAAGCTCGATCAAAAGCACTGCCACGAATCTTTCCCCATCATTTCCTAAGTTCCATCTGCCTTCCAGAAGAGCCCTGCCGCAACGCATCCAAGAAGTTTCTAGGATGTCAATGAAGAGGCACCGTCCATCTCCAAAACCATGGTCCTTGATGCGGAAGTTATCGAATCCTTAGAAAGTGCAACCCAAACAGTTCAATATAAATTTTCTGTGCTTAGAGTTTAAGCACATATTGGAACATTTTCACCCCAAAAATCAGAAACAATTAAGCACAATCGAGAAACCATTGTTGGTCAGAAAAGAGTGCAGCACCTCCTTACTTCCAGGACTGCCGTTGGCCGCAACGTAGATGGACTTATAAGCGGCCATGGCTCAGACTTGGAGATGAAAGGCTATATAGTGGAAAAGAACATGGCACCGAAACATATTGTTTCAAATTCTGTGCGCCTATGCAGGTGGCGGCAGCAGCACGAGCTTTGTGGCAAACGGCTGACACCACAAAATCCATGCAAAAAAAAAATAGAAAGAGGCACAATCCATGACATCACTTCAAAATCCGTGCGACTCAGGGAAACCATGATGAACAATCCATGACATAAATCCATCAAACAACATCACAATCCATGCAGCAACACAGCAAGAGAACATGATAAACAATCCATAACGTACACCAAGCAACAAATCACAATCCATGCAACAGCACGGCGACCAAGAAACCATGATACACAATCCATGACATACATCAAGCAACAAATCACAATCCATGCAACAACATGGCAGCCAAGAAACCATGATAGACAGTCCATGACATACACCAAGCAACAAATCACAATCCATGACGCACATCAAGCAACAAATCACAATGCATGCTGCATGCAACAACACGGCAGCCAAGAAACCATGATAGACCGTCCATGGCATACACCAAGCAACAAATCACAATCCAGGACGCACATCAAGCAACACATCACAATCCATGCAACAACGTGCCCAACAATCCATGACCCAAACCAAGTGCGCACAACCAGCAACAAATCAAAATCAATGAAGAGCAGAAAAAAAAACGCGTAAGAAAACACATGCACACGAAACAAACCAAAGCATTTCACCTATGAAAAATGTCTGCTTGTAACTGTTATAACTGCTTTTCCCTCATTATCAAACCTGGTATTTACTGTTTTTGTAACTGCTATAACTGCTTTAACCGGACTTATACGTTCAATGAAAGCAGTTACAGAACAGTTGTATAACTACGTTAAGTAAACTAACTACAGTTATAACTCACTATGCACTTATAAATAGTTATAACCGACTTATAACCTAACTTATAACTGTAAAAGGCCTTGAAAGTGGGATTAAGCAGTACAATTGTGATTTAACTACCCGACATTGGGAAAATCATCTATATTTACAAGGGCTTATGAACATGGAAAATAGGAGAGAAGCAGGAAATCAGCAACCCATTAAATCCCAATTGTTGTTGCTTCATTCTTCATTTTTCTATGGTTTCTACAATTCCATGAGGCACCACCCCGATGCACCACCCACGGATCGCACCTAGCCAAAGATCGCCGCTGCAGTAAGGCACAAAGATTTGGCTAAAGTCCTCGGGGCGGACCCAGGGTGTCACTTGCTGGGCTGAGTCTCCCAACTGATTTGATTGAAAGCAGAAAATAGCAGTCATGATCATAATTTCAAAAGTCAAAACTATATTCAAAACAACACACGTATATGTAATATGTATATGTATACCGTAATATGTATATGTACAAAAATAGATAAATATCTATATTTATATATAATAAATAATAAATATATATATATATAATAAAGCAAAATACATACTTATGCATATATATAAATATAATGTGTATATGTATATACATATTTATATGTATATATAAACGTATGTATGTATGTATATATATATACATACACAACATGATGCTGATGACAATGATGATGACAATGGCGGGGCTGAAATTATGATGGTGATTGTGATGATGATGATGATGATGATGGTGGTGGTGGTGGTGATGTTGATGCTGACGATGATGATGAGGATGACGTTGACGATGGCGATGACGATGGCGATGATGATTAAAATAGTAATATATACTTCAACCCACTTCAAACCAGCAGCAGGACTGGTGTTGAGTAGACAAGCAGCCCAAAGTGGGTCTAGTCTAAAAGAATCAGCAATGGAGATGAGACCAGTAAGAAGCATTGAGAAATCATTGGTCAATACCATTGGCATTTTCAGAAACTCAAGTTTTTGGATTTCCACAGAAGCATTCCCGGAAGGATAGACTAGTTAACCCCCTGAGCTGAATAATATTATGCCAAAGCTAGTGGGTTTGAATGGGGCGCGTCCTCAGTCATCAATAATGCAGCTCTGGCTGCCGCTCAGCTCCTTTTAGGCGTTTTCCTTTGGCCTTGAGGAACTCCTCATACATTGTTCTCCACCTGGCTGCCATTGTGGTCGCGGAGCTTTGACCTGCCGCTGTGCTGCTTGAAGCAGCACTTGTGGTGCCTGCGGTTTCCACAGCTGCTACGGCCGTTGCTGCTGCCTCTAGCGCAGAATCTCTTGGCCGTCTCCGCCTGGTTGTTGGTCTCCGCAGCCTCTCTGATGGCCCTCATGGCATGCGCTGCGTGGGTACATCCCCTCACGGCCTGTGAGCACGGGTCTTTTTTGCTCGGTGCCCCTTCCTCCTTGGTCCCCACCGAACAGAGTAATGGATGGTGAAGATGTGCCCTTATAAACGTGATTGTTGGGGGTTAAGATCCCTATGCTAATAACCCAATTCAAAAACCAGAAATATAAATCCGGGCTTGACTCTGCCAAGAGGGGCTCATTGTAACCAGGAAACACAGACTGGTATTCCAAGAACAAGAGTTGGCATTATATGATTTAGGAAGATCTACCTATCTATATGCTCGGAAACATAAAACACACTATGGCTATTTGAATCGAAAATCAGCCTGTGATCTCCAATGTGCGAGATGATAAATTTAGGTGTTTCCACCTAGTAGTTCGACTAAAGTAGGATGTAACATGTAATAAATCCAGCTAGCCATCCAGAAGATCTGCCTCGGCTTCATTCAGTCCAACTCGCTGAATATGGCATGGGAAGCCCAAGTTGACGCGTCAGCTGCACCTAGGGAGTCTGACTTGGTCCCATGAGAAATTTGAAGCGCCCAGAGTCATTGCCCGCTCATCACTGAAATGCCTCCAGTCCGCAAACTCCAACACGAGGCTCTGCAGCTCGCGGTGATTCTCTACATTATGGATGCTTCTGGGTGGTAAATAGCACCCACTCAGCAGCCCTTTCCACTGCAATATGCACTTCGGTGCCATTGCAGGAAACTTATGAATGTGAATAGTGAACATATTATGATCAACCAGTGGATTTAGAGGTTTGTTCGTTTTCACCTAACATTACAGACAGCCCTTCCAATGTTTTCCGTTTGTGCCGAAGGCACAGCGAAGAAAGCGCTTCTGCCGCTGGTAAAGGGGACAGCCTGTAGGTGACGGTGGCTGAACCGGAGTTGTTTCTTCTCGATCATGTTCAAATGGAAATATATTATTGGACATAGATTACTGACTGGGTATATCATGGTATATCCATCATGATAATAATAGGGATAAAGACCGATACCCTGGTACATAATGAATATTGGCGACATCCCCATATGGGGGTTTCTATAATTGGGGGGGTACCCAAGATGGATAATTAAACATTATAACATCCTTTTCAAACGGATGATTTGGGGATACCTCTATTTTAGGAAACCACCATTTATGTCAAAACATGTCAAAACCTTGCTTCGCATGTAGGTGCTAAACTTACACGTAAGAAAAATGTAAACACCTGTAGGGAAAAATCCTTCAGAATCTTCGTGATGTCCTGGTTTTTGTTGTTGCACAGGCCACAGGGACTATAGTCATATACAGTTATATACAGATTAACACACGGACCATTCATTTTTCTGACATGTTTCTACTGATCTCGTTTTAGGGTCTAGATCCATGGGGTTTACATCAGCTACCTTTTTCAGCCAAAGTCTCAAAGCAGCCTCAATTGAGACATTTTGAGCACTCTCCAAGGTTGACAATGCCATATTGTGTTTCCAAAAATTGTTCAGAATTGCTCGGCATCACCAGCCTTGCCCGACAAAAATGCTCAAAATTGCTCGAAATGACCCAATCTGGGCCAAACAAAACTGTTCAAAATTGCCTAAAGTTGCTCAAAAAGTCTCAAAATGTCTCAAACATGTTCAAAATGTCTAAATGGGCCAACAGGTGTCTATAGGGGTGATGTGCTTGCATATACAGGTGCGCAAGTTGTCATTACTTGGCATTGCTGTTGCCGGTGTCTATTGTTGCATGGGCTTAAGGTCAGTGTCAATTGAGCCGAGGTTATGCCTGCTGCTACGTTCAGAACCTTCAATCGTCAATTTCAACTGACAAGGATCGCCACAGTTTTGATTAACGGCTTATCCGGAAATGAAACGTCATTGCTTTGATAGAAAAAAAACGTTCATGCCCGCAGTTTCTTTTGTTTGATTGATGCCTCTTGGTGATACCACAATCAGACATGAACTGGTATCGGATCTAAACCTGACGGATCTACAACCCAAATTACTTGAATATGGATCAACCATTTAATGTGTATCCAAAGTACCATAAACCAGCCCCACTACTGTAACCAAGCACTTGTGGATAATTCAGCTACATGGTCCCATGTATCGGGCTAGTGGGGTAAGTAGAATCATTGCTATATCACATTTATCTAAGTACCATAGTGGGATCCTCTCGCATCACCCACAAATTGCTAGGTGGTTGTGATTCTCCTCCATGTATCATATGATCATTGCCAAGCTTAGATATTTTGTAAAAATAACTTAGGTGGTCAGTATGTTATAGTATATTTAAGTATGTTCATCAAAGTTGCAAGAAAACATGTCCAAAACTACCTGCAGCCAGTTAGTTTATACCATATTTTGTTGGTTAAAACTACCATTGTCGCTAAGGTTTTCCCCAAATAGTTACCGGGTGTTTCTGATTGCTGAGCCTCAGGTCTGAGACTTGATCCTCCGAAGACATTGCCTATCTTTCCCAGCACGGGCGAAACGCCTCAGTGCGAGGAAACCTAATTGCGCAGCACCGCAAGACAGGGGCGAAGTGCCTCACTGCCGTGGATTGATCTAAAACTCCCTCGCAGCACTGAGCCTCAGGTCTGGGACTTGATCCTCCGAAAACACTGCCTGAAGGTGAGTCTTCGCTTCAAGTCGTTTAAATCCGCCTCCGTCATCCTTGCAGTCAGGATATTTCAGAGCCAGCCCTTCTAAGCAAAAAAACAAGCCTGCTGTTATTATAACACGCCATAACAGAACCCATATAACACAAAGATGCAGGAAACATGACAGAACTAGTAGATGAACCCCTGCCCAGTCTCCGCGGATTCCCGGGTGATTATGCAACCCCTGGTAATCAAACATGGCTGGCTGGGAATTCCTACCATGTTTGGCTCATTTTCCCAATCAGACCTCCATGTTTAGTTTGGGGACGTCCCAGCCAGCCATGTTTGACACTGGAGGGCAGGTTATGAAAGATATTGACATGTACTATACAACATTATTATTGGAAATATTTGATTATATGATAATAATGTATTGACAATATAATAATGTTATCTCAAATGTATAACCACATTATGAATTGTTTAAATCACATTCATTATATTATTGGACATAGATTACTGACTGGGTGTATATCCATCATTATAGGGACATCATTATAGGGATATATATCACCCATACCCTGGTACATAATATATAATACTGGCTTGCTTTAAGGGGGAAATCTACAGGAAACCATGTTTTTTCCCACCAACTATGTTTTTTTCCTGTCGATTTTCCCTCAAACCAATACTGACAATAATATTGCTGGTTGGTGGTTGAGCCACCCCTTTGAAAAATATGAGTTCGTCAGTTGGGGTTATTATTCCCAATAGATGGAACACTAAAACATGTTCCAAACCACCAACCAGAGGTTATTGCTCATGTTTGAAGTATATCTAGTCACAGCTAATTCCAAAAGATAAATCAATTTGGGTCTGACCTAGGTATTGCTCATTGGCGGTGCAGTAATCTTTGGGTATAGCCCCATACTGACAATAATGATAACCACCAAGCAGATATATATCATAATAATACAATTATAACAGCATTTATAAACCTAATAAACCATAATAAAATATTGGGTATAGCCCCATCTGTTTTTTTCTGCTCCAAGCTTTCCCCCAGTTCTGGCAGCGCCTGCGGGTCCCAACTGCTGGGCCAATCCTTGGAACTGCCATGCGGCGTTTCCGCACGACGCCTGCCGAATGAGGGGGACCCGAGTTCGGGACCCTGTGGGGTTCATCATCCAAAACGTAGGCTGTACAATTAAATTGATTTAAGCATTAACATTGTGATTTTGGAGGTTATTTAAAGCTAAACATGATGATTTAACACTTAAAATCAGGATTTATCCACTGAATATTGGAGATGGATGTATCTGAAATTCTGTTAGATGAGAATGAGAATATATAATCCGGATCAATGACGACAATGGGGACGTGGCATACATATTGGGATATATATATATATATATGTATATGTATGTATATATATATATGTACATATGACCAAAAATATGATAGATGGCTGTGTGAAAAGACATTCAATATATACCCAAAACATCCTCACTGTAACTGTTTGGTTCACTTTCCGGGACCCAGGTCGCTTTGCATTGGGGAAATTCACACGGGGATCCCAAAACACAACGACACAACGGGACCAAAATAATGCTAAACCACTGGATCAGGGGATACCCTTCAGACGTTCAGCCATTTTGTTCAGATGTTCAGGTGATTGTTGCAACAAAGATATGGGGATGATCACTGCCAGCTGAAAAAAAAAGATGGCCATTGCGGGTAGCCCAGTTGCCAAAACTTCTCAACAATGGGGATGTTCCAAATGGGAACATGAAATATGCTGGAAAACTCCCCTGGTAAGTCCATGACAAACCATTTTCAAGTGAATCTGGATACCCATAGAATGTGGCGCCACCTAGTTACCAGTTGATTTATATATATATATATATAATTATATATAACCGTATCCAACTATAGATATACCTACCAAAAGCCATAGTAAGCCTACGAGTACAGTTATTGTCCTTAACAGTTATAAATGGAATTATATCTCCTATAGCTAAGCTTATATATCCTGGAATAAGCCCATTTACAACTGTTAAGGACCAAAACTCAATGGCCATTCCAGGAACCCGAATTGGAGGTACCTACCATATATAAGGCCTATGTAAGGGCTAAATTTCAGGGAATATACCCCAAAATATGGCCAGAAATATGGTACAGTACCTCCATTTTAGGATCCTGAAATTCCCATTGATACCCTCTGGTAATTTCACATAACTATGGAAAACCACCATGTTTAATGGGAAAATCCACTATAAATGGGCCATGCTCAATAGCTATCTATGTTTACCAGGCCGGGTAACGGGTGCCACAGTGCCACAGCCTGCAATCCCAGGCATCGATGCATAGGCCACCACCGTCGATCATCACAATCCACTTGCTGGGATCTTGTTCACCTCACTGTTGGGAAAAAAAAACATGGCTGGGATATCCCATGATATCCTGTTTTTGAATGGATCCATATACCATTTAATTTAATTAAACATAGCGAACTGGAAAATCCCCATATAAATGGAGGTGTTTTAATGGGATCATCAATGAAGGAATGGGATCATCTAGATCTATGGGTGAACCACACAGGCAGTTGTAAGTTCAGGGATCCCGACATGAGTCGCGTTCTCCCAGACATGTCCCAAAAATCACCTTCAAAACTACATCTCATATACCTGCATACACTATCATACACTTGCAGTTTGAAACGCCTGCTAGATGTAACATCAACATATCCTGGTTATGGTGCTATAGTCATAACCACAGCCCAGTGACGAATGAAGTACCCCGCAGGACTCGAATCCAAACATTTGGCCGAAAAATCCTCCACGATGGGCTCGGGCAGCAGCACCTTCCTCCATGGCAGCGGGGCTCAGACCGTTTCCGAACATCTTCGGGGACGCAACCATAGGTGTATAAAAAAAGGGCTTATATATAACCTTTTTTAGGATGTGCGTTTTTCTTCATGAATTTAAGTTTTTGGTTTTTCAGTCTGGGGCAGCTTTCCTTTGCGAGGCCAAAGGTAGATCGTTACTTTTCCCCATCTTCCACGGCCCTTGTCAGATTTTGGCATTGGGCCGCCCACTGGACACCTATGATTAACCATTATAAAACATGATTAATCACGTATTAGTATTACTATATATTAAGTTAACCAATATAATGGGTGTATTAACAATGATTATTATACCTTTAATAATGGGTGTATTATATCATGGTATCACAATGGGTGTTATACCACTGGACACCTATTATTATATTGGTTAATACACCCATTATTAACCATGATGAACCCATTCTTATACACCCATTCCTAACCATTTATCAAATAGCATAAACCATGTTGATTATAATCAACGTGTTTAACATTGTTTACCCATTATTAACCATTATAAATGATGAACCACTATTAACCATGATAACATGGTTTATCCATTATTAAGCATGGTTGACATGGTTTATCAATGATTATCCATTGTTATAACCCTTATAGACCCTTACAAACCATGAAAACTATCAGCCGTCGTCTCCACTCATTCTGGCCACTTCTCCAGTTCACCCTAAAGGTGCCTGGGGAGAATTGCAGCGGCACACAGCTGAGCGCCGATCCTCGGCGATCCATTGGAGGTTTCCCCGGCATCGCTGAATGGTTTAATGGAAAGTCCTAGCTATTAGCATGGATGCTAAATGGAATACCTCCATGACTTAGGCACCACCATATAGATATACTGGAACTGGAACATCAGTGGAAAATCTATGGAATATATATATATATTACATTACATTACAGTATTCACATTGTAGGTGATAATGATCCCCATTAAGAAGGTAGTCTAGCACAAAAAAGTAACAACAACAACAACAACAACATGGGTATTAGACAATTGCCCTCAAATGTCAAACCGCTACAATCCATATTTCAGGGAAATATGTCCAATCTGAATTCGAAAAGGCAGGCGGTTCAACCATCACTTACACTCACGCTGAGCTCGTTATAATGTATAGCAGCTTAGCACCACCCAAAAAAGATAGGAGTTTATAAAATCCCACCAAAATAGTACAAGGAAAACTGTTGTATCTCTTTGGGGTTTGCAATTCAGTAGTTTACCCATGGACAACCAAAGGCTTCCGTAAGATTCCCATCCGAAAACGATACTTTCATTTCATGTTACAATCATATTAGATTTTCCACATGTACCTTAGTCTACCCCAGTAATTTACCCAGAAATTTACCCGGTGGCTTCTCCCACTCCACCAGCAATGCTCCAAGCGTCAGCGCCAGCTTCATCTCCCCCGGGCAGCCGCGCGAAGCCGCGCGAGCTAAGCCCTAGCCCTCTTGAGCCCTGTGTTTCACAACGGATCAACTGAGTGCGAAATGCAACACATTTCTCCCTCAAAACTCTATATACTGTACATATAATATTATATTATGGTTTTTACCCTGACATAAAAGGAGTTTAATAATGTTTAATGAAAATAACTCTTCCCATCAATCCAAGTCTGCCACTGACTTATTTCCGGAGATCAGCATGAGGCCATAGTTTGGACCCCTAAGTACAGCTGCAACCAACAAACACCTCCAAAGGTTGTATAGCCGCTTCAACTGTTAAGAGTAAGATATTACCGAATGTTACTTGTTGAAGTTTGTAAGCGGTTTGATAACATAAACTTGATACACTTCTTGCAGTTTGTAGGTGGCTCAACTGCGAAGAGCAAGACACGGGGATGATCTTTCAAGGCTACGGTCAGCAATTTGGCTATTAGATGCAAGAAAAAACGGGATGTAGTTGGATACATATCCAATTCACTACTAGGTTTGTTAGCAAAGTTGGTTATATTTTTTCCTAGGGTGTATGATAGATATATCTAAACTTAGTGTGTTTAGAACTTATAACCAACTGCTGTAGGGCACCACACGGTCTACTCATTTGCTTGAAACTTTCAAGATCTGCTGCGATTACAGATGAACTTCGCAAGTGATAGGAGCAAATAAGCATCAAACATTATGAACTTTTAACATCTAAATATCAATATCGACTAAACCACGTGAGAATGCTTGGCAAAGTGAAGTTGGTTTTCACTCAGACATCGACTGAAACGGCGGCTGGTCAAAACATCATTTCAGGGAACCACAAAAACCATGCGAACAGTAAACTCTCCCCAGTTGTAAGATTCATGGGCCTTAAGGAAACAGGAAACCCTTTGTAAATGTGCCCTGCATCCAATATCCAAGGAACACCGAGTAGCATGCCGCGTATCAAAGATATCTGCAGAACCAGGTATTTTCCGGGGTCGATGTTGCTCCGACTGGTGCCATTCCGCTCCTACTCGTTGGTTGGGCATATCCCTAGTGCAAGGATCAAAGCGGCTGACGCTACACTGAACATCACTGAACCATAAACTGTGGCTTCAATCCCTGGTAAAAATCCACCTGGTAGTACTTGAGGCAATACATAAACCCACATCCCTGGCTTGATCACATTCGATCCATGGTAAACTTGATCCGTTTTTGGTGAGGATTTCAGGCGGTCAAATCATCATGGAATCCCCATTGACTCCATGTATAACATATAATATATATATATATATAATCAATATCATTTGAAGCTTAAATCAGCTTTCAACCATGTTCAATCGCTACAATTCGCGGGTTAAACGGTTCAAGCAACATGAAACTTCCTCATAGAAATTCTATTCCATGACCGCCATTGCATATCCGGGCCCGGCCAGTGCGGATACAAAACGTCCGCCCGCCACAAAATCTCGTCAGGCCGGCCAGGATCTTAATGGTGGTCGGTCCGCACCTAGGGGACTTGGTGCCAGACATGCAGGTCAATATTGGACACGTTGGAAAGGATATAAATGTTGTTGTTTTTGTTGATATTTATATATTTACTATGTAGTGGACATATATACATATAAAATATACATATAGTCATATTTAATGACATATATATATATATATACACATTTATATACATGTTAGATTCGATTTAATTAAATTTAATTTTAGATATTGTCCCCAGGTGCAGTATAGCAAACACAGTAACAGTTGGTCGTTCCCATCCAGAGGGTAACCAGCCAGCTGTCGTGAATGTAACCAGCCCCTCAGTTACTGGTTGGTGGTTGAGCCACTCCTCCATATATGAAATGGAAAATAAAAAATGTTTGGAACCACCAACCAGGTTATGTTTGTTGATTTATAACCCCATCCAACATATTCCAACATCATGAAATAATAACAATTTTATCACCCTATGTGTATCACACGTGTATCACTTTTATACTAACTTAGCTATCAAACTGGGGCCCCAACTTGCACTATTCACCCTCCCATTTTTTGTTTAACCCAGTTACTTATAAGCAAAAGGAATCAACACCACATCGACTCACGATTAAGAGACCTGAAAAGGTGATATCTACTACTGTGAGATGGTTTGACTCAAACTTAGCAAATCATGATTTACTAACAACGTTTCCGATGGGTAAAGTGGCACCTGGCACGCCAGCTTATAAATAATCTTAAATATGGTCAATGTCCCTTATTTAGTTTATTCAATATCACTGCAAATGGATCATCAATTAGCACGAACGATTGTTTGTCCCTTCTGATTGAGTACAACTCTTATGAATGCTGGTTTGAATATGTCAGTATATACCATCTGGTTATTTAACATAGCCATGGAAAATGGCCCATTTATAGATTATTTTCCCAGCTAGAAACCTCCATTTGTTTCAGTGATTTTCCATGGCTATGTAACAAATAACCAGAATATAGCTATGGAAAATGACCATTCATAGTTGATTTACCCAACTATAAAATGGTGATTTCCATGGCATTGTAACAGTCATAACCAGAGGGTAAATGTAATTTTCAACCTCTATTGGGGATGGTTCATAATTTATGAAATATCTATGTCAGTATCCCATTTAACACATATGAGCTATCTATGTCAGTATCTATGTCAATATTTTACATATTCATTCATTTCACTCCCTGGCCCACATTCACATCATTTCCGGACCGATGCTCGGAGTTCCAACTGAGTGATTTAAGCGAAAGTTGCGTAAGCGTTTGTCCAACAAAAACGGGTGCCCCATCAACCGTCTGCTGGTTTGGTTAGTCACAGTTGTCTTTGTTTAATTTGTACCATGGATTGGGTGTTTATCACCAATATTTTCAAACACAACCAAATATCCATTTTTTGTTGCGTATATGTCCAAACACCCCATGATATCCCATATTCTATCTCCAGGTCTTCATTCTTGCCATTCGGCAATCTCCACATCCACGATCTCCCACATTTTTCGCTGCTAAAAGCTCCGTTTTTCGGAAAATCTGGAATTTTTGGGTCTCCCTTGGACGGGCCAACGCCAACGAGCGGCTCATGATGTTGCTGTACCTGCCCCAGCCATTGCTCAACATGGTCGAAGCTCGCCTTGGCCGCCCGAATTCGTGGTCGATGTAGATAGAGAATCGAATTCAAAGGACCGCCAAGATACAAATATACATATGAACAAATGATACATGCACATACATACACGAAAGATAAACATGAATATGTTGGAGTGTATCCAATACGCATTGCACCAGGAATCATTCGTCGACTGGGTCGACAGAGAAGTTCCATGTGATTGCAAGAAACTATGTAATTATTTAGATTCATTTAATCGGTTGATCATGCTTGTTTACAAACCATTCAGAATCTGCAAAACAGTTCAGATGTGATACTTCCCACCACCAAACTCCAGGATTCCAGAGAAAAACACGGTCTCACGATCCACTTGTTTGTTTCTCTTAAAATCGGGTACCCCAACAATTTCATACAAGGTGGCACCCCAGTTAGATAAGTTGGTAATAACTCATATGTCACTAGGCTTTGTGGAGATATCTATAGATAGGGTTATCAGTCAACTTATATAACATCCTATAACTATAGGCACCACATTGTAGTTGATCAGCATATAGCCACTAACAATGGCAACAAGTCATATATAAATGACATTTAATAACTAATAACAAAAATACAATTATTTCGATATGTTTCATGTTTACCAAATAAATGAAATACAGTAGATGGACAAATTATTCAAACCCCTATCCGTGAGTTATAGGCCACCCCCTACCTCCCCCGAATTTCAATGTTATGGTTTCGTAGCGCTGTTCCTGCTCTGGGGGTTTGATTTATTTCGTCCATTCGAAGGAACGAACCAAACAAGAAAATATCATTGATATTTGGGGTGAGAGGGGGTGCTCTATGTATAAGGGTTTGAATAATTCGTCCATCTACGGTATGTTGAATCCGAACATACTTATGAGATATAGAAAACACACAGTTTTAGACAGACCCGTTGTACTCGCCACACGTGGATAGCAAGTCATGGTGATCATGGCTGCCAACTGAGGAACTTTCCCATGTCATGTGGTAAATCCACTGCGATGAAAGGGTGTTTGAACCATGGAAAATAGGGAGTCAAACACATAAAATGGTGGATTGATATGGATTCATGGGATATAACCAAATATCAATCAAGTACAAGTATATTCATTCATGTGGTACAGTAAACCCAAGGTCACTTTTAACCATCCCAGTACTGAACCATGGGGGGTTCGGTTCAAACCCGGTTACCGCAGTAATTTAGTCAACCCAAAAAATTACACCATCCCGGTAGCAATCAAAAATCATCCCAAATGTTTTTGTTTCTTTCCTCAATTTCATTAAGAACCGCAATTCAGTTTTTTTTATGGCAATGGGCTCGAAATCGGACACTTTTTCACCACGCAGACGTGCCTCTCCTACTGAAAGCATGCAGCCCATCTGCTTCGCAGAGACTGAGCAAACCGACAATTCGCAACACAACGAGCGTGGATGCACATTGGCCCCTCAAGTCCAGTGCTACTCCTGGGATTTGAACACATCCACGGTCAATGGATTGGTTTACAAAAGGAAATTTGTTTTGATAAATATAAGGCTGTCCTGTGAATGTTCCCTTCATCCAATTTTGCGACCTGGGTTATCACTCAAGAGATTTGAAGGTTACCTTGACTCTCTCTCTCTCTAATTTATATATATATATATATGTATATATATACATATATTGTGAGCTGCTGACAATGCCACTAATGTCAAGTTGTGAGAGATTATGAACATGATTGGCATGTGTAAATATGTTTAGTTTATGATGTATATATATATATATATGTATATTCATGTTGGGATTCCATGTGATGGCTCTCAACAAGGCATGACAATCAGTATCAAGAACTGACCATTGCTCATTGGATGATTCATAATCATAGGGTTGTACACATAGACTGGCTTTATTGTTACATTTTGTGAATTCGCCTCTTTGGTCCATCACCAATATTCCTGGGTTCTATGTTTTCCTATTTAGAGGCCGTTCTGTTTCTGTATCAATCTGATGCTCTTTCTACATGTGTAGAAGGATGCATGTGTTTATATATATGTATGTATGTATATATGCGTGTGTCAAGCCAGAGCATGTATTTAAATACATAAATCGATAAGGGTAGACATACACATATACAGGTGTATATATATATATACATTATATGTATAAATAAATCAATGAATGCATGGATAAAGAACCAAAAAACTAAAGTATTTGATTGATTATACAGTATTAAACATATATACAGTCATATACATATATATAAGTAACATATATCACATCGGGGACGTTACTTCTTCTCCCTGGATGCGTACATCCAAAGTGTGCTTTTGATCCGACGGATTTCGCGGCGCGCCGAGACTTCGGCGGATCGAGGCTCAGGGATCCAACGGTTAACCGGTTCCAACAAGGCGCGACACTCGTATACCTACTTGGAGGATCATTCCACTCAGTAAAACTAGTGAATAACCTTAATTCTAACCCACTTATATATATATAACTTAGATATTACATACATACATATATATATATATATATATATTATATATCTATTTGTATATATATATATGTATGGGATAAACTAACTCAGAGGCTACCTGGAGTTTTTGACGACGTACTTTTCGTGGGATGATCCTCCAAAGAGTTCATTGGTTGACGCCCCACTCCCATTAATGATCCATGGTGCCATGGTGCTGGTATATTTGCAAATATGGGATCTATATACCATTAATGGATTGGGTATCATATGGTATTTCATATGGGTATCATATGGTATTAATTCCCATTAATGATCTACCAAACTGGATCACTTATGGGGTAGATATCGGTAAAAAAAATCATACATGGAGGAGCATATGGGAATACGAGCTTTGAAGTCCCATTGACTATGGAACATGGAGAGTTCATCAGGAAAATGGTGGACTATGTAACGCGGAAAAATGATAGTCAATGTTGTAAATCCATGCTGGTTGGTGGTATACCTACCCGTCTGAAAAATATGAGTTTGTCAGTTGGGATGATTATTCCCAATATATGGAAAAATAAACCATGCTCCAAACCACCAACCAGCATGTAAATCCGCTGCATTGAATCAGGGTGCTTTATTATTGCTTTCCATGTCACTGGAGTTCCAGAATTCGGTAAGTATTATTGGTAATAAACCCAGTAATTCCACACTGCAACCCGTTTCTAGAACACTCTGGCGTGGTTCATGGTTCTTGTTTGCCACATTCAGCACACATCATAATGAGGGAACCTGCATGCTATACACAATTTAACCTACAAGTACTTCTGCAGGCGCTCTTATCTGACGTGGTTCCCAAAGGTTGATTTTCCAGTGCGATTGTTTTTCCGTTCAGATCCCCAAATGTACCATGCGCAGCCCGAATCTTGGAGAAGCTCCACTTCAAGGGGTTGGTGGTTCAGCCGCTGATCCAATTGCCGCCAATCAAACCATTGGAACGGGAATTCCTTTATCAATGAGGTTTGGAATGGAGAATTCATCTCTGGTTGGTGGTTGAGCCACCCCTCTGAAAAATATGAGTTTGTCAGTTGGGATGATTATTCCCAATATATGAGAACTTTTCCAGCAAGCCTTGTTTGATTCTCAGAAGGTAAAATAAGCAATGTTTTTTTCCACGGTTCAGATCGTTTATCGGCATGAATTTGAACGATCAAACTGGCAGTCATAGGTTGTTGTAGAATCGGTCATCTTCATTTCAATCTGAAAAACAGTGAATGTTGTTCATATCATCAACATCATTATTATCATCATATAATCATGTGTTATATGGTGTACTATTGTGTAATAACATGTATGAACATGACATCATAGCATGCTATCACTAGATAGCCATAGTTCATCATCATCATCATCATCATCATCATCATCATAATCATCATCATCATCATCAAATGATCCCATCAAATGATCCCATCAAATTCCTTGGGGAATGAACTTCAAGCCACAAAGAAGTCTGTATGGCACACCGCCAACCACGCCAGCACAGGGCCATCATGCCATCCTCACGGCTGACCTGGTATGGACCAAAGGTTTGGGGAGACGGTGGCTCTGAACCAGCGTGGTTTGACCCTCAAGTTTTAGCCAATAAAAATTTGGGAAATGAAGAATATATATATATATATATGAATATATTATGTTTTAGCCAACAAAATGGGGGGGGGGAAATGATGCATATATGATATTTTAGCAATAAAAAAAGGGGGAAATAGGGGAAAATATGTGATTCACATACGAATGGATTAATATATGCATAGTACAAGTAAAGATATGATTCACATGATTATGATGGATGGAATGGGGCAACGGTACAGTGACTGTTTTTGTTGAGAGAAGCCAAGGTGATTTCCGAAATTGAAAACCTTAGATTAACACGCCTGGCTGAAATGTGGTGTACGCTGAGAACCTCGGCCATTATAATTGTTTAACTTTAGGACTTCGGAGGGCTAGTTGATTGTTTGGGTGTTAAAGCCAAGGCCAGAAACCTCCAATGTGTGATTGGGGCTGGCTAGTGGCCTTGGGTTTACCACATTGAATCTGCCATCAAACACTTGTTTTGACCTACATAATCCACTTGAAACTTGAAACATTTGCCCAGTAGCAGTAGCTATGCAATGGCTCACAGCATCCTATAGTCGTGCTTGATAAAGAAATGGACAAAAATAGAGTGATGTGTCTCAGAAATTACACAAAACCGTGGTTGATGAAAGAACTAAAAATCATCATCACTGCCACCACTTGAAAATCATAGATCTCACAGTAGATTGAGTATTGAGATGTATTGTATCTGTGGGAATCCTGATGCCATGGCCAGGTAAATCCAACCATGCTATCACCATCTATCACCGGTGATACCTGGCGACATCGGACCACAGGACCACAGGACCACAGGACCTACATCAATATATAGAGGTTTCCTGAAATGGGGGATCCCCAAAATGGATGGTTTCTAATGGAAAATCCCATTAAACTTGATGGAAAATCCCAAAAAAAAATGATGATTTGGGGGTACCACCATTTTAGGCAACCCCCATATCTTTCTACCAGATCCAAGACGGTGTACTTACCGTTTTGACCTATTCACTTCATCTACTCCGAGATCTTTGTTCTTTGTCCGAAGGTTTTCCTGGCAAAGTCCCATATTTGGCTGGAACCAAAAAAAAACGTTAGACTTTTCCCTGTCCCCTCAACCGAATGATCTACTGAATATTGGGTTTGATTGAAAATGGGGTGCCCTAGAATCCAGTGCTCAATCATAATTTCCCAAATAATAATGCATTTTTTTGCAGTGCACCCCATATTCAGACACAACCAAATATCATGATATTGTTTGATATGTGCTGGCTATATTTCATTCTATCACCATTGTTCCCCCATAGTATCAATATATCCCTCCCATTCTTTGTTGGTCCTGAGCGGTACCCAATGGTACCCCGCAACCCACCTACTTCAACAGCCCTTCAGCACCAGACCTCACTGCGGTTGGCGAGAGCCAGGGTGAGAGGATGGTGGGTGAAAGCACAAAGCAATTAGTTTGCAATCAGATCCTTGGCAATACTATTGAAAAAAACAATTCTGACAGATAGATTTACTATTGCCACATGTACTACATACCCTCTGGTAAATAAACATAGACCCTGAAAATCATCATTTTTTAATGGAAACTAGTCTTCCAACCCCTATCTGCCAGGGTCCATGTTAATTTACCAGAGGGTAATTTATATACCCTCTGGTAAACTAACATAACTATGGAAAAGCACCATGTTTAATGGGTAAATCTACGAACTAAATGGCCATTTTCAATAACTATTTTGAACATAACCAGAGGGTATATAATCGAACATTTCGATTTGGATCTGTGTGTGAACTGACTATCCACGCCTTGGGGCCGTTTAGGGATAGTCATACCATCATTCCAGTCACAGTGAGGTCGCTTCAATTCATCCAGATATATACCATTATAGATAATATACTGTATATATATATACGATTATAAATTATATATCCCATTAAATATCGACAATTAGTGGTGAACTCCCCCATTTATAGATGGTTTGCTGATTTTTCCATGAAAAGCCTCCATTTCTAGAGGACATACAGCACAAATAGCCAGTCCCTCCTTAAGTTCCACCAAGAGACTCCTTTAACAAGCGCTGAAGGAACTTGCATGGCGCTTTCCCCTTGGACCTTGAATCGAATTGGTGGAGGACTCTGACTGTTGGTTGTGTTGTTGTAATGGATTATATGAAGAGAAAACATGGGGATTAGTATAAATGGGATTTACTATTTGGTATAATATCCCATATTCAACTAGTTGGGATTTGAAAACATGGTATAAAATGACTTATTAGGATACAAACACATGGGATTCACTATTGTTGTACACCAATATTGTTGTATACCAATATTGATGTTCGCATATAGTACTATTCTACCACTGTGGTGGATCTTCACTATTTTGATGGGAATTTTGATTTTTCTGTCTTTTTTGGGATGATTATATCTTTTGGATCACCCTCCTGTAAACATAGAAAAAGAGGTGGAAAACCCACCATGAATGTGTAAAGAATATATGGATCCTAGATCATTGTCTTAGGGAATCCATGGGTTTTCCACATGTTTCTTCATGATTACCCCTGGATGAGGTACCTCAACCCAGCTATGTTTGTTGCCTATTGGCAAATCCATCCTATGAAAAAAAACAGTTGATTAATGAGGAATCCCATCATAGAAGTTGTCGTAATACACAAGATCTACGTTGACCATCTATAATATCTATAATCGACCAAGTGCAGATTCTGAAACTGTATGCATTTTGTTTAAATATATATATATATAGTATATATATATATATTTAATGGTTTAATTCCCAATCAACTGGATTAACCATGATTCACATTTTTTCCATAGCCATTCCCAATAGTTTGATGCTTAAAATCACCGGGCGTCCCGGCTTTTTTTGTGACCCGTGGCCACCGTGGGCTTTGCCATCGCCATGGGGCCTAAGATTCGGGCCATGGCTTGGTGGAAAAAACTTGCTTCAGCTACTGAACATGGGCATTCTTTTGGAAAATGGTGAATCACCATTGAAAGATCCATGTTTTTTTTTTTACCACAGTGAAATTTCCATGCTATAATGGTGGAAGATCACCATTGAAAGTTCGTGAATTTTCCCATGAATAGCATGGTGATATTCAATAGTTTTTGTTTTTTTTACCAGAGGGTAAGACCATTTCACTGTTGGTGGTATACCTACCCCTCTGAAAAATGATGGAGTTCGTCAGTTGGGATGATATTTCCCAATATATGGAAATTCATAAAATTAATGTTCCAAACCACCAACCAGTTTGGGATTTCACCAACACTCATTGTGATTTAGGTTATGGGGTTCAAAATGTAAACTACCAACATGGGGATCTATAAGGATTTATAGCTGATTCGTCTAATTTACGATAGCAAAGTTGGTTTGTAGCAAATGTAACGGCACATATATTGAAGTAGCTAGTGGGGGTTATGACATGTTATAATCGAAAAAAAAACAAAACATCACTGGGCTGCTGGTGTAACGACTTATTCAAAGGATTTGACTACAATGTGGGGCCCGCAAAAACGATAGCTAAGTTGGATTATAACTCTAATAACTAGGGTTTCTATTGTATCTTATCTATGGGAATTATAGATATAGTTCATGGGGGTTATATAAACCAGCTTGAAACTGGAGGGGGGCACTTTGCAAAAGGTGTGCAAAAGAAGGAATATGAAATCGCATCAAGACATGATATTTTGTGCTTTGAATGGAACCCCTTTGATTCCATCCCGGACAGCCTATTTTGATATGTGTGAGTATATGTTCACATCATTTTGTATTATATGTTATATTAGTCTGGGTGGTGAAATGCCTAAAGTCTAAAGTCTAAATATCATCATGTTTTTGGTATGTTGATTTTCACAACCATCCAAAGGCCGCCAATCTTTTTGATGCCCTGCACTGTTTTTGGCGCTATAGTATAGTTTACAACTTCTGAACAAAAAAAATCCGACCTACACGAAATAGCACTAGCTTAAATTTGGGTATACATAGCCACATCCAAAGATATATCCACCATGAATTTAGTCATTAGCCAAATTAGAAACCAACCCAGCCATCTATATGTCCCTGTATTGTACCATTCACCAACCACTAACATGTCCATACCTGGTTGGTAACCTTCAAAAATCAAAATCTTACCTGGTTAGTGTACATTATTTTTTTGGTTAGTATTCACATTATCCACATTTATCCGCTCATTTATCCGCTATGTTATTTTCCATATTATTCCCAGTAGCCATAGTAGCGGATCCATCAAATCAAAGCCTAATATTTACGGCAAACAACATCAGGTACAGTTGCGGCCCAACTAACAATGAGAAATGGAATGAAACAACTCCAACAAAACTACGGTTATATACATAAATAGATCATTTATAAAACATATCTATAACTGTTACGGCAGGGCCATAGCTGTATAACTAGCGGCGATCCTTGGAGATCCTTGGAGGACAATCCCATGGCTACAGTAACTCATCAGACCCTCGACTTTTGCGGCTAACTTGTCCTCGGTTCCCAAGATTTCCCCATAGAACATGGCCATAGAAAGTTCGTTGATTTACCCATGAAAAATTGTGATTTTCCATTGTCCATAGTTATGTTTATGTTAGTTTACCAGAGGATGAATATGTTTAAAAAAGATCCTTCTAAAATAGTGATGCATTATGATGGAATTATTTTTCGATCTTTTTTTTGGGGGGTTACAATATTGCTTGCTGAGCGGTGCCTAAGTGGAGTCATCTCCAAAACATATGTCGAAAGCGCTGAGCCAACCGACAGCGAGGGAGTCGACTTGGAGACTCCAAGTTTCCTCGGAGTTCGCGAAGTTCAACTCCAATAACTGTTGGGCCTATGGTAGATATAATGAATAGGTGTAGGCTATGGGATAATTATGGGATAATTATGGTAGAGATAATAAACAATACACCATCCCCAATAGAGGTTTAATATGGTTTAATTACATTTAATTACTAAATTAATTATTGTAGTTTACGGTAGATATATCCATAGTTAACGGGGTTTATAAACCAAAATTTAACTGAGGAGTACCATTTCTTGTAGGATGACCTACTTCGATGTGCATCGCCGTTGGAATGTGCCAGGTAACCCTGGTATATTCAAGGTCCGTTACACATATATATATATATATATTTAATTAGAAATTCATTGGATTGTTTCAAGGGACATTTTACAGGAAAGAACCATATTTAATGGGAAATTTACGGTTTCCTAAAGATTTTCCCTTAAACCAATCCATTGAAAAATGTGACTATTCGAAAATCACTTGCCAAATGGGATAGATCCAAGCGAGTACCCAGTCTGGAGTTGATGCAAGAAACGACATGGTAGCCAGAACTACGCCCGCCGGTAATTACCCAAGTGCCAGTGAACTTATGCGTACCATACCTGGTTGGTGATTTCAGAATATCTGAAAAATATGAGTTCGTCAGTTGGGACGATGACATTCCCAATATATGGACAGATAAAATTCATGTTCCAAACCACCAACCAGTATTCTTAACCATCAACCAACAACCAAACATAATGTACAGCATGTAACAATACCAATGAAAAGCAAACCACGACCACCACCGCCACAACAGCAACATCTCAGTGAGTCAGCCCCATTTTTTGATGCTGGAACTACAGTACATCATGGGCTGAACCGAAAAACAAACAATTTAGAGATTGGGCAAGTAATACAGTTGTGGCTCTTAACAGTTTAAATTTGTTTATAATGATATATATATAATATTATATATATAACCTTAGTTATAGGAGCTATACTTTTATTTGTAACTCTTAACGTCCATTCAATTTGGATCTGCCTTAGATACCCAAAACCGGCAAAACCGGGATGGTTTACTAAGAATCACCAACTGGGTTTGTGTCAAAGAAAAATCCGAACAAACCTCCATGGAAACATGTGAAAATCCCCCCAAGTTGAGATGGAAACAAATGCTGAAGATGAAGTTTTTGGATCTATCCAAAATGCCCATATGCCCATTTTACTCATCAACCTTCATATCACCGTTTTATCTGCACAGCTATGGCCCAACTAACAGTTATAAATGGAATTATCACTCCTACGTATAGCTAAGGCTATGTTACTGTATATAATTATATCATGAAATCAGCCCCTTTATAGCTGCTAGCTCGGCCATAGCTGCATGATATCACAAACCCAAACGGAGGTGTCGTAAAATGGAGGTATCCCTAAATCATACATTTCAATTGTTTTTTTCCTTCATAAACCATCCAGCTATTGGGGTACCCCCCCATGATAGGAACCTCCCAAATAAGGATTTCACTAATGAAGAATGGATGTGTATATCTAAACATGAATATACTATTGGCTATATGCATAGTGACTGTGGATATCTGTGGATGTTCATTATTGGGATATAATACCAAGTCTATCGAATATATATATATATATGGGTAACGGTCAGTATTTAGTATATAGCTCCAAGTCATCAATTTTTGAAGAGTGTATTATCGTTTTTTTCAGGTTTTGGGAAGATAGCAAATGTTATTGTTTTTTTTGAAGAGTGTATTATCGTATTCCAAGCGCCAGCTTAATTTCCAAAAAAAAAAGATGGCTCGAATACTAAACCATAAACCTCTTGTTATATCTACTACACATATATATCCTGATAGCTGAGGTTTATGGTAGATGTTTCCATTACGCTAAATTTTGGCTGTAGCTCATATAGTCCCAATAGACGCACAGTAATGGATATGTCACTATTGAGATAAGTATAATCCCATGATTTTCCCATGATTCCCGTCTAGAAATCATTGGACTATAGGTAGTTTAAAAAACAAACAAAACTAATTCCCTTTATAGATGATAAATCATGGGATTATTTGGGAATCATTGGTATAATTGGATATTTATAGGTGTTAGATGACTGTTCCCTGCCGGTAGCGACATCGCCGGAAACATCGCCAGGTGAACACCCAGGTCACCGGACAGAGGCGGGAGAGGATACGGATCAACCTTCCTCGGATCTGCAAAACCGTTCCCTTTTTCAGCCCCTTTTTTCATATCGATATATGCGGATACACTTTCAAATTTCAACTATATCTGATTATTAAGCATATATAAGAAACATCATGTTGATCTTGTATGTGTATATATAAATATATACACATATGTATGTATGTATGTATATATATATATACATATGTATGTATATATATATATATGTATATATATATGCACATATATATACATACATACAATCATACATATATATATATATATAATTAGATATATATATATTTATATTTATATACCCTGGGGGGAGGGGGTTACCCCGGGTGGGGTGGGGTGGGGTGCAATAACGGTCATGTAACTTGCGTGGAAGTGGATGCTACGTTGATGCTACGTTGTTGCTACGGTGATGATATGTGGTGGGGTGGGGTGGGGTGCAATAACGTTCATGTAACTTGCGTGGAAGTGGATGCTACGTTGATGCTACGTTGATGCTACGGTGATGTTATGTGGTGGGATGGGGTGGGGTGGGGTGGGGTGGGGTGGGGTGCAATAAATAAATATATATATATAAGTATATAAGGTTGTCAACGACCCAATCGAACATCGCAACGTTCTAGCAGTGCACTATCTAAACAAAAAGCCTGGTTTGGAAAGTGTCGTGAAAGCACTCGCACGCTTTCGGCAGCTGGCAATTAAAAGTTGCCGCCAGCCAACGTTAGTGATCAAAGAAGCACCATGGGACGGCTGAAACAGAAAAAAAGAGCTGACTCACAGCACTGGGAAATTTTGGTGATATGCAAAAACACTGAGAATTCCCAACGAAAAACAACATCACATCAAAATACCTGTGGAAACACAGTACATTATACCCTTTTCCAATGATCTTTGATATATCACTAAATGTGCACCTCGTAATTCCAATGGGGAAAAAAAGAACACAAAAAAAGACATGTTGTCATGGTCCATCTACGACTTCAACTTCGACGGACATTTTTTTTGATCCGTAATTGAAAGACATCAAGTACGAAATGAACTACATCAAAAATCTCAATTTTACGACGGTAAAACATAGTTTTTCTCAAATTCAATGATCCTGATTGACGTCCTATCGGAGAACCTACTCCCCCTACCATATATATATATATATGTAGAAAACTTGCATTAAACATATTTCTAAAAACATGTATATATATATGTATATCACGTAGTATCTTTAGTATATATGTATAAATATGATTCACATACACATTTGTCCTCCAAATGGGGGGTATGCAATAAGCAGCCTGTCTTAATGGTGCAAGATCCAACATGGCACATTTGCAACCACCAACACATTTCAGACATCATGGCATGTTTTGATTTTTTCTGGGATTCCGGCTGAAAAACAAACTGACAGTCATTTTCTCTTGCAGGCACCATTTTCAGAACATCTCAGGGGAGGATGCTCCCATTACGAAACAGAACGAAACGTTACTATGTGAGTAATATCACATCTTTGTTGGATAAGGCCCGTAGTTTTGAGAACCCCCGTAGTTTTTCCAATCCCAATCCTCGTTTATTCAAATCTAACTTGTTGTTGGTATACTGCAATTCCAACTTTGGCTGATACAAGCGAGCGTTTTGTTGACAAATGGCATTACATGTGTATAAATATTATATTATTATATATATATACATAATATAGTGATATTTATACACACGTATTTACATTTCTGTTTTGCAAAAAAAAACAACTTATTTTTTGGAGAACGTACATTGTGAAAAAAACATGCTACTAAATTCAGCATTGTGGGAAGCTTACGAGTAGATATTAGTAGATTCACCCTTACTTTCAGTGACGGCCAGTGATGTCGGCCAGCAATTAAGCAATCGGTCAACTGTGACTGCCGGAAAAAAAGTGAGAACATGTTCATCATTCACAGTAAATAAGGTATTAAACAATAATATGTGATAATATATGTATAGTATATATATATATTTTGTCCAAAGTGCTTTTTTGAATATTTGAAATCATTCAATGCACTTGCAAAATCAAAAAAAAAATGTATTTAAACATCACCGGAAAGCTGGAAACAACTCTTTTTGTTGGGTGAAAAAGTTAACGAACATCCGAGCAATGTTCTTGACCCATACTGTCATTCCTTTACAATGTACTGGAGTGTCAAGAAGGGAATTCCCATTCTGGAATAATAGGAAAATAGCTATTGATAATGATTTGATAATGTTTGCAACATTGAACATATAAATAATTTTACCTATCATTATTACTGATAATCCTGGCCAAAGAAAAATAGCTTCCGTTGGCAACCCCCATAAACAACTACAATTTGGGATGGTTTGTAGTCAACAAAGATGTTGACTTGGGGATGGTGACATTGTCAATCATGTCTGGTTGGTGGTTTTAACCATCTTGAAAAATATGAGTTTGTCAATGGGAAGGATGACATCCCATATATGAAATGGAAAATAAAAGTCATGTTTGAAACCACCAACCAGATGTTTTATGACGTTGGGTCAACTGGTGACCATAACTGGTGAACCCAACCCACTCAACCAGAAGCTCGGGTCCCACATAATTCGCCAAGCATCGGCGGGCGCATCAGTGACGGCAGCGATGCGGAGACCTTGTTGCTCTTTGACATCGCCGGCATCGCCTCCCTCAGCGCGGCTTGGAACGTCAGTTTCTGGCGAAGTGGTGAGATCAATGGATTTGGAGAAATGCTAAAGTGACACCTGGGTTATAGTTGATATAAATCTGAATATAAAATGCTTGTTGGGCTAGTGCGTTGCTTTGGGGTCATCAAATAATATCAAATATACTGGATGTATCTATTGCTGATTGGATGAAGAATAACTATGTATGATATATCTGTGGATGATGAGTTCAGGGGTTATTAGCCTACCCGATGGGTTTTATCAGAAGAATTACACAATTTGGGCAACATGCCCACTAATGAGGGATGTAAGATATTACCGGGACCATCAGAAAGCATCAGAAAGTTGTATGTATATCTGTAAACCTTGGGGATCATGGGTGATAAGATGTGATCAAAAATGGGGCTGATGGGGATATATGATGAGGCAACCAATCCCCAAAGGTGAATCACACAATGATACATGGTTAGGATTCGCCCATAGCCATGAAGAAATGCATATGTGCCACACGTTCTTTGTAGTCATCCATTCCATAATGGGATCCCCATTAAAGGATTATTCCACCAATCCATGGCTAGTCAAAATCATGTTTTTTTGATCATAGTTAGTAGTTAAAATAGTTTTCTATCTATCCCATTACTTATATCCCCAGCAAATTTCCATGAAAAGTCATTGTTTTATGCCACATTTTAAGGTGATGTCCCCTAGTTCTATAAGTTGGTGTATAAACCCCATTACACATACTTACATCTACATAAACCATAGTTAAACCACTTACAAGGCAACTGAAAGCTATCTTGGGGGCCCCTGGGGCCCCACATTGTAGATATATCTTCCGTAAATCATAGTAAGCCAAGTCAATAATTTCAACTGAGCTATGGGGCACCAGCTTCGGCACAGCTGGGGAGCCCATACGCCCCTTCTTTCTCCGTCTCAGCCACGCTCCGTGGACCTCGGCTTCATCAAGAAGGGGGAAGATGGTGATTCACGCACTAGAATTGGGCTGGTTACGAGTAAATTTTCACATGGTGATTTATAAATGATTGAACAGTTTGTGATAAGTTTTTCATAGTTTCTATAGCTGCAGCAACTATCGAATTTTATCGGATTAATGGTGGAGATGGATAGTTCCCCACGGCTTCAGGGCTTCACCAACAATTTTCCAAGGGCCCCAGGGGTCGTACATTGCAAGTGGGACTGACCATCAAGCATAGAATGGGTGATTAAACAAAAAGGTGCTTTAGCTTGCCATCAACCACAAGGAACATTCGTTACCCTTTGGTAATTTAACAGTTTGCTATTGAAAATGGCCCAGTCGAAATAGTGGATTTACCCGTTGAACATGGTGGATCTTTCCATCGTTTTTTCTATGTTTACCAGGCCGGGTATTTTTTTGTCGGGATTTGTGGTGCTGGATCATCTCCTTGTTCGATGCTTAGTGGTGAAGCCTGACCGATCGCGACCTGATGAAACCTATTGAGTTTCTTTGGTCGCTGAATTTGTCTGTGTACATCAGGATGTGTTTTGCCGTGAGGTCAAGGTCCGGTCCCCACAATTGGTTTATATCTAAATGGTTTATAATGGGATAAACCATGATAGTGACTTAATGGGGTTTTATAGTGATTCAATGGGATATTAATGGGATTACCCTCTGGTTATGACTAACATAGCCATGGTTAAGCCATGGCCCCAATCGAAATAGATGGTTTACCGAACTTAATAGCATGGTGATTTTCCATGGCGAACTGTTAGTCATAACCAGAGGGTAAATGAATTAAAGTATTCATAGGAGTTTATGAACCAACTTAGAACTAGGGCGCACCAAAGACGTCAGATGGGAACAGTCTTAACATTTGGTATCTTTCTAACAGTTATATATTCCATTATTTTATATATATATATATGTATTACAGTATATTCCACTACTATTACTATCCCATTTTCCCACTATAATTACAGCTATGGCCCTTAACAGTTATAAATGGGCTTATAGTTATATATATATATATAATATTATATAACCTTAGTTATAGGAGTTATAATTCACTTATAATCTTATAACTGTTAGTTGGGCCATAACTGTAGAAGGTTTCTGCTTACAGGATGTTGCCCCCAGTTATGTTTGTTGGTTTATAAACCCCATGAACTAGTTCGTTATATTGCCATAAACCATAGTGAAATGGGAATTATGTCCACCAACTTAGCTATCATAAATCAGCTATCATTAACCACGAAATCACCATTTTTTGCTGGTTAAATAATGTTAAATCACCATTTTTCTATGGTTTTCCCATGGTTTTCCCATGGTTTTCCCAACCTTTGAACCCCACCACAACTCGCCACGCGAAAGTTCCGCCACGCTGCTGGCAGGGCTTTCGGCCACCCGCTGCATCTGGTGCGCCGCCTCGTGGGCCCTTATCTCCTCCTGGCAATGGAGTTCAAGGGCGGAAACACGATGGTTTAATAAGTATCTATTAGTTTAACTATGGAAAAAACTATGGTTAATGATGATTAAGTTGGAAAAATCATTTGGTATCTATTAGTTAATGATGATTATTAGTTAATGATGAGTATTGGTTAATGATGATTATTAGTTAATGATGATTATTGGTAACTATGGGGTTGGAAATAGAATTAACTAATCACAATCTAGTTAATGTTGGAAACTATCTAGACTAATTAACATCTATTAGTTAATGATGCTTAGTTGGAAAAATCAATTGTTATCTATTAGTTAATGATGATTATTAAAATTGTATAAACTTGTTATCACCCCTAAAATAACAATTGGAAATCTATAATGGTTACCTGGTTAATCATGATTAAGAGTTGTTAATCATTATTGTAGAGGGTGATTGGAAAGTCTATAAGTCTATAATGGTTAATACAATGTGGGGCCTCCGAACGATAGCTAAGTTGGTGAAATAACTCCAAAAACTATGGTTTATGATACTTACAACTATGGTCAATGGAGTTTATAAACCATCAAACATAAATGGGGGGCCCCACATTGTATGCAAACATGGTCATTTGTATGGCCAAACCAAGAGTTCAGCTTTTTTTAACGCAGGAACTGCGGTTTTTTCATTCCGATATACAAAGAGCTTCTGCACGTTCCCATTTTTGACGGAACTGCTGCTGTCTTTTGTCTTCTGCCTTTTGTTGTTCTTCTGCTTCTTGCTGCTTCTTCGCTTCATCATCTGCAATCGCAGATTTTTGGCTTCTTGATCAGCAGCCTGGAATCACTTTGGAGGCTCTCCTCGAGCATTTGCTGAAGCAGGTGCCTCTTCAAGACAGTAAGATACGCAGCTTCGGTACCCACGTGGCTGCCTGTGATCGTCTGAAATCCTAATCCGATCGTCAGTGCGAAGAAGTTGACATGTTCAGCCTAGGATCACAAATTATCCGCAGGCCCCATGCTCATATTGACCCCGTGGACCAGCGGATAGTCTTCCGACAGTCCATAACGCCTTCAAATCGGTCAAAGATTCCCTCCAGGTATGGGATGACGTGAGGTATTAACAATACTCCATCTCATTTCTTGGTATTACAAACAATTTGAGCCATGGACAGCAAAAAAGGACTACAGCCACAGCAAAAGGTTTATGACCAAATTATCCGTAATTTATTGCATGGATATAGACCCTCCGGTAACTTCACATAGCTATGGAAAATGGTCCATTTATATATATATATATAATCATTGTAATGCAGGGAACATCCAAGTTGGGGTTGGAACATATCGCAAGTACTGAGGATTGATCCTTTGTTTTGAGGCGTGGATCATCAACAGAATGTCCCACTTAAATGTTTTAGTTCAGAGTACCCCTGGGAATGGTCTAACAATATGATCCAAATATCAATTGATTATTGTCATCAATAATATGTATGTATGTATGATTATTAGCATTATTATTATGATCATGATTATTATATTTAACATAAACATACATATATATATATATATATATATATTGGAACTTATCAATACGATCCGAAACTGATTTCAAGTTATTTCCCTTTCTGACTTGGGCAAGCTGCCAAGCACAACAGCCGCGACTTTCCCAGTCTGGAAGCCAATGCGTATGTATATGTATCGAAGTTGAACACATGAGTCACAAAATGTATATGTGCAACTGTAGAGATACAATGATATAAACAGCATGTATAATTGGTTATGCATGATTATACATACTTATAGATCAATATATCATATACTTAATCCTATCCCACACAGTTCACCGTTTCTCCCAGCACACCAAAAACACCCTGAAAGTCTCGCGGGCCTCCTTCACCTCCCAGGAATCCAAGAAAAAAAGTTCCTGCTGGAATTTGCGCGGGCAAATTGGCCATTCAAACATGCCAAGAGTTAGTTGTGGGAAGCAACATGGCCATCGGGGAGTGATAAAAAGGTTTAAACAGTTTCATTAAGTCCCATGAATTTCCTATTGATTGGTGGTATACCTACCCCTCTGAAAAATATGAAAGCCAGTTAAGATTATTATTCCCAATACATGGAAAAATAAAAAATGTTCCAAACCACCAACCAGGTTTAAACTTTAACCCCCCCCCAAAAAAAAAACAGTTTTTTGTCAAACAACATGTTTTGGCAAAAAGGAAACTTTACCGAAAAAGAAAATTATCTGTTCAAGATTGTTCAAGCAATCACGGGTGATGTCACCTGAATTGCTTCAAGCAAAATGGGGATTGAAAGCAAGCAAAGCGGGATTTCTAAAACCCCCAGACCCCATCCACCTAGATGTGTGGGAATGTTAATCAACGGAACGGACAAAGGCAATCTACATCTATTTGATTATTTGCATTTTAAATGCAAATTGGCTGACTCCATCCATCCACCTGAAACCTCGAATTTAAATTAATTTATATATATATATAGATCTCCAGTCTCTGTCCATATGTGGGCTTTTGCCCTTAACATATGTCGTTTTCTTGCAGGTAAAATCATGTAACATCATGTGTATCATCTGTTGTTTGTAAATCGCCATTACCGGCGAGTCAAATCACATTCTAGCCTGTAAATTCCAGTCAGTCCCAGTAAATCCCTATTGATTGGTGGTTTCAACCTACCCTCTCCAAAAAGCTCGTCAGTTGGGATGATGACATTCCCAACTGAATGGAAAAACATAAAATTCATGTTCCAACCACCAACCAGCCGATTGTTGTTGGCTAAATCTTCCATTTTAACAAAACCCGGAACCAAAATTGGTGAAATCGATCCGATCCTTTCCCGTTCCGCCCGTTTCGTTTCAACGCCGCCTGTTGCGAGATGTTCCGCCGTCCACCCGCGCGGAGCCTGGCCGGAGGCTATGAGAGGTGAGCTTAAATGTTGTTGTTGTTGTTGCCAGTGGTTCTTGTTACAGAAAACCATGAATATCTGGGTAAATCATAATATCTCACTAACCTGAATAGTTCGGCCATTTTGGGATGATTCTAATCTCACCAGGCCAGCGAGTCGGCTACCTGCAGTAGTGCTGCGTGGCAAAGCTAGATGTATACATATGTAATATGATAACATATGATAACATATGATTCTGCAATCTGTTAAGTTTAATATAATATGTGAATATTGAAGAAAAACCCAAATCATACCCCTCAAAGAAAAACATGGACGACCATACATAAGTTGACCGTTTGGAAGAAACCTGAAGAATTTAAGTCAATGATTCTTGCTGTTTTACCCAGGACTACACGGCTGCAGTCTTCACCAGCTCTGAACTGGCTACATTAGCGACTATATGGACCATGCAACCAGGTATTTCCAGCAAAAAAACATCCGAAAGCGAGAGATAGCATCCCATGAGAGAAGTGAATAAGCTGAATAACAACTCGAAGCCGAACTTGTTAGGGGTTGTTCATCTTTCAAATGAGGTTACGGAACAACTGAAATGTGAGCCTTTGATGTACCAGTTGACCTACCAGGGAAAAGTCACAAAGCCTTGAACTTCAGTGCTATGACTATGGCCCAACTGATTCTCTGAGGCTGGTGTGGTGCTTGATGCTTGTTGTGTCAGGCACCTGCCCTTCAAAGGCTTAAAATAGGTACCCTCTGGTCAACTGTCACATAACTATGGACAATCACCATGTTATAGTTGGGCAAATCCACTATTTCAATGGCCATTTTCAATAGCTTTTTGTTAATGTTTACCAGAGGCTACCCCCAAACAATTACTAGCTCTTCTGATGTTCATCACTGACTAATTCAGTTCTTGCTCAGGTGAGTTCACATTGCTTCAATGGTAGGATGTCCACCATATGGTATGGCATGATATGGTATGTTAGGGTATAGTAAAAATATAATGGTATAATATAGTATAATATGTATATGTAGAGGGTACAATGTATTCAGTGCAAAATACGTACTATAACATAATTGTTGACCAATGCCAAAGTCCCAGACTCGTCACGCTTGGGCTGGATTCCTTCTTCAAGAAGGATTTGCCAAACTAGCTTATCTGCTGCTACTAGTTGGCTGCGCGAACATCTGTTGTATCCAGGTGGAGATTCGTGGTGAAGGTGGCTGAACAAGGTTGTCAAATAACACGCGAGTAAGATTCGTGTTTCACTAAGTCAGCAAAAAATAAAGCAATCCCCTTTTCTTGCAATGCTTGCTGAACCTGCAAAGCAGATGTCACTGACATCCCCGGCACCTCTGCTTTCTCTTTGATCACTAAGCTTTCGACGCCACGTCGATTTGCTTGGAAGGTGTTTTGTGGTTGAGGACCTCGTGCGTTCTGGACACGCACTTGTCTGGTGGCATATACCTTATCTCGTTCAACTGAAGCATGTTCGCAGCCAGGTCTAGCAAACTGTGCCCTGGCTCCAAAGGTCCCTCAATCAACAAGCCACAAAGCTTTTGAGGAATGATTTTCATCTTTGTCTCTCTTTCTGCTACTGGAACTTTTTTGACTGAGCTCTGATCTTGCAAACTCACCAGGTCTTGAAGTGAGGCCAACACCAACGTCTGGCTTTCAAACAACAATCGCTTTGCTCCTGCTATGTCGGCCAGGCTACTGCAATGCAATGTGGTGTATGTGTGCATGGATGACAACACACAAATAGACGTAAACCAAGCTGCACACCTGGAAACCATGCACCAAACATCATCAAAATCCTCCTGATGTCCAAATTGTTCTAATATTAAATAAAACAATAATGACAATAATAAATCATCGCCCAAATCATCATTTTTATAGGTGGTATTTTTATGTGGTATAAACATGTATAAACCATTCCCAAATAAGTGGTTTAAGACATTCTTTTACCCACATTATTCCTGGTTGGTGGTATACCTACCCCTCTGAAAAATATCTGTCAGTTGGGATTATTATTCCCAATATATATATATGGAAAAATAAAAACAAATCCAAACCACCAACCAGATTCCTTCTGGGTGCCCCAAGGGCCATTCAGAAAATCAGCCTGCGGATCTCTGAGATGCCCGGCCCATCGGTGTCCAGGCAGTTGAAGAGCAGTTGTACGTCGCCCTTCCATTTCAGCCTGCGGCTGTCTCAGGAAAAGTTGAAAAAAAGCACGTTTGAAAGTACAAGCTGGACCCACCAAACATGGGGCAGTTTCGGAAACAAATAAACTTGATTAAAAATTGCTTGAAACAATGAAAAACTAGACAAGTCAGCAACACAAGTACCTTGGATGTCAACAAACCAAGTGGTTTACCACGTCGGCCAGGAATTTCAACCTTAGGATCCCTGGCGTGACTCTCTAAGCAGTGAAGCATTTGTAGCTGGCTATATCCAATTATGGTGTGAAATCACCGAGTTTCTCACCATCATATATGTTGGTTTCAGTTGCTTCATCCCGATTTTTCATGATTGGATATTGTACATATATGTATGACATTAAATCCAAGCTTTGTTTGAATGGTTACATAAATACACCCTGGTGTTTGACCAATTGAACCCTGATGTTTGATGGGTGCTCCGCATGTTTTGATGGTTCACCTTCATTTGTTGCATGCATAAACCATCCCAACTCCAATCTTTACTGGTTGGTGGTTTCAGCCCATCTGAAAAATATGAATTCGTCAGTTGGGATGATTATTCCCAATATATGGAAAGTCATAAAATTCATGTTCCAAGCCACCAACCAGAAAATCGAGGTCTAACATGTGACAGTCGCAGTCACATCCCCAAAATTGTGAAAAATCCCAACTCTGGCTGGTTAAACCTGGATATGTCTTCTCAACAAAGTTATTGTGGATCATTCCCTCATTCCCTACTAAGAACAGTAAGGAAACCATGTTGAAACCATAGTTCTGTAGATGAAAACCCCACTTTGCCCGGTTGATATCAGTTGATTCCCTATATGTTTGACAGTAAACTCCGCCGTAAACTCCCTAAATCACCATTGATTGATGGCTGAGTCTCCATCCATCCCATGTTATCATCGGGTAAACGTCCATGTTTGATCATTAGACATCAACCACATGAAAAAAAAACAATTTTAGCTGGTTCAACCATGGTTAAACCATGGTTAAACCATGAACAAAAACTCAAAAAATCCATCAGTCACCGTTGCAGCTGGTCCATGACCTCCCATGCTAATGACCTCGCTGGCGCCTTCTGCAGGCGCGTCGTAGCTCGGGGTACGACAAGCTACCGGAGCCGTCCTGGTCCAAGTGCCTCGCGGCTGCACGGCGACGCACGGCGTCGGTAACGGGGGGGGGGGCGGAACGGCTCGCCGTGAGAAATGATTAGCATCTGGTAAATTCACTAACAAGAATGGAAGATATAGAGATACTGCGATACTATTGATAGTTAACTGATTATAATCAACATAATGTAAAAACATGTAAAAACAATGTCATAAACCAGCCATGGGAATGGTTGGAATGGTGATTTGGGGGAAGGTTTATTATTGTTTTACTCAGATTAGGCATTTGTTTTGTGGAAACAAATCGTCCAACCCCGGATTTCCATGATTTCCATGTCAGGGTCCATAGTTGATTTACTGCAGGCTAAAGTTTAGTGATCTATCTGATTAGATATTAACGATTCGTCAGATACATGATGATTATAGTGAGTGACTTGTCGAAAATTGTTAAAGTCCCTACTAGAATGGTTGGTTTTTGATCTATGTTCTGATGGACTTGATGGATTTATGATGGCTGAATTTATGGTGATTTCAGAATGAAGAAGCAGCAACATCCAGGACATATTGAAAAACTTTGGGTACCCTAACATAGCCATGGAAAATCACAATTTTTATTTAATGGGAAAACTCACTATAAATGGCAATTTTCAATAGCTATGTTAGTTTACCAGAGGGTATATTTCATTGCTGCGGATTTAAAGGGCCAAGAAAGCAAAACGACGAGTTAACAGATGAAAAACAACAACTTCAGTAACAAACCCGGGCATCACCCATAAGTCTTATAGTAGTATCATCCCAACGTACGTTCTTTCCCCAAGGATATACTCCCAATATGAGCCATCAAAAACACCCTATCCCATCTCAATATCCCAATTGGTTGATAGGTTTCCCTACCATGAGTTATAATAATCCCCAATAAGCCAGGTAGTCTGATTCCCTATTTCAAAACCAATCCACTACGGTATTTTTAAAGGCTCATATTTCCAAATATTTATCATCAATATGTATCGTCCTATATTTCCCATCATGTTGTTCCCAAGTACTTCGCAAACATTTCCAATATTACTATCATCATCAAGGAAATCTTCCCAATTTCACTTTTGGAAAGATTTTTCTGGTGTAGCTATGGTAGATCATCCACATATGTTTAATACGGAATTCCCGTTGTCAGGCCAATTCTTCACCAATCCTGGTTCCAACCAAGACTGGTTGGTGGTATACCTACCCCTCTGAAAAATATGAGTTCGTCAGTTGGGATATGTTGGGATGATTATTCCCAATATATGGAAAGTCAAAAAAATAATGTTCCAAATCACCAACCAAGAGAATCTGTTGGTTCAAAACATGAGCATCATTGCCATGTGCAAACAGGGAACGGGCGCACGGCTGCCAGCCATAGGCCGGGATTTGATTTCGCCAGATTTGAGAAGGTCAACATAATTTCATACAATTTCCCCAATAGAAATATAATATATATAATATATAATATAATATAATATAATATAATATAATAAATATATATATATATATATGATATTTCACTAAACCATATGTTATCTTGGTGAAATCCCATGAAATCCCGGTTTTCCCATGCTTTTCCCAATGGATTTCCGGCCACTCCCATTCCGGGCCGCACCTGAACATCAGCTGGACGGATCCAAAGTGCTTCATGGCCCAGGCCTTATTTCTGAGACCCTGAGACCCTGAGGGGCCATAGGAGGTTGACCCTCTGGTGAACATACAAAAAAACGATGGAAAATCACCATTTGTAGCTGGGTAAATCACCATGTTTAATGGAAAGATCCACCATTTTGCAACTGGGTAAATCACCATGTTTAATGGAACGATCCACCATTTTGTAGCTGGGTAAATCAACTATTTCTAAATGGCCATGGCTTCAATAGCAAACTGCTTGTTTGCCAGAGAGTATATCTGTTCAGGGCCATAACTGTAGAATAAACATTGAAACATTGACGAAAACTGTTGTGGGCTTATGAATCATGATCTATGTCACCAACTAGTTATTGGAGTTATTTCATTCCATCTATAACTTTTAAGGGCCATAACTACTGTGGAGCATATGGGATGATATGACAAACAATTGATATTTGAAATTCAACATTCAAAAATAGGAATCATATCAAAAAGGAAACAAACAAATTCAAACAATATATCTAATCAAAGATACCGTGGAGCCCTGGAGTTATTCTTAGCCCGTTATATCGCCTAATGATGCATCATGTAAAGCATGAAAAACTGTCCATCCAAGGTTGACCAAAATAAATGGCCACCAAAATGGTACAAGACAATACAATACATTTTCAGCAAAGTACACAAAATGTGCCATTGACAATTGACAATGGATTATTAATGTTGGTGAATGGTTAAATACCTTGAATATTTCAGTTTTGTATTTACAATTCGCAATCATATCAAAATCAACTGACGACACTGCGTGACGACACGAGAGAAAATGTCATGGACTATGTGGAGGGGTGAGAATCTTGTTCCTGCAGCTCCCCGCGAGGCAAATAAAGAGTCTTTCGGTGACAATGTATGTAAAGAAAATGTATGCTTTTAAAACCAGAATGAATATATATATATATATATATATATAATATTCAATCAATGTCAGCATGCACAGTTTGTGATCAACACGTGCGATAATAACGAATCACGGTCAATTTGATCAGTAAAGTTACTGCTGATTATAAGTGTTATGACAATCACAGTAAGGATCATGAACAACCCAAATATGAACATAATAATATACAAAATTACATGACAATATATATATATAGTTATATATAATGTACATAATGTACTTATATAGTTATAGTTATATTACACCATATTCCATACCAATGTACATAATATGTGTATTATATATACCTGCCTATGTACTGGTACTATTCCAACCTTCTGGTTGTTCTCGTCATGAACCCTGCCTGGGGTGCGCGAGCATGCGCCGAGCGCCCCGAGCGCCCCACCTTGAAAGATATGAGGATCAAAGCGGAGTCTTCATCAAACTCCTAGAAGGGAGAGTCGCGCAAGTCTATTGGCGGACCCCAAATGGCAGTTCTAACAAAAAATAAAGCTGATTTTCTATAGGAAACTATAAGTATAGATTAAAATAACTATATTTCAATCTAAGGTATATACATATATACATATATATACACATAAAAATCATATATAGCATATATATATATATATATTCAAATTTATAAAATGGACATAGAATGACATAGAAACAAACACCTATACTAATGGGATCATGATCTCATGAATGGAAAACATCACCGATGTCTCGACCATGGCACACCAACGTCCCTTTTTGCTGAGGTTTATATAAACGTTTAAACTCCCTGTTCCTGTTTGTGAAAACACACCATGTTTTTTGGGTGAAACCTTAATGTTTGTTGCCGAACAATTCTCCATTCTTGATCTTGCGGTCCTGTGATGTTGTGGCAAAAAGTTGCGATTTTGTGCCTGTGAAACCAACGAATCTTTGCAAATACAAGCACCATTCTTCCCGCCATTGTTCTCCGAAACTCCGAGCTTTAGGCAATTGATGTCCCAAAATCATGTCATTATATCACCAGGTTTGTCTGAAAATGATTGCTACCTCTAAATCCACCGGTTAATCATATGTTCCCCTATTGAAACGGCAACGAATCTAGGCTACAGCGCGGTTTTCAGACACTCCCATGTGTTGGTTTATGTTGGTTTTATATCCCATGAAAAATCCGATCAATCCGATCACATCGCATGATATCAACATTGACTCTATACTATATCAATTATTCTCATAACATGATTATAGTTTATTCCATCTACCCTCAAGTAAGCTAAACTATGCAAACAATCTCATTTTCAATAGCTAAAATCAGGGTGAATCTTCTATATATATCATCTATAACTAGACTATGAATATCTTGAATATATCTACCAATATCTTCTATATCTACCAATCTTTCAAACTATTCTGGTTGGTGGTTTCAATTCCCCTGAAAGATATGAAAGTCAGATTGGATCATCATCCCAACTATTGGTGAAAATAAAGCTCATGTTCCAAACCACCAACCAGTATTTACAAATAGGCAGTGTTTGTTTCCGGATCCACCAAATAACCCGTTTCACTCGGCTCCAGCAATGAGATACGGCCCGAAAGGTCGGTATCCAAAGCCCTCCAGGCGCCGCCCAGATTGCCTGGCGACCGCGTTTTAGTTTGTTATGGGGAAGATGTGGATCAAACCCACTAGTCTAACACTACCAGCCTGATAATTACACTCTGGTAAACATACACAAAACTATGGAAAATCACCATTTTGAATGGGAAAACTCACTATACATGGCAATTTTCAATAGCTATGTTTGTTTGCCAGAGGGTAGCAAATATGGATTTGTAACATAGCAATTCTAGTCTGATTGGATCTCATTGAAAAAAAAGATCTGCACCTAGGGGTTTGGGGTGATTTGAGCATACAATCGAAGCAAACAAATTATGTAGATATAGTACAATCAATATCAACAAGTGGCGCTGATGATTTGTTTGACAGGAAAAATGTGAATTTGACCAACCCAAAATAGGGAATGTTTTCACAACAAAAATGGTGTTTTTTTTTTGTAAGGATCATAAACCATGAAGAAACCTCAAACAATCAAGGGGGATATCATGGGGAACCAACAATCAACTGTTTGCTTAACATGGGATATTTGGCACAACACAACCATGGAACCTAAACCTGCAAAAAAGAATGGCTGCACTGAGCACTGAAAACAGAAACCATCCCAGTTTGCGTCTATAGGTCTCCAAAAGCTCAGTCCCCTGTACAGTTCAAGAGTTCAACCTGTCCCAGAATTATCTGGCCATTCCCAAAGCATTTTTGCACACAAAGTCCTTGCTGTGTACTCTCATCATTGGTCGCCGTAATCTAATATACCCATCCTTATCCATCCTTCTGGTTGAACTGGCCGCTGTCCCTGCTGACATTCTTCACAGATCCAGCCTTTAAACTTCAATTTCTCGCAAGCTTCGCTAAACCTCACGATGAACATCACAACTTTGGGACACAACAAAAACGTGCCCCCAAACAGGGAAGACATGCAGAAACTCCGTTGTTTTTTGAGCAATCCAAATCTATACATATTGCACATGCGTTTACATATTGTATGTACAAATACATAATGATAGTGGTAATAATAATAATAGCAATAACAAACATGATAATTCATGGGGGCTATGGGGTGGTCTATGAGCTTATCATATAAGGTTCTGGTAAGAGCTGGTTAGTATAAACACTTAGGGCCTTATTAGTTGTTTTGTAGATTTTCATTAAGGGCTTGTTAAGATCTTATTCCCCATGGATAGCTGAACTTCCTTATCCAATGCTTATCCGAAAAATGATGGATGATGTAAGCCCACATCCAAGAGCTAGGGCTTTCCAGCCCATTTTCAGCCCACACCCCAGTCCTGGCTGCACAGTCTGGTGCACCCTGCAGAGAAACTGCCTGTAGGTCTCCTCTACATCCTTCTGGAGTCCAAAGACCGTGGTGCAGTATCCTGTGAGCTGCCCCGGGTAGGTCTGCATGTCTATGTCTGGAAAGAAGAAGTCCTTCAATCCTTTCATCTGAGCCCTCCAAGTGGCACTTCCACCACCATGCCCTTGCTTTCCTCCTCCACTCTGGCTCTCTCCAGCCCAAGGCTCCTGCCAGGATTGTTTCTGGCCATCCCACCGTGGCGAAGTTTTTGTAGACTTTGAGCTGAATTCTAGACAATATGAGATCTAATGGTGGGTTTTGGCGATTGTCTTCAGATGTTTGTTTTTGGTTTTTGATGAATCTGGTGTTTTGTGCTGCTTTTTCTGTGATTTGTGTTTCATTTCCGTGACGTTTGATGTTTTTCTGTGATTTTGAGCGTGGTGTTTGGTTTAAATTATGTGTCTGTTGAGGATTTGTGTGGATTTGGTGCCCTGAAGGTCACTTTCGGGGGGGTCTATGGTCAAATAGGTGCTGTTTCCCTGCTTATCCACTGCTTATCCACGACTTAGGGTTAAGCAGTGGATAAGCCCTTACTAAGCTCTTATTAAGCCCTTATCCTCTCACCCCAATCCAGGTCAAGTGACCCATTTGCTTACTCAAATTGCCTGCCTTGGGTGTCGCCTCCCCGCTTTGAGTCTTTGACTTCTTTTTCACTATCTTGAATTCATGGGTCTCATGCCTTTGCCAAGAGACTGTCTAACCCTCGAGACTTGAGTGGGATATTTTTCTTGTTTGCTTCTTTCTAGCAAGCCTTGCCCATGCCACTGGAGCCAAATCCTGCTACCTCTCAAACTTGCAATAAAGAACAACAAACTCACATCTCCAAACATTTCTAGAACAGAGTCATCACTGGCTTGTCCATAGTTTATCCAGGCTTATCCAGACACCCCCCCATAGACTCATAGACACCCCGAGGTTTCCATGAATGATAGTAATAATAACAATAACAAAAATAATAGTAATACTAATAACACAGTGTATGCTAATATACATATATATAATGATAACTAATTAATGATTTTCCATGTCTATGTTAAATAACCAGAGGGTAGTAATACCCGTAATATATATATATAATATTAATATATAGTGTTTAATCATAGTTCACTCATAATATACTATAATTATATAATATGTATATATATATATATATTATAATTATTATTTATATATAGTGACTATAGTGTTTAATAATAGTAATACTAATAATATCAATATACACTGTGTGATCCTTCTGCTTCTCCTTAAACTTTTGAATCCAAGGAGCTCGAGCCACGAAACGCTGTTGGAGTCATCCCTGGGGCACCCCGGGGACCCAACCAGGTCCAAGCAGGTCCAAGCGGGTCCAAGGGGTTTCACTACTTGGTGGCCCATCCCACGAATAAGTGGGGTGTAACCCCAATGATTTCAGTGGATTAAGCCTACTTATCCCATTTATAACTGGAGTTATAACTTATTAGACTTATAACCCACTTACGATTCGTGGGATGAGCCACCAAGTATGTGTCACTGACATGGATAAATTTCGAAAATTGTTTGGGGTGCCCAAGTACTAGCGGTCATAGCATTGTCATGTCCAGTTGAGTACTAACTTTGGATAATTCGCTTGAATCAGTTGAATCACTATTTTTTTGTCTGATTAAATCATATTAAATCCTCATTTTGGCTGGTCAAACTGTCACGTTATCTATTGTTTGAATCACTATTTGGAGGTTTCCTAAAATGGAGGTACCCCGAAATCATCAGTTTCATTGAAGGATTTTCCATTTTAATAAACCATCATTTTTGTGGATCCCATTTATGGAAACCCCCATTTCTGGCTGGTAAAGATTTTTGTCTGAAGTTCTCAAGGCCCCAAAAACAGCCTGTCGAAAAGGGATCGCCATGCAGAGAGCGGATGTGCGTACCTGGACCGCAGATGCTTCATGGCAACTAGCTGAAAACTATGGCTCGTGGATGGTTTATGGTAGATCTGTTAAACTCTAATTGGCGGTTTCAACCCCCCTGAAAAATATGAAAGTCAGATTGGATCATCATCCCAACTATTTGGGAAAATAAAATTCATGTTCCAAACCACCAAATAGTAGAAATAGTTGATTTAACCATTAAAATGGTGGATCTTTCCATGTTTTTTTGTATGTTTTCCTGGGGTATTAGAACCAACAAACGTAACTAACATCTGGAAGGCACCCAAAATTCTAGCTCCTCGGCTCCCCAAACGAAACTGCGGCACCTTCCTAACCGCAAAAAATGATGTTTCGAATGAATAAAGATTACCATCTGGTTATTTAACATAGCCATGGAAAATGGCCCATGTATAGATGGTTTACCTATTAAAAAAGGTGATTTTCCATGGCTATGTTGAATAACCAAATGGTAAAGGGTATCCTTCATTAGATGACTGGTTGGTGGTTGAGCCACCCCTCTGAAAAAATATGAAAGTCGATGGGAAGGATGACAACCCATATATTATGGACAATAAAACATGTTCCAAACCACCAGCCAGATGATGTTTCAAACCAAGTTATTGTGTATATATACCCTCTGGTAAACTAACATAACTATGGAAAATCACCATGTTTAATGGGAAAATCCACTATCATTGGCCATTTTCAATAGCTATGTTAAATTACCAGAGGGTATATATATATATATATTTACACATTTCGCCTTCACCGTTTGTGAAAGCATCGAAACCATGGCTGGATTAGGCGCACTTCTTCCTCACCAGCTTTTGCAGCTCAGACAAAGCCTGGCGAGCGATGGAGAAATGGATTTCCCATGGAGACATATGGTATGCTCACAAGGATTTACCATAAACTTTGAGGATGACAAATGGTATGTTCACAATAAAATGTCATAAGGATTTAACATCAAAAACTCAGTTCTGGGTTTAAGCATTAAACATTCAGGTTACTTACCAAAATCTGTAGTTTGTTCTTATCTTGGTTTACTTGGGGGATAAACCCATTTAGTAGGTGGTTGGTACAGTGAGACGACTTACTCACCGGGGCTATCATTTATCATGGATGAATCTAGCTCAATCACTTACCAGCCAGAAATCAGGTCCATCTTGGGTTGTTGCCAATACATGGAGTATTTAGCTCCCAAATCACCCCAACATCACCCACTGTTACGCAGTCAGGTGACTAGGACTAGGCAATTGTTTTGGTTGGAATTGATATTCTTCTTCCGTTTCTGACTAAGACATGTACAACCCATTAAACTCATGTTCCTTCAAGTTTCTGGCTGGAAAACCACCCATCAACCTATTTCAACCTGCCAGAATGTTCCAACTTCATGACTGATCTTGGATACCCTTCTGCTGGTTGGGTTACTAAATCCCTAGTACCTATGTTACGTGTATAGCACAACATATCAAATACATCAAGTTCTATAATAAGGTAACCATCCACAGCGAACTACGGTGAACTATATCATGAACTAAACCCATCAAAATCACTGTTTCTTAGTTAAGGGCCATGTTTATTTAACTGTACCATCCACTCCGCCTTGACACCAGCGCGCCACTTCCCGGCCTCTTCGTCGGGCTCCGCGTAGATCCACTCCGGGGGCACCCAGCCATCCAACCAATCCAAATCGCTCCTGGACCTGAGCTCTGAGCGTTCGTTCTAGAGACGGTCAAGGATCGCCATGGAATCACGGAATGTTTTTTTTTTTAAACATGGGGATGACGAAAAAAACATGGGATGAAAAAAGTGTTATGATTGTGATTTATAACTATAACTATATATATAATTATATATATAATATGGTAGCTAAAGCTGGTTGAAATAGTTTTGAAAACATATACCGAACTATATCGTTACAGTAATGGGGTTATACAGCAACAAACGCAAGTGCTCACAGTGAAGGATACTCACATACTCAAAGTGGCTACTGTAATTTGAATTGATTTCCACCACTGGGATGAACATAACCCCATCCCTTTGGAAGGTGCATTTACCAGTTCTCTAGGGTACCGTATATTTAAATCGTTTCATAATCAACTTTACCCTGGTCAGCAATCCAAACGAGTTTTGAGGATAAATGTCAAAATGATGGGATTGTAAAAGGGATAGCGAGGCAAAACCTAAGGCCATTTTTTTTAACCATGCATGCCGTAAACTCAATCGCAAATGGTTGCTGTTTTTGTCGTAACCAGAAGCAGCAACCCTACCGGGTAGAGCAACACATGGGGATATCAAGCAATCAAACGGGGATAGCAATCTAAACCCCTGATCCTATTAAACACACCCCCCATGGGCCCCCAAACATATTGAGATCCGTTCTGGTAGTCCATAAATGTCCATAGTAGCTACATCAACTGTAGCAATCATCATATCAACAAACGAGTCATGAGAAATACATTAAATACTTCTTATTATCCTATCGCACGAAATACTGGTTGGTAAGACATCCCGATAATTATTGGTCATCATAACCTCATACAACCCCCATAATATCCCCATGGCGAGCCAGTGAGTACAACCCCATGCATTGACCAATCAGCCATCGTGAAACCCATGGGTTTGGTGTAGTGCATCCAGATCTCTATCTTTATTGGATCAATATCACTTCATCTGAAACCTATATATTTTGCCGATCAAATCCCAATGTTCTCAGTTTTTCATGGTTGAATTAGGTCAACTCTTCATTCAATCCTCTTCCCAGGTGAACAATCACCGTTTTTCCATACCCTACAGCTCCAAACACCTTCTGAGAGTGTATTTGGAGTTGTTTTTTGGAGTCTGGTTACACCTTCCCAGAAGGAATTTGGAGCACTAGGATTGTCAATTATCAATGATTAATCATCCATAAATGGACCATTTTCCATAGCTATGTGAAGTCACCGGGTCTTTACCCACGAGAGCGGAAAAAGCCTTAGCGATTGGTTTTTACCCATCGAGGACACCAGTGACACCAGCACCTGCGGAGCCGCACACGAAGCCACAACCGAAGAAGTCCAAGGAGGCCAGCAGTTGTGACCTTTACCAAAAGCATCCTCAAAACATGGCCGAAAAAAACCTGGATCAACTTGAGGCCTATTTTTTTCAAGCCTAAATTTCAGGGAATATATCCCCAGTATGGCCAGAAATATGGGACGTTTACGTAGCTCCATCTGTTGGATCCTGGAGATCTCCCATTGAATGGATCGCAAACATCTGAGAAGGTACCTCCAACACTTCCTACGGGGGTACTTGGATCAATGGGGTGGGGAGATATGCAAAGCATATACAATATAATGGAGATATCATGCAATATTTACTGGACATATTTTCCGGTCAATGTTTGGAATAAATTATATATATATATACCCAAGTGGTGGAATTATCTCCACTTGTGACCTATGGTAGGATTTTTGCTTGCATTTATATAGCCTATGGATCCAAGTAGCTTCTCAGGAGTGTTTAAGGGGATAATCTGATATGATTTGGGAGGTTAAGTACCTTTTTTGGGAGGTGCTTGGATTGAGAGGGATAGGGACACAAATGGGATATAACTAGTAGTTAATTGAATATCTATAATATATTATAATATCATATAATTAATGATATAATATATATATATATATATATTATTGTATATTCATATTGGAATAATCATGGGGATACTTGCATGATAATAATAGTTTAAATCATGTTGTAACCAGGAATAATGGGATGAAATTAATAATGAAATACATAATGGATTATACATGATGGGAACTCACAATCATGGGGTTACATGAGCCCGGCGGAATTGGTCGTTAGGCAGTGCTTTGCCATGTTGACCCCGGTTTAATCGGTGTGGTGGATATGAATACAGCGTGGTATTTTTTAATATGTTTTGTGGTGTGCCCCACCCACTTAGGCAGCAATTCATGAATCCGCAGTTGAATTTCAATCGTGGTCTGGTGGTTTGAGGTATATGTGTGTATATATATATACACTCTCTTTGCACAAAATCAAACTATAGTATTGTTGGGATGATTCACTACAGTCTCAATACATCCAAATAAAACCCAAATTTAACCAGTTTTTGTCCATTTTTGTGATGACTTCCATTCAAAACAGTACCACCATTCATTGTGTGGTTAATGGTCATCTTCCCATGAAAATGACCAAACATCCACCGCCTAGACTCCGAATTGAGAACGTGTTTTTCTACATCCACGGAACTCAACAAAATTGGATAGTGTATGAATCCATGGGCTGCTGTGCTGCAAGTATTGAAGCAACATTTAGAGGAAACCATAATTAATTATTATAATTGGGGGAATAAATATCCATAAATCAGCTATTTTAGGGTAGGGTACAATCGGTAGTACCAGGGTTTTAAGTTGCAGCCATGTGCAGTTTCGGAGTCAGGTGACTCTACACCCACACGCCCAGAGCGCCAACAGACGCTGCTTTCGCTTTGGCATCGGCATTTCCCAACGTTTGGCGGCGTCCAGCAATCGACAAGGGTCACATGGCCGTCAACGATCACGAAAGCATCACTGGTGTGGCAGTCCCATAAGGCAAGGTGTTTCACGGGTGCGCGCACTGTGCGGGTTGCTGGTGTTGTGAAAGCCATTTCCACGGTCCGTCTTGGCCACAGCAGTTCAATGGTCCACTGCACCCAGTGATGTGCTGTGAGGAGACCAGGTGTCATCTTGAAACAGGGAACCATATTTATCAGCCCAAAACATACCCAAATGCGCCACGTACGGTAAATTTACCTGTATTGGGTGCTGGTTGGGTACATCTTTAGTAAAATATGCCATATCCGTGGAACATATGGGATGTCCAATGTCTCTAAAGATCCCCAATTTGTTTCGGGCAAATACACAGGGCGGCGATTATGGACTGACCACCTGAAAGCCACAGGGATTCGAGACCATACGAGGATGATGGCTCTTCGTAAATGGCTTGACATGAGTTGCACAATTTATGACAATTTATGACTTAGAAATGACTGGGAAAGGACATGTTAACATCTTCAAATGTAATGGGGTCGCAATTGGGATCCTGCTGACATCAGATTGGACATCAAACAACGTGCTCCAGGAAAGAACATGCAGAGATCAACAATTCAGCATGATTCCAATCAAGTTATCACAATGTGATGGTTCCCAATCAAGTTTCTTGCTTTAAAATTCCTTAAAAAAGGAAACACATCTCTCTCATTCATACATGATCATACATGCTGGTTGGTTCTCGTTATATATCTCCAACCACTATAGATAATATATCTACCATAACAATTTAATCATAGTTAGCTGGTTGGTGGTTTCAACCCCTCTGAAAAATATGAAAGTCAAATGGGAGTATTATTCCCAATAATTATATGGAAAAATAATCCAGTCATGTTCCAAACCACCAACCAGTAGTTAGCCTTGTGATAAACCAACGTTAGCTAATCTCATGGCCACCAAACCATCGACCGCCTGGAATCTGCGTGGCTGGTGGGCCAGCCAAGTTCTTTCAGCACCTGGCAGCGCATGACGACGCATCGCATCTCAAAATGCTGATATGTGTGGCGGTGAGAACCAACAAAAGATATACCCACTGGTAATTTCTAACAGTTCGCCATGGAAAATCACCATGCTATTAATAGGTAAACCATCTATTTCTATGGGCCATCTATACCATGGCTATGTTAAATAACCAGATGGTAAGACTAACATCTATAGATAGATATATGGAGATACATGTTTCAAAACTTGGAGAACCACATTCACCGCATGGTTTTGCTGCGAAAAACATGGCCAAAATTCAAGCATTTTTGAACCACAGCCAGCAGCTCCGGCCGCTCCAGCCCGTCAAACTGGGGCCCCCGACTCGAATGAATGGCTGGAGCAGGAGTTTTCGCGTAGATTTCCAGAGCCTGGGGAAATCGCCGTCACTGGCCACAAGTGTGTTGCTTGCAGAAAACAATTCATCAAATCAGTTAAGGGCATAATATTCCTAGGTTATTCCTAGCATTAGAATATCATTACAACAAATGTCGAAACATATTCATATGTTTTTCATATACCTCCAATGTCGAAACCAAGTCAAGTCGTATGACCAACCCTGAACCCTTCACGGATTCAGGCCAACTCATCGACCATTGCAGTTGAATGCAAAGTGAATGACAGTGGAGACTTTAACTCAATGGGAATTTCAGGATCCTAAAATGGAGGTACTGTACCATATAGGAGGCCATATTTTCTGAGGATATTCCCTTACATAGGCCTTGTATAGGCCTTATATAGGCCTTATATATGGTAGGTACCTCCAATTTAGGTTCCTGAAATAGCCATTGATTAACCCGCACAACATTTGGAATTATGGCCGTTAGCAATTTAACATTGCTATGGAAAATTGCCTATGGATAGTAAAATGTTTATTAGATGATGATTGCCCATAGCAATGTTAAATTACCAACGGGTGCTCGATGATACCCGATTGTGCCGGAACTGTTATGAATTACAATTGAATCCCCATAAGTGCCACCCCTACATCACTTATATTCCAAGAAATGCAAACATGTAAAATCCATCATCCATGATTAATGGTAATCTCTTGTCATTTGTCATCATTATCCACATTTATCCACATTTATCCACTATCCCAGGATCATCCATCATCAACCCACACTTCAATCAGACTTATTACCCTCTGGTTATTTGACAGCTCGCTATGGCTTGCCGTTCTCAAAGTGATTTCCAGTTCGTTACGTGAAATTACCAGAGACAAATGGCAAAACCATGGCAATAAGCTCCATAAATTAGAAAATTATAGCTACATATATATATATATTATACCAACGTAAAAAAACAAATAAAAATATGATAAAAATGGGGGAATACTATGAAAACTATAGCTATTATAGCTATTAGATAATAGCTTTATATACACATACCACAAGGTAAATCTGATCCTCCAGCAGCCCAGCAGCCCTTCGCGCTGTCCCACACAGGCGTCCAAGGCCTTTGGAAGAGCGTCGATTTATAGGGATGACATGGGGATTAACGTTGATTAGTTGGGGAGTAAAAGGATTTATACAAGGTGGTGCCCCATAGTTAGCTAAGTTAGTTTATAAGTTCAATAACTTGGGTTTATCGTAGTTACATCTACAGTTACTATGGTGTATAAACCGACTTACAACTTGGGGGGGCACCACCCTGTAGGGATTAGTTAAGATCTTGTTGGGGAGTAATTGAAATAGGGATTCATGGTGATTGATGGAGGGAATTATGGTGGTTGTTGTCAGGATTTATATCTGGATTTGTGAGGATTCAGGGAGATTTATATAGGGATTCATGAGATGAATAGAGATTATTAGGTATTAAACATGGATTGTATAATGGGGATGAATGGGGTACCCTCTGGTAAATTCATATAGCAACAGAACATGACAAGTGTGTAGATGTTTTAAATTGCCATTGTCCATAGCTATGTAAAATTATCGGATGGTAATGGAGAGCAAAAGGTCAGACCATTCAAGTTGAGACCAGCACAACTTGAAGCGGCATTTTCCATTCCCGGAAAAAAGTGCTTGTTGTCAATTCAAGGCTGAAGATTAGATTTTCCAAGAAAACAATACGATAAGTCTCATGGAACAAAACTTGTGTTTCTACCCTGACATGGCTCAGAACAAAAAATATTCTAAGTTGGTGCAAATAACTCCCATTTCACTATGGTTTGTGGCATATAAACCAACGTTCACATCACTGGGGGGCACCATCCTGTAACTTGGAACCAAATCCATTCAGCTATTCTATGGATCAAACAAAAAAGCACACATGTTTTGAAGATGGATTTCTGCAAGGTGGTACCGTGGTACCCTCCAGTAATAAGTTGGTCGAAAATAAACCTGACTACAGTAACTTGTTCGATATATCTCCATATATCTCCCATATACCAGAGTTCAATGGCCATTTCAGGTACCTTACCTGGAGGTATTGCACCATATAGGAGGCCATATTTTCTGGGGATAGTTCCTGAAATGGCCACTGAAGAGTGAAGCTGGGCAGATAAACCAAGTTAGCTATCGTCTATCGTTGTCCCACTTTCTAGCTGGATTGATACTGTATCCCCATATGCCAATGATATCCCATTATTCCATATACTATTGCCAATAAATCAAACAAAAAACATTGTATTGCACCATGATAACCATACTTTTCCATATTATCTTACTGGTGCTCTGCTAAACGCAGAGAATTTTCGGGAATGATCCCAGTCATCACTTGTAATAATCATCCCATTCCCCATTCCCATCCATTCCCTACGTAAAACGCACCAGTAAATAGTTTTCCTCTAACCAGTTTTTCCATATGATTGCCATATGATTCCATTTCTCCCATAGAAATCACTGTTTCTTGATGCTTTCCCTATTCCCAGATGTTCCCATCTCCCATGATTGCCATTGCCATATTATTGCCATGGCAAATTCCTATGATCTCCCCATGGATTCCATGGATTTTTGGTGAACTCCCTGGGTCTCCCCAGCAACGGCGTGGTCCCACACGGCGGAACAGGAGCCGCATCGTTCGTGCATAAACCTGCCGTCTCGCGTGACGGAAAAACGCAGGGAGGAACGGGCCAAGGTTAATATATGGTTAATATATGGTTAATATATATGGTTATTATATGGTCAATGATGGTTAATAAAAACCTGGTTGGTGGTGCAATAACCATCTTGAAAAATATGACTTCGTCAATGGGAAGGATGACATCCCATATGTGAAATGGAAAAGAAAACATGTTCCAAACCACCAACACGAATATTATGGAATGATGCCATGTTTGTGTTTGTCATGAAACCAGTTAGACCATCGCGTTGTCATAATTGTCACAGTCATGGCTCTTAACAGTTATAAATGCGCTTATAGGTAGATATAACCTCAGTTATAGGAGTTATAATTCCATTTCTAACTGTTAATGGCCATAACTGCATGTATTGTTGATACTGTAACTATTGGATTCATGTTGGTTGTGGTTTCAGTGGGGATATTGTTAAACCATGGTGATCCAACATGATCAAACCATTTCAAAAATGCCAAAACTCTCCCTACTAATGCGGCAGCTATCAACGAAACATAATCCATTCAAGGAAACACCGTGGTCAACCTGACAGACAATGATTGTTCATCATGACAGACATGTCATGTTTACCCTTTAATCAAACATGGCTGGAAAAAAATTGTGTAAATGGAGGTGTTAGTGGGAAAATCATCGAACTAAAAAGGGGTGTTTTTGTCTTTGTCCCCAGCAAAGCAATGGTTTATTGAGGCTGCCTTTTTTCAAAACCTAAGCCTATCATTCACAAAAAAAATACTAAGAAGGAAAGTGTTGATCAGCATTGATTGGCAGATTCATCAGAATGTTGGACAACATGAGACCAAATACACGACGTTAAAAAACAAAATAGACTTTATACCGTACCCTTTAGCAAGTTCACATTGCTATGGAAAAAAACGCCATGTGTAAATAATTGGTAAATCATATCACTCATTTGCCATATCACTTCTCCACGGTTTTGATAAAATTACCGGAAGGTATAACATAGACGTAGACAGTATACATATATGTATGTGTATACTGTATACATATATGTATGTATAAATATATGAATACATACATACATACCTACATACATACATGCATGCATACATACATACATACATATATATATAAATATATATATATATATACAATACATACAATACATACATTACACACATTACATACATTACATACATTACATACATTACATACAATATATACATTACATACATTACATACAATACATACAATACATGCATTACATACATTACATACATACGTACATACATACATACATGCATGCATGCATGAATTACATACATTACATACATTACATTACATTACATTACATTACATTACATTACATACATACATACATACATACATACATTACATTACATTACATTACATACATTACATACATTACATACATTACATACATTACATACATTACATACATACATACATACATACATACATACA
>Ga0126342_10000166_pt1 | contig 52915 bp, 42 predicted proteins | sample Cyp1metagenome_FD_92528 | JGI IMG/M metagenome (GOLD analysis project Ga0126342, IMG submission 92528) | Coral microbial communities from Lord Howe Island, Old Settlement Bay, Australia - Cyphastrea 1 metagenome | ecosystem: Host-associated > Invertebrates > Cnidaria > Coral ...
CATTGAAATCCCATTTGTTCCCATGAAATCCCTCATTTTATCACCACTTTCCCGTTACGAAACCCCACGTTTCGGACCGTTTCGGACCGCCTCGAAGAGTCCCACAGTGGGACTCAGTTGCCACAGAAACTCCGGTGCCATGGGATCTAGAAGCCGATCTGCCACCTGGTGTTCCCCACAAGCTGGCACCATTTGAGATAATTAGCTGGGTCAACCTTTGTTAGATGTTTTAGTACTTTAATTTTTTGCTATCAATGGTATATTGGTCCCAACCAGCTAAATACTGGATGTATTTGGCAGGTATCTAACATTCACCATGTTAATGTCTACAATGTGGTGCCCCAGTTCGTCAGATAAGTTGGTGAACATAACTCCAATTTCACTATGGTTTATGGTACGCAAATAACGAACTAGTTAATGGGATTTATTTCAACCAACTAACATCACTGGGGGGGCCCAGAGAGCTACAGCATGCTACAGCTATGGAAAATGGATGAACATGGCCACATGGCCCATGAAAGATTGATAGTTGGATGATATACCATATGAATCCAGATGATATACCTATTGAAGCTAGTGATTTTGTTGTTTTTTTTTCATAGCTGTGTGAAATTACGAGTACCAGAGGGATCCAGAGGATAACCAAACCAAACAAGATGGGAATCGGCGTTGAGAATAGATGTGGTTAGTCACCTTGGGGTTAGTTGAATCCCCATGACAGTCATCAGATGTGGTGATCTTCAATTGAAATGGGGGGATTCCACTGTCTTCAGTTATAATGATGGACAATCTTCAGTTGTAACAATCCCCATGTGATAATCTATACTAATCAGTAATAATTATAATCCATATAGTTCCATTGTTCAATTATGACAAACAGCTCGGACATCTTCAGTTATATTTTTCCCCCTGGTTAGTTGAATCCCCCATCTGATAGTACTATACTATATAATTGATATCTATTATTAACCATTCAACAAACCATGGGGACCCTGAAACATCTATGAATGGCTATACATATATATATATACACTGTATATATTGTGCTTTACCAATTATGACAAGTATGTTCTGGGATAGAATTTGATGGATGATAATTATAGTGGTAAAAAAGAAAAAAATCACAGCAACCCCCCAACAATGTCCTGGTGTAAATCAGGAGCTTTTTTCTCACCAACAACCACTAACAAGGCGAACCTTCAGAAAATGCTTGTTGGTGGTTGGAAAATCGTTGTTGTTCGGATTCACGGAACATGTTGCTTTCGGAAACAAACAAAACCATGAATGTAGACATGTGGATTTTCCATTGGTCAGATCACTGGATTTCGTCAAGCTGGTGCGCCCCACGCATCTAACGAGATACGCAATGAATATCTTAGAATAACCATGAACCCCAAAGCTAACCTTTCAGCTGGGTTACCATTACTATTACTATTCCCATGCTATTCAGTAATTGTAACTCAGCTATTACTATAACCTCATTACCATTCTAGAATATCCATACTGCAGATTTAGCTAACCTAATAATTCATATTACCATTACTATTACCATTAGTCACTATTAATATTACCATTACTATGGTAATATTAATGATTATTAATTGTAATGATTGTAATGGTAATGGTAATGGTAATATTATAATATGATATTATTTATACTATCCCTTTCAGCTGGGGGGACCATACCAATATCCATCCCACTGGGTTTGCCGGACCACAGTGGCACCGGGCGCCAACAACTCCAACCTTTCCGGGGAACATGGGGTCCCTGGGGTAAACATACAAGAAATGCGGCAAACCCACGGTTTCCTGGGAGAAAAACATCTTGAAATGGTGGATTTTTTCTATGTTGCCAGGAGGCTACCATCCCTTTGAAATAGGAATTTCACTTGGAATTCATGATCATGGGATTTTGCGGTTCAACATATCTATATACTCCTACACAAAAAGATAAGATCTTGCGCGTCCCTTATTTGATGGTATCTTTTGGGAAAAATCTAAGCCGTTCCCAAAAAAGCTGGGTCAATTTTCAACAGGGCAATTCATCGAAGTCCCACGACTGGAAGTTTTGCTCGTACTTATAAGTGGTAAAAAGGACCATAGCTAATCAACAGTAGGTTGTTTCAATATGGCGTTTTCCTAAGGCATGGGGGGCGCCCCAAATCATCCAGTCGTCATGGATGACCATGACTTAGTATAGGTTAACCCATGGTGACGACTGGGAATCCCCCATCAGTCGGGCATTCCAGTCACGCATTTTTCAACATGCAGGTAAAACCGTAGGTGGTTTCCAATGATGGATCATTAAAGATTTCCATAAATGGAGGATCCCTAAAATGAATGATTTGTACTGGAAGATCCTTTTGAAATGGATGATTTAGGGCTACCTTTAGGAAGCCTCCAATTGGCACAAGGAAGTCTTTGGATTCTAAGTTGTTGGGTCCCAAACCAAATGGTAAAACACCACCATTCGCTGAGTGTGGACAAACCTTGGCTGACGTTGTGTGCAAAAAGATCCCTGGTGTATCTGAAAGTTGGACCACCCTGGAGGGATAGCAACAACATATCATTTCATGGTCTAGTTTCATAAACAAAAGAAACTAACATACTCCTGTGGATGGTTGCGAAATCCTGCGTTGATAGGAGGTAAACATCCCATTATTTATAGGGATTCAACATGTTTCAACCATCCTTTTGGTGGTTTATAGGATTTCTTCTTCCATCCACAGTTCAATACGTGTTTTTTTTGGGATCCCATCCATCAAATTCAACGATCATTTTCCTGGAGAATCCCCATATTTGGAAAAATTGTTTAGGCAATAAGCTACAATTATTTAATACATCATATTTAGTCAATATATATATACATATATATACACTATATGTTTACTCTATACAACAAAAACAACTATATTATATATATATGCACTATATATTTACGATATATATATATATATATACACACTATATGTACATACTATAATATATATATATATACATACTATATATATATTGACTAAATATGATGTATTAAATAATTGTAGCTTGTTTATTGCCTAAACAATTCTTCCAAATATGGGGATTCTATACATAAATATATATATATATATATATAGATACACACTATACGAAAATACACACACACACTATATATATATACATAATATATATATATATATATATATATATACATATACACTATATTTACATACTATATACATATATATATATATATATATATATACACATACTAATACAGTATGGAAAATGAATACCTTCAGTCAGCGTTGAGCCAAAGCGACCCACACGCGCGTGCGAAGTCGTCATGGTACTCAGTGCCTGTGCCGCTTCGTTCGTGGGGTGGTCATTCAGGGAACGTCTGTTGAACAACAGGTGTGGTTTAGCTACTAATGGCACTTCAAACAAAAACATTCGAAACATATATTGGATATTACATATATACATATATATATATAGATAGATATTGATATTTTTGGTGTGTTCACACTGTTGTTCAACACACTATAGTGAAACTTCCATGTGAACAATCATGTATGAAGGTGTCCTGAAATGGGGGTACCCCAAATCATCCAGTCGTCGTGGATGACCAGTAGTGAATCCCATGTTGACGACTGGGAATCCTCCATTTTAAGAAACACCCATGTGTGCTCATGATGTCAATGGGAATTCCAGGATCCTAAATTGGAGGTACTGTACCATATAAGGCCACATTTTGTGGGGATATTCCCTTACGTAGGCCTTATATAGGCCTTCTATATGGTATTATAGGTACCTCCAATTTAGGTTCCTGAAATGGCCATGGACCATGGTGCTCATGATGGCAAAACTTACCGCAGAACGGCTACATATTTTTTTCTCTGGGCACTGGATACTTCACTAAGTCGGGAACCGCCACAATCTGGCAGCCACCGTTACAGCCCGGCCCAAAATGGCCAGGGACTGAGAAGGCAAAACATCTGTACACTAGCAAAACATATCAAAACTACTCTTGGATTGCTTGGTTTTTTGCTTGATTGTTTGGGTCTGTCTGACCTAGATAATACCTACCAAATATCTGAATGATGAATGCCCTTTTTGCAATCCATTTCTGGGTTTGCGATTGTCAATTATTTTTCAAACATGATGCCTTTTGTTTTTTTTCTGAAAATCCAAGGATCCAAGTAGACAGCTACAGCAGCGATCAGCCGGATGCAACACTTTTTTTTCTCTAGATGTTCTCCTGAGCTGTGTGGGATGGCGGGTTAATTTCTTTCGATGTCGTGAAATATCTTCAGCACTTAGTGCCGTGACTTTTACATGAAGATCGGGAGAATGGGAGTTCAGGTTCTGTTGTGATTCTTTTGAAATACTTTGCATCAGGACATTGTAATATATAGGTAAATCAGCATTTTTAGTAGGTAAATCATCATGTTTATCATCCATAAGTGGGCCATATTCATCCATTTCCCATAGCTATGCTAAATAATCATAAACTTACCTTCTAACAGACATACCTTATGATTCTTGTTACTGGTTCATCAAAATAACTTCTGGATAGATGAAGTGTGTTGGAATCATCATGTTTATCATCCATATTTGGGCAATTTTCGCTATGTTAAATCATCATAACCCATCACAATAGCTTCTAATTGTTACGTTGTTAAATAGCTACATGTCCATATTCTATGGACCTGTTTCCATAAGGTATGTTTGTTGATGAAGCCATCATAATAAGTTCTAATTCTTACGCTTTCAAATTTCTCTTGGAAATGGAACATCTCCCATTTACAGTTCATTATAGTTCATTTTCCCAATAAATACACCATTCATCGTTCATTTTCCCAGATGTTCCTAGGTTTTTCCCAGGTTTTCCCAGGGTTTTCCCAGGTTTTTCCAGGTTTTCCCATTCAAAACACGGTCGTTTCGCTGCCGTTGATCGTCGCGAAGCCGAGTCTCCGTCTGCTGCCGCAGGGCGCGGCTCTCCGCCAGCAGCTGCTGCACGGTCATCTCCCGCAAGAAGACCAAGCCGCGAGTGGCGCGGATCAACGGGGAGTCGTGCTTGTGGAACCACTCATAGCCTACTTCGATGGGCCATGGAGTTAGTTATGTTAACTATAGTTGTATCATGTTATATCCCCTTTGAATCACGTGAAATCACAATCTTAGATGGGCCATGGAGTTAGTTAACTAGTTAGTTGCCATGGATTATTTCATTGGGATTTTTTGGGGGTTATATAAATATATATATATATATCCCCAGATACTAACCATTTAGCTAATCTTGTGGAACCACTCATAGCATAGGGAAACGGATAGGGACAGTCGTGGGATAGTCATGGAGATGATGATCAATATAGTTACATATAGTTACGTAATATTTAACAACTAGCTATTATAGATAATAAACCTGGAGCTTCATTTGATCAGAAAGAAGTGCTCGAATTGAAAAAAAGTGCGAGAGCAGCGCAACTACGCGGCAAGAAATCAACAGGATACGTTTTGGAAGCGGATTGTCTGTGCTCGTTTGCGGGATCTATAGGGAAATCATCTGACTATCAACCAGTTTCCATAGCTATATGGGTATGGGTCAAAATTAGGTACCCCAAAATTATGGATGGTTAATACTAAACTAGACTAACATCTGTGGTCCCCTAGGTCTTCCATTTTGACCCACATCCATATGTTAAACTACCAGACGCTTCATCCCATTAAATCCCATGAAATTTTTGTCCGAATCAATCTCACTCAGTATGGGAATAGGTCAAAATTGAATACCCTATTTTTTTTGGATGGTCAAAATTTTGAAAATAGACTAGAAATGTTGTGGTTTCCCAATGTTTCCCAGCTCCCTAATTTTGATCCATAGCCATATCACTTGGTACATCTTATCACAGGATTGATATTAAGACAATCGCTAATCCCATTAAATCCCATTAATCTCATTAAATCCCATTAAATCCCATTAAATCCCATTAAATCCCACTAATTAATCATATCACAGTACATCTCATACGCTCTGAATGTTTTCCAAGTTACCCAGGCAGGTCTCGATCATGTCGTACTACTGGACCTGAACTCGTTGACTCATGGCACAAAATGGGCCCTCAATCCTTGGTGCCGTCGGTCCCGTCGATCATTGGAGCCCATCTGCATGGAAACAAGTGAATATTATGGGATTAATGTGACGTAAATGGGCTGCTTATGGTCTGGTCAATTTTTCATCGGGGTGAACGGTGAACATAAACATTTCTACTAACATGAAGCACCAAGTACCCAAACTGAAAGACATGATTTCTGGTTGAATCAAACTGTAATTCATTTTTGTATCTGGGGATGATTGCCATTAACCATCATTAACCATCATTCCGCAGAGTGAGTACAACCCCCCAAATGGCCAGAAAAAAAAGAAAATGCTGATCAAGCATCAGAATATGGGATATGGGATACACTATTTTCAGAAAATCCCATGATTAGCCAAAAGTTTTGGGGTAGACACCAGTTCTGGGCCCCTTTTGAGCCAAACCATTCAGCATCGCAACGTGTCTTTCAATCCTTTTTATCATTGGATTGGTGTAAAGGACATGTTGCAGGGAAACAACGCATATTTGATGAAGGAAAAGACACCGTTTTTTTTTGCTGCTTACATATCCGTACCAAACCAAGAAAACTATGGCATCTCACTGGAATTTTGATGCCGTTAATCACTGATCTTTGGACAGGTGAAATTCCATCGTCGCCCACGCAGCAAGGAGCTCATAGGCCGGGAATTCGGCGTTGCGCTGTGATTCAAAGGAGTTCAGGAACCTAGGTGCGGGGCCTGAGAGGATCCCTAAACCCTCATGTTTTCACAGGACGGGCCGGACGGGTTTGCAAAGCTACGCCCCAGCGTTCTTCCGTTCGTCCTAGCTTTTTTGGATGCTAATCTATGGTTGATCTTAGTGCCAAACAGCTTCATCATTGGCAAAAGTTAAGATATATCCAGCAGCCCAAGATGACGAGACAATTGGTCTCTGTGCACTAAACAAATCTGACACCCTGGGCTCTGTGCTGGCCAAATAAATGGAAAAGCAAAACTCTGATTCAGTAGGAATTCAAACGTTTTTACCATTAATTTGGAGGTCATGATGAATTAAAGGTTTACATCCACGCCCGCCATCACAGGCCTTTAGCCACCTGAGCCAACTTGGCTGACCAATACCATTCATCTTGCCCATCTTGTGGCTTTGAGCAAAAATGATGGACTTGATTGATCTTGTGTGACCCCAAACTTTGCTATACACAACAATAGTGCCAACTCCAAGCTACACTTCCACTAACAGTTTAACAGTTGCACTAACAGTGCAAGCTGTACTTGGCTGCTTGCGAATCAGCCTTTAGGCTTATGTTCTGCCTAAATAATAAGCTGCAAGTGGGAATCTAGTTTATAACCTCAAGGTTGGTTACAACCTCAAGATTGGATTATATAGTTTGTAACATCAAGGTTTGTTATTGGTTTCTACTTTCTCAAAAGGTCTAGAAGGTCTCATAGTTCAATAGAATCTATCCTATTTAGGCTCCATATTTTCTATACCCCCGAGAAGCTCATAACATCAAATTACCTACAAGGTGGCGTCCCCAAACGCTATGTTTATTGGTTTAAACCATCAAAAGAAACCATTGAACTACAGCTATAATCACCATAAACTCTAGTGATCCAATGTTATCCATACTTATCCCAGTTCTAAACCCACTTCGCTTTCATCTGAGCCACATGTGATTTAGAGTGGAGATGGTCTGCAGCGACACCGGAATGATGGTAGAGACTTCCTCGGAAGCATCGATGGTTTTTCGCCAAGCGGAATTGGCCAAGGATCATGATGATCATGGGGGTGAGAGGCATGATGAAACCTGAAATTCTCAACAAGTCTCAACAGCATTGATGGGACAATTCTCATCCTTTGGATCGGTTTTTTGGAACTGTTTTCAGCAACACCAACAGCAGTCATCAATACCAGACTCCAGCAGTCATCAAATGTCAAAACTCAAAACATATTGGTTTCACTGAAATGTTGTGTTGACAACCAATATAAACCCATCTGTACCATGTTGTGGTGTTTGATCCAAACAACATGAGAATACTTGGCATTAAATCGGGATAGTGTCAGCAGATGGCAGTTCAAAAGCACCTGGTTGGTGGTTTCAAGGAATCCCAATAAAATTGGTAAGTAACGAGATCAAACAGACATGCTATGGCTGCTATGTAACATGTACAGAATTCATAAATCATGTCCCCCGAAAATTGGATATGATGTGGCATCGCCTTCCCATCCATCCCCTTCCTCCCCAGGATTTTGTGGCATCCTGGGATTCCTTTTGCGAGATACGTGAGGCTCAAAGCGGAACCAAACGTTGCGGTAGCCCCACACGGTGATATCCTTCTTCTTGGTCCCATCGGAGTACCTTGGATAGCTGAGAGTCAAAGCAAATTTTTCATGAGTGCTTCTGGACATCAAATTCGATTTTTGTTGGTTTGAAGGACAATCTACGTAAAATCACAGGTTTCTTGCAACATAGAAACTTGTTCCCTGTAAAATAGCCTTCAGCCAATTCTAGGATGTCCATGCTGTGGATGTTGCTGCAAATGTCACTTAGTTCGCAGAATATCTTTCCAAGAACAATGATATGCATTTGTCTGAAAATATGGTACCCCACTGTACTCCTAAATCTACTTGTTGAGGATCATATTTTCATGAGAGTAGCAAATCTGCGGTGTATTATATCCTTTCTTGTTATTGGTTTCCCTGTTAAAATGATGATTTTCCATATCTATGTTAAATTACCAGGGGGTACCCAGGTGGCAGCTCTGACCAGCGGCTGTTGTAGGGCAGCAGTCACGGCCTGCAGGACTTTGTAGTGCGTATCCGGCCTCAGAATTTCTGTCTCCAAAGTTGAAATTCAGTGAAACAAACATTTACAGATCATTTGTGGGTTTCCCATAATATTTAGGGTATCCAAAAATAGATGGATTAGTTCAGGGAAAATCCCAGTCTATAAATGGATGATTTGGGGGTACCCCTATTTTAGGCAACCTCCATTTACAACAGTGAAAATGTTAATCTACGGGCCCAGATAACATCACATACTCCGGAAGTAGGTTCCGACCAAGCCGAGGAAATTCCTCACGAAAAAGGTCTCAAGAGTTGCATGATTTCATGAAGTACCCATCCCCTATCTTCGCCGGAACGTTGCTGCGCTGAATACTTCGATTTTCTTCAGATACCACTCCCATTACTATGATATTCAATAAATGCACCAAGAAGGGACCCAAAGAGAACACCCTTCGGTAGTCAAACGTGGCAATGGAAAAGCACCCATTTATAGATGATGTTTCCATTAAAACCTCTATTTTCACGGGAATTTCCCATTACCGCGTTTGAATACCGTAGCGTAGATCCAATGTGAAACCTGGGTTTTTGGTTGGCGACCCAAAATCAACCGAGCCCCATTTGAGCCCAGTTATGGCAAAATCACACGTGCAAGTGGGTTAAAAAAAACGGTAGTGGTAAGCGGTAAGCATTCCAAAACATAAACCATCACTGAGACTTAAACGTTGTTCTTGGGTATTGATCCATACCCTTATGACCTCACTGAAACAACTGAGATGTACAGCGTGAAACCTGGAACTCAACAAAAAGTTTACTTTACTTTCCAGTTTCTAAAACATAGTTTTTACATGTTTTTACAACTAACAATATATAACTATATTCTATCCAACTATAGTTATTTGAAATATCCAATTATAGTGTGTTAAACATGATAGATATTAGTGGATTAATATCCTACAGTGTCTCTATAACGAACTATCATTATATATATATATATAAACCGGTTGGTGATTTCAACCCCTCTGAAAAATAATCAGTTGGGATTATTATTCCCAATATATGGAAAAAACAAAGCATGTTCTAAACCACCAGACAAACATTTGGATTACCCTCTGGTAAATTAACAGTTTGCGAACTGGAAAATCACCAAAAAATAATAGGTAAATGAACTATCAATGAACTGGGATATAAAAATCAAAACCACCAACCAGACTATTAAGTAATAAACGTATCCTCCAACCTCCATGCTTTGATCTCTGCCCAGGTACCCGGAGGCTTCCGGGTCCAGCGCCACCGTCACAACCTGAACGGTTCCCAAATGGACGGTGTGTTGACCCCCTACTTGGAAACTGAGGATATGGTATATCTGTAGAAATACTCCACTTATTAAGGATCAATGTATTGAGGATAGTTTTTTAATGCTTGGGGTGGTGCAGTTCCAGTGAACTAAGTGAATACATTTCACCACTATAAGCTTATATCCAATTGTAACCTCAACTGCACCACCAAGTACTACAGTAAACCCTGGTTTCTGGGGGGTGTTCATTATGAACGGGGGAGAGATAAACCTACACTATGTTCACCTATTTCTAATGACATCCAAAGGTCTATATCCCAAGTTCTGTTCCTTGAATCCATTTTTTTCTCGAAGGTTCCTTGTTGAGCAAACATGTTTTTAGGCGGTTGAATCTCCATTCTGTTGCTGGTTAAATCGCAGCTGGTTCTCATCAAATCTCATTGATGTCCCATGTTTCTGGGCAAACACATGTAGATTCACAACTGTTCCTTGGTTTGACTGTCAGGTGGTTGGGAAATTTTGACTAGCTCCTTGGCTGCTACTTTATCCATGTAGGGAATATGATCACCCATAGCTCCTTGGCCCCTCCTAACCACAAGATAGTTTATCAATGTAATAACGTTGCTCATGAAATAGCATGCAATCACCATATTTCCAACTTCAATCATGCAGAAAAACAATCGCCATATGAGTCCAAAATCATGTTTCCCATTCAAAAAACCAGGGCTTTCCAGTAAAATGTCTCCATTTTGTCCCATTTTTCCCGGGTCAGCCAGGCCACATCGGGCTGTAACTCCTGCAACAAGCGCAGTACGGGCAAGACGTCGCGCTGCTGCGTGGGTTCGGGGGCGAAGATGTCGGCTGTGTAGAAGCCTCGCTTTCACGGCAGAAAACATAACTAGTGGTAACCACTAGTAGTTAGCTAACAGTAGTTTATATCACTGGGATATAAAAAACATAACTGGTTGGTGGTATGCCCACCCCTCTGAAAAATATGAGTTCGTCAGTTGGGATTATTATTCCCAACTGAATGGAAAAATAATCCAAATGTTCCAAACCACCAACCAGATAGAAATTCATAGGGGAACAATTGAGATTTCATGGGATTTCATGGGATTTACTCAGATTTAATGGGACTTATTGGGAATGTACATCACATCATAGGGGAATTATCCAGATTTAATGGGATTAATGGGATGTAGTTTGAGGTAATGGGATTTGTGAATCCCAGTTACAATAGTCAGTGGGTTAAGAAGTTGTAAACATATTATGCCCCGGATTTATGTATGAAACATCCCTGGTGATGTATATCTGAGATAAACATAGAACATCATAGAACTACATAGATGTATGGGCGGCAAATGAACTGTTTGGTGGTGCGTCCATCCTACTTGAGGAGCGCATTGTACCTAGTTGCCCAATGTATAACCAGGAATTCAACATCCTGATAGATCCCAGGGCTCTTGGTCTCTCGCTCTCTCTCTCTCTCTCTATTATACACGTATATACTGTATATATATATAGATATAATATAGCATGTCGCCGGAGAACATGCCCAGTTACAAACCGGTAACTAACTTCACAGATCCTTCCAGCAAGGGATTTTACCAACGCTTACATTGGACATAGCTTTGGGATACGTCCTTCACTTGCCAAACAATCAGTCGCCAGAGACACTATTGGGAAGAATTACCTGATGAAACGCAAGGAAAGGAGGCATATCACAAGCCAGGTTCTGAAAACTATATGCTATATTGGCTATGGCCATATTCATATATACAGTGTATCTATATATATATATATATCTTTCTTTTGCTTTAGAGTCTACGCCGCCAGGAAAACAACTGGCTCCCCGTATTGCACAATGAACACTGGTGGATTCCTGCCACCAAGAAGCCCAGTCTCAGATGGGAGATGTTGGGGAGTTGCCAGCCGATGTACCTGGGATTTCCGTCATCACTTTTTTCAGCAACTATAGGAGCTGGTTGGTAGTTTCAGCCCCTCTGAAAAATATTTGTCTGTTGGGATGATTATTCCCAATATATGGAAAAACAAGAACTGTTTGAAACCACCAACCAGTAGGTTAGTAGGAGTCTCTCCAAAGATAGGAGAGAGATTCCAATACATTTGGATCTGTTTGGATGCTGCCTCAGTAATTTAAACATGAATAGCGTCTTGGGGATCACATGTTCAGCATGACCAGTCACTTCAAAACATTGCCAAACTGATGATACTAAGATCACAACACGTGGCCAAGGCACCCCCAGACACACTCAGCCTCAAACTCTCGACAGGAACCTTTCCTAGGCGGCTAAGACCAAGCACGCTGTATCACGCTGTGGTGGATTCTGCAGAGAAGTACGGCCTAGTTGCCTAGTCCCCTGTGTCCCCAGTCCGAAAAAAGGCCTTGTTTGTTTCAAGTGGAATACAATTAGCGAGGAGATGACACAGCTTCCCCATGCGTCCCCCAGATCCACTGGTGAGCCCAGTGGCAAGGTTTGAATGTCTTTCTCATCCTTCTGCCCGGCATATTGCTTCGCAAAATAGTCCTTCAGTCCTGACGCACGGAATCACGGACTCCTTGCCCGCCCCGCGCCCCGGTGCGCCCCGCTGCGCCCCGCTGCGCCCCGGGCCTTTCACGCGAGTCAGAAGCTTGGAGGAATCACCGTCTGCCACTGAATCTCCGAAGATCACACACCTCGGCGGTCTGCTGAGAACTCAGCTGATTTTGGGGTGCCCCGGTCTTGACCTTAAACCCAGACCAACAATATGAAAGTCACTTGGAAGTCCATAATCCCAGGTGGGATTTCGGATTAGACAGCAGATATCCAAAACCCACCATTAGTGTTGCTTCTATGTCCATTTCTTGTTGGGAAATCGGATACCGGTGATTGAAAGATCTTGAAAGCACGTAGCCTTCACCAAAACAGTACGGTTCCAAAAGTTAGCAACTGGTTGGCACAGGTTTCTTTAAAGCACTACCAATTGGGGTACATTGGGATTAAACAAACACACATTCGAACCATTAAATATAAGACTTAACTTCAAGGAACTTCCTGTATGGGTTTGTCATGGTTTGATCAAAAATGAAGGGGCTATCCCAAACCTGTCCTTTGAGAATGGTGAAAACGCTTATCAACCATGAGAAACCATGGTACTTTTGGTGATTTTCCATGGTACCAATGTCTGATTCTCCATAGAAAATCAACGTCACCGTTAAATACTATAGTACTGAGTGTATATATCGTAATCCAACACTCTTTTACATCGCCATTGAATAATAATTGACTGGCCAATTACATTGAATCCAATGGTTAACATACTGTTGGTGATATATCCCGCAACATATCCCATTCCATATTCCCAACAAAAAAAAATATATTATATCGATATCTCCCATCCCCAAATCCTCCGGGCTCAAGTTCCCATGTTGGTTCCCTCGCCTTCCCATAAGGCACGCGGCGTTCCCAACGGGTTCACCCAGGGCACAAGTTGTAGACCAATCGTCTCGCAGCACCCTCATCTCTCAGTTCGTGGTCTGCAGCTGCGATGCCATCCTAACACGGAGGTGCCGCGTGCCAAAAATGAGTAGTTGGTTGGAATAGGTACGTTACAACTAACCGGTAAGAAAGGTGATATACATATTAAATAATGAGATTTATATAGTTAGCATTTAATAGGAAAAATGTGAGTAACTACTCATCTATACATCCTTTTATAATGGGATTCAATGGGGGATATCATGGGAATAGCCAGCCATGGAGAATTAAGTTGGCTGAAAGAAGTAGCTTAAGTGTTGGATTTCTGGTAGATAGGGTTCAGACTATATACTGGGCACCTAGGAAACAGGAGTGCAGACTTTTCTAGGGTGGTTGATTTATGTTCATAACTTTATGATGTTACTGCGAGGTTTTGAACTGCGGTTGGTTGGATTTAGCGAGTGGACATGATCAGGGTTCCGAATGGGGGCCCATTTTAAAATGCCAAGAAACAGCCAAAATTAGTAGGTGACAGGACCAGACATTTGCTGACTGAGTTCCATATATGTCCAGTCTATGGATGTAACCAAATCGAAACCCTGTGCCTTTCCCAAAAAAATCGCGGGAGGATGGGCACATGGCGAATTCATCAAGCTTGTTTGCCGGAGGCTAAGTCACTATTTTCCAGCCATCGAGATCAACACATATTGCTGACTTTCGCCAAGATGTAGAGCATCCAGGTATGGTTTGTGAATTGTTGGTTCCCATGGCCTATCAAATCGACCATTTGCGAAGTTGAAAGGTCCGCTATGTTTGACAAACACCCGTACAGGCCACAGGAGAGATACAAGTATGCTGCAATAGTATTTTGGCTATACAGCGGGAATTTGTACATGCGTAGTGTATATCTATATATAATTATATTGAGCTCAATCTATAATCATGCCAAGCGAACACAAAGGGCTGGCCAACATTGTTTGCACCCATCTTGAACAAAGGTTGGATGGTTGCTTCACTACCATGAAATATACCTTCAGTCCAATGGTACGGTACCAACAGCAACGGAACGTATGACTGAGTCCCTTGACCAAAATTGATGGAAATAGCGACGGTGCGTACCAAATGGTGAGACTAACCTTATAAGTTGGGAAACAAACAACATTCCTTTCCATTGGACCAATAGCGTTGCTATGCGTTGCTCATCAAAACACGCTGCTTGTCCCCAGGTTTCCAGCTATTTTCTTTCGAGCAAAACTCTGTCAGTCCGGGATCCGAAGTTTGTAGGACCCCCAAAGACACGTCAAACGCTTCAACGTGCGTTCGAGCAACCAGAAATTTCCAGACATCTCGCCGGCGAAAATCAATAGCAGAAGGCCCGTTGGAACTGAAGTAGTCCTCATTTGGCCGTTTCGCCTTCGAAACCGGAGACCATCGCTCTTTTCTAAGCCATTAGAGTCATGATCCGAAGCAAGTCAAGGTGAGGTATTTTCAGTCATGACTGTCTTCATTCTTTGTTTGCTGCAGGTACCTAAGTTGAAGAAGTGGCTGACGTGTTGTGTCACAAGCTGGGAACATGTCAGTTTTCATTTCTTCAACTTTCCCATTGAAAAAACTTACAATTTGGAAGTTGACCAAATTGAAAGTTGCGACATAATCCCATTGAAAGTTGTTTGTCTCACTTGGTGGTTTGTTCATTCCTAACATTTGCCAACTTTCAATGGGAAAAAATTGGCAAGTCGATCGAAACACCAACACGCAACATCTACAAAGTGGGGCCCCCTCGTTAGCTAAGTTGGTTTATAACTAGGTTAACTGGTTGACTAGAATCTATAGTATAATATAGTATAAGATGTAGATAGAACTGTAGCATTCGTGGGGTTTACAAACCAACAAAAATACCCAGAGCTCCCCACCTTCCAAATATGTCAGCGGTGATCATTCATCCAGCCCCAGGCACCACTTTGCAAAGTCTCTGAAAGGTGGGAGACGCGACAAAACGCTCCACTCGCTCAAGGAGCATCAGCCTTTCGACGTTAAAAACACGTCCGTTTAAAACGTCTGACAGTAGCCACGGGACACCACGGGATGAATATGATGAATGGCTTTCTCAAGAAATTGACACAACATACCCATGTAATATACATATATATATATATATATATATATATGTATTGTAATATCAGTATATTATCATATATGATCTGCAAGGATGAGTAAACTGCCAACACGTAAATCTGAAAGCTGGATGGTGTAAGGTTACGGTTTTGCACAGACCCATGATTGCGTTTCGAGGGATTTTACGCTCCAATCAAACATAATATGCCGGATTATCTGTCCAGAGAGCTTCCGCTTTCCAGGAAAGTCACAGCATTTGTAATGTCAATTGGATGATTTTTGGCACCAAACGCTTCATTTATTGATGAAGGGAACATCTAAAGAAAACAACATTTTTGTCTTTTTAACGTGTGTTATACATGTTTCCTGAAGATGTTCTGTTGGAATTTCCATCGCCAGGTGGCATGTGCTTGTTGGACACCGAATTGAATCCACTCGTCGCGCACACAAAGTGGTGTTGGTTCGATGAGACGCGCGTGTGCCGCAACACGGAAGGCAAATATCCCAACATGATGTCCTTAGGCAAGAGACGTCTCCGATGGTTCCCTATATGGGATCATGTGGGGGTCAACATTAGTCAACATTCCAGGCCGAAAGCAGCAATCCATCATGGAGGGATCATGTTCTGGGCCTAAAGCCATCATTTTTCCAGTGCCTAAGGCCATCATTCCCTATGGGATCATGGAGGGATCATGTCCATCATTTCCAGTGCCTAAAGCAGCAACCCATTTGGGCCCATTGGCCCAGCACATGGCACTTGCTCCATGCTTTTTCGATATTTGGAGATCTGGGATCGGTACATGCGGTGTTTGACATGCTGGTCATCGATCCCAATTCGGATGGTAAAAAGAGATTCGAAAGATCGCAATCCATCATGTATATTCATCCATCATTTCTTGGGCCAACTTTTGACTGCACTAGACATGGGTCCATCTTCGAGTTTTGGTTTCGTTACTTACTGCTACTTCTGTGTTGAAGAGCAGTCAATTCTACCACCTAGAGCCTGATGATCAAAGTTCAACAAAGTGAGCGCTTCAAGAAAAAACTGCTACTATCTCATTGTATATATACTAGCTGGTTGAAAGCGGGCCAATCCTATGGGTTAGCTATGGTTTGTTCATAGTGCCCAATACCAGTAATTAGCAAAATCCAAGGCAAAAAAAACAACAAGGCTGAATGGAAACAGATCAAATCGATCCAAGGAACGTCATGATGAGGCTCGGTGTGAAGAAACTTGGCATTTTCCCTCACCTGTTGCGCGACTTAGTGGAGGGTTCCACACAAACTGTATTATACTTGGGCGTGCAGTTCAACCAGTTCCAGTGAACTGTTTGTGAATAGATAACTCACCATAGTTATAGGTGCCCCATATCCCATTTTTGGGTTTGAAATCACTATGGCTATACCCATGGAAATGATGTGGCCTCGGCTCAAAAGCCGTTTACCAGAACATGGAGGTATGATGAGGTATGGATCAACATGTTGTATCTCACAATTTTGGATTATGACGGCAAAAACAATAACAACACATATCAAAACATGACAAAACCTTTTGGGTAAGAGGCTCTGAGCAACCCCACAATTTACCAATTCGCTGCTTCGCAATTGCTGATTCTTTACCAGGTGGGTAATACGAGCTATGTTCATTCTCATGCGCAACTGCTCCATGTATCTGGATAAATGATAGGAATCATGGACCTGAAATGTTCAGCCACCAATCTTCCGATCCTCCTGCCCGTGCCCCACACCTGAAATGATCAGCCATAGGATACTTCCCCCGTTGTCTCCATCCAATTCCCATCATTCCAGTGACATCAAAGCTGCTATGTATTCCATACGGGGATGGCCACGGAAAGCCTGGACCCAAAGACAGTTTACCTCCAGTAGTCAAACATGGCAATGAAGCATTTCCCATTGATAGATGTTTTACCATTAAACCATATTAAACCTTCCATTCAAAGAGGATTTGCTACCATGTTTCCTTACCGGATGATACTGCTATCCTTCCTTACCGGTATCACTCTCTTGGGTTTACCGGTACCATATTATCGACCCAAAACGCAATCCTTGATCATCTTCGACCATCAACCATCGCTTCTGGACTTCAGGAGTGTATCTCCAGTTTAACTGGATATTCCACTAGCCTCGACGTAACTTAAGTACAACCTCGGAAAAACCCAAGTCGAAGTCTTTCTATAATACAACCCAGATATACCCAAGTATAGTTTATTATCATATATACCAGCACTTTAAATCACCTTTGAATCCCGCAACAATCCCATCCAATCCTATCCATGATTAACGTGGTAACCACCGCACAAAACCATTTTGGGGCTATTAATGGCTGTTACCAATCATCCCAAGTCTGTGCCATTCTATTCCATATCATAACCATATAACCATGTACCCTCCGATGTAAACGTGGCTAGGAAATTCCCAGTAACTACCTCCATTGAGTTTCGTGATTCTCCCATAAAGCTTCTACAGATTCTGTTCCCATATTTTCCTGGCTGGTGGTTGACCTACCCTTCTGAAAAATGATGGAGTGAAAGTCAGATTGGAGAAAATCATCCCAACTGGGGAAATAATCCATTCATGTTCCAAGTTCCAGTCGCCACCAAGCAGTTTCCCATTCTGTTGCTTGGGAAACAAAGCTGTGATTTCTCCATATCTGATCGCATTTTATAGCCATATGCGAACCATGGTGCTGGTATAAATTACCTACATTTACCTACAAAACTGGGTCATTTATGGAGTAAATGTTGGGATTCATATTCCAGCACCATGGTTCGCATATAGCGAAAAAAAACGTGTCATCATTTTCCGGCCTGGCAGCCGCGCTCGATCTTCCGAATCAACGTCTCGCGCACCTGCGTGGCGCACAAGCTCAATGGTCGACCGCATCTCCTTGGGGCTGCCGGGAGGGCCAGGGGCTGCCTATGAAGGTCGGCGAAAATAGGTGGAAAACTGGTGGAAAATTATGGGACAATTTTTGGAAAATGTGTTGTTTATTGGTTTTTTCATCACCATTTTGAGACAACATCATCACTGAGTTATTTGGTTATTATTTTCGTTTTTTTTGGCGAACTTAAATTCTGCCTTAAAATTCCTTGGAGGATGTTGTGGGTAAATCCTCCAGTTCTCTACAAAGCCAATCCCTTGGTCCACATCCCACCCAGCAAGGATCAAAATCTGGAGTTCCTACTGATTGTAGGCTTTGGCGAAAGATGTCTGTTTTGTTTCATGAATCCAGTCACGGTGCTGATTAGCACCCCTAAAAAGATGTTAAACATACATACCTGCCTCTTCGAAAGGTGGTTAAATTTTTGCCTTTTTGTCAATAAATACTTTATCCCTCAGAACGACGTTTTTTGGGTCCCAACGACGTTTTTCAAGTTTTCAACATTCTGGATCAGATTTCAATTTTTGATAATTTTTGGACATGCTCACCCGTCCACGGCCACATGGATGAAACCTTTTCCAGCTGGCATGCAGTGAGTGAAGGGCGCAATCCAACATGTTCACCACAATATAGTTTTAGGTCAAAGCGATCAACCGCACAAAATGTGAATGAATGCGGTGGAAGAAACAAACAATGCAAACCTTTTTAGATCCCAAGCTTTCAGTTTCAATTCAGTGAAGCAATGATTTCACCCTTGAAGCTTTTGACTTGAGAGCGGTCGGGGCCGCTTACTTGTGGACCTGCAATGCTGGAGATTGCAGTCCTGTGCAGGTGCACGATCCCCCCTTTGCAGATTGCACTGGATTGGGATTGGTGAACAAGGGGGGGCTGCAAATTTGCAACCAACATACTTTATTTTGAAACCTGGTTCTGTGGCAACCTCTCTGTGCATCATTGCATGTGTAATGTGGCAAAAGCCTGATCCGTTTTGATCCGTAGATCTAGAGAGCTCAGACTTCCCAGCTGGCCAACCAGAGACCTTCCTGTTTCCTGCCCTACATGGCGAGTGCAGTGGTTCCTTTTCAGGATGAGCCAGAAAGCGAAGACCAATACCCAAAGCCAGCCATTGGCGAACTTGGGTCTGCTTGGGAGTGCCAAAAAATTTTGAGGAGGAGGGTCAAGGACCAGAATGACCCCCACCTCACCCGATGGCAAGGCCGTCAATGTCCCAAGCGTCCGGGCCATGGTTTTGAACGAAGCAGCCTTGACCTGTTTAGCTCACTGGTGGTGCCCAACTATTGAGTATGCCAAGTTCGTGCCCATAGACTTGGTGAGGGCCGAGGTTGGGCTATTGAAAGAGGTCGTTTGGGTTTGGACTTTAAGTTTGGGGGGTCAATCCCTTTGATCTTAACATAGTAAATCATTGGTCGTCAAACGGTGACATTGTATTGGATCTACTCATTTTTCTCATCCTTTTTTGGTGGTATTGACGAGGAGGGAAGGGATTAGCAAAGTGGGAACCCCTTACAAGCATCAAGCTTATCCTGGCCGACCCTGAAAGGTGCGCACGTTCAGAGCGCTTGTTGGGGTGGAAGCTGACGATGATGCATGCGTTCACTTGGATGCAGATGGCATCAAAAAAAGTTTTCGCATGGGATTCGCCGTTTCACATCCGGTTCCATAAACAAGGACAAGTTCATTTTGAATCCAAAGACCCCACACATTTTTTAAATGACTCAGGGCTTGACCACCAAGTTTTTTAAAGGAACGAAGGGGCAACCTTATTCTTTGAAAGAACCTTTATAGGGGTACCCGGTCTGTTTAAAAAACATGAGGGCACCCCATGTAACTGAATATAATTAAAGGAATAAAAGGGCATCCGTGTTATGTTAACCTATCTTACCGACCAGGAAACCAGTGTTTGCTTGAAAGTGTTACTGTTACACCCCATGCATCTTTGAAGAACTAGGGGGCATCCGTAACCTTATCTCACCGACCTAGGAGGCACTCGGTTTTTCTTTGTTGAACAGCTTGACTGTCAGGACCCTGAGCTCAACTATGCTGTCTTGCGGAAGTATTGGGCCGATGATGAGGGCACCACGCCTCCTACTGCTGCCGAGAGCGCGGCGCCTGCTGCTGCCACAGCCGATGGTTATGGCATTGGCCCTGCCGATGCTGAGGCCTCGCCCGGAAGCGGTGCTGAGGCTGCAGGTGGCGATGCTGAGGCGTCTGCTGCGGCGTCTGGCGGTGAGCTGTCTGGTGGCCATGCTAAGCCATCGGCTGTGGCGGCTCATGCTGGGGCATCTCACAGTCGTGGGGTGTCTGGTGGCCATGCTGAGGTGTCTGCTGAGGGTGGTGGTGCTGCTGATGGCGCTGGTGGATCTGACCCGGGTTCGCCAACTTCGCCACTTTCGGAGGTCGGTGAAGCAGGTGAGGAGGAAGAGGAGATACCGCCTTCACAGCCCGATGAGCCCTTGCAGCCACAGCCTGAGGTGTAGCCAGAGGTGCTTCCCACCATGGCAAATCCTGAGGTCAAGCCAGCTGCTTCGCTTGAGGCCGTTGTTGGTGGACAGCCGCCGAAGTCAGAGGATGTGGGAAAGCCTCCGCCTCCTGGCGTGGCCACTTCCACGCCGCCGCCAGCCAAGCGAGATGTCTCCATGCCACCTCCAAAAGTGCCTGAGAAAAGGCTCCGCCTGGGTGATGCCGTGGACGATCCATCACTTCAGAAGAGCCGCCAGCTGGTGCTGGCCCGTATCCAGGTGTTGAAGGCAGAGTTGGATAAGAAGAAGAGCGGTGAAGCAACGAAAGCCATCACGGCATGCTTTTTTGTTTTGCAACAAGAGGTCTAGGTTTTGTTTGGGGAAGTGTTGGTTACATGGGAACTAGAACCCTTCAAGCCCGACCTTATTATATAAAGCCGGGTCGCCAGTCCATTCCCGAGGTTCTGACAACGTTGAGACCCAGCCCATTGAAGAGTACGACGCAATCTTGCGGGCCAAGACTTTGGAGCTTGGGGAAATCGAGGATAGTGTCTCTCCAGGGTCAAGTTCAGATTCCCGGCCGAAGCCTCTCTCTCGAGCTAAGTCCCATGTGGATGTCCAGCATCAGCCAGGCATCGCCCGGGATGGTGCTGAAGCTTCTCTTGCTGTGCCTGCTGCTCCTGCAGAGCCAAAGGTGGAGCAGCCCGAGTCCAAGATTCCAAAACCTGACCCACGTGCTGATGAATGTGAAGACGGCTTTGCCGATGCCCCCATGGTTTCTAGAGAGGATCAGCGGGAGTTCAAAGAGATCAAAGAGATTCCCATCAAGGCCAAGGCCAAGGCGAAATCCAACCCCAAGAGTATGAAGAGACCTGCTTCAAGCAAGGCCTACAAGTCCAAGAAGCCGGCTTCTAAGGCAGATGGTGGAGCTACGGATGGGGAGTCGGAAGACGGCCTACATGCCACCCAGCACTATTCTCCACCTTCATCTCCTGTGGAACCTCGCGCTCTTGATGGTGCCTTCAAGGAAGTTGCCAGCCCGACTTCCTCGGACGCCGATGTGGTTACCCCCAAGCGCAAAAGTGCCGCAGCCAAAGCCGATGGACCCAGCAAGAAAGCCAAGGTGGATGGCGTCGCAGACCCTACGGTCTCCCACCGCAAGCGGCCCAAGAAGCCAGAGGGCGGTGAGGCATCCTCTTCGAAGTCAGGGGCTAAAGCCCCGAAGTGCGAAAAGGCCGCTGGCAGCAACACTGATGCCGGTGCTGGTGACGATGGCCGTGGAAGCATGGGAAAGAAGACCACTTTTGCTGGGCGTGCCCCCCCGAGAAGGGCGGTATGCCGGTTGCGGTTCGACATCATGGTCTCGACCTTTGCCGAGAAGATCAGCCCTTGGGTTCATTCCCCCAGCCAAGTTGAGGCTGGGAGAGTTGAACAAATTTTCAATGCACTTTTTTCCTTGAGGTGTTGCAACCTTTCTGTCTGGCTCAATGTTGAAGGGAAATTAAAAAGTTTGTGTCTTTAGAAGCCAATGCTCAACAAGATTCCAATTGTTTGTTTTTCTCTTCTCTCTTGGCTCACCACCATTCCAACAAGTTTTTTCTGGTGGCCACAAGTGCCAAACCCTGCAGATCTTGTGGTGGAACTGGGCTTTCCAGAGCCTCTTGAACGCGCCCACCCAGTCAAGTCTTGAGTACAAGGCGATTGCCAAGGAGCATGCTGTCTCCTTCATGAAGCAGCCGCAGATCAAGCCGTACAAGAACAACTGCAACCAGTCAAAGGCCGCCGTGGCAAAGAAGTGAGCTGAGCAACGAGCTGTGGGCTCGTGAGTTTTGACAGAAGCGTGCAGTGTTGCACGCCAACTTCAGGTGCTTGGGGCAGCTTGCCATGCCATGTCTCCGCGCGTTAGCTTAGATTGTCGGGGCGAAGCGAGCTGGCATCATGTCAAATTACTTCAAGTGATCCCCAGCATGACATTTCAAGATGTATATTTTCACATATATATTATATGATGTAAATAGTAAATGTATTCATCTATTTCTACATGATACCTAACACTCTATATATATATATCTATTCTGACATTCTATCTGCCATTCTTTCTGGCATTCTATCTGGCATCTATTCTTGACATTCTATCTGGCATTTATCCTGGCATTCTATCTGGCATTATCTTCAGTTAGGGAAGTGGATAGGAAGGGGACAAGTTCGGGCCCGGCAAGGACCACTCAGTCACGCGCTTTTGCTCCTGGGCTTGCTGTTCGGGCCTGGCAGGGACCACTGCGATCTTGCACTTGCAGAGTTGAGGTCTGGCAGGGACGAGTCTGATCAGGGGCTTGCTGTTCGGGTCCGATGCGGACCGAGCTTGCAGTTGAGGTCCGGCAGGGACCATGCAGTCTGATCCTGGGCTTTTTTCGGATCCGGCGGGGACCACTGCGATCTAGCGCTTGCAGTTGAGGTCAGGTGGAGAAGGAGAAGAAGGTGGAGGCCAGCTGCCATAAAATCTAAAAACCCTCACCTGACAGGTGAAGACTTTGAAATGAAATATCTCTGCTGATGCTGGCTAGCTTCTGGGGACAACCGCTGACTGCTGATGATTGGCCGCTAGGTGCAGGTGCGACAAAAAATACTTGATTGAAATCAGCTCGCCACACCAGTTCTTGTTTTATTTCATTGGGGCACACGCCGCTCCCTCGCAGGTATGCGGAAACACCGTGGCCGCTTAAGACTGGCAAGTCTGGGCTACTTTGCTCGGCAGAGTAAAGCTGGCTTGTTTGTTGGTGCAGGGTGAGTCCGGGTGAGTTCGTGGTGCCCATCCTGAATTTGCATCCCATTGGCTGATTGTTTTTGATTTCACGCCAGATTTTACAAGCTTGAAGCTGGGGGTTTTAAGGGGTGGCCACGAAAGCCATGACGCCTGACCAGTTCGAACTGCTTGTGCGCCGGCTAATAGCTGTCGGTACCAGCAAAGATCTTCAGCTAAATTTAGAAGTACACTCAACCTGCCGGATTTCCAAATTGCCTTGGACGTGGCTAGTTTGTTCATTTGTTTTTGCTTTGAAATCTGAAAAGCAACAAGTTAGTGATTCGCTGTAGCCTTTTGAACCGCAGAGAAGGGAAAAGATGTAGTCTTCCCACCCCACACACAACCATAAACTGCTCAGGACTTTGTCTTCCTTGTCTTGATGTGCGGGTGGCTTTCCAGTGTGAAATTGGAAGATCCCGGGTCGTGGACCGTTTTGGACCTATTCTGCGGCCAAGCTAGGCTGTCAAGGTTGGCTGCCAAACTTGGTTTTAGGACGGCCAGCATTGATGTGGGAATGCCTGGTGCCCAGCCTCGCCCCAAAATGCGACGGCGCTTCCGGGGTCCCAAGCGTAATTTGTTCGACATCAATGGGCATTGTGGCTTACCGCTACCAAGTTGCATACTGGGCTCCTTTCTTTTGTTAACGCCTTGAAAAGACCTTGCTTCACGCCTCCAAAAAATACTTTCCATTGTCCCCGCCACTCAGGCTCATCGTCATTGTTTTGATCACGAGCTCCTGGGGCCAGGTCCTATGCCTGTGTGGCATAGTCTGTTCCACTTGGGTGGCCATTAACTTGGGAAGCAGCCGAAGGTCAATTCTAACACCGGGTGGAGATGAATCCTCTTTGGCTACCCGAAAGGGTAACATCCAATGTGCAAGGACACTTTCGCAGTTCCTTTTTGGAGATACTATAGCGGTGGCATGAACAACACACCCAACAAAATCTAGTTTTAAAGTCATGCAGCGGGTTTTGGACAATTATGTTCACTCAATTTTCGGAGGATCATTCTACTCCGTAACTAGTTCATAACACCTGGCTGGTAACCCCTCTCAATCTTTAGTACTGGGTATAGCCCTGCTTACTAACCAGCTACTTGGTGGGGTGACCCTCCAAGTTCCAAACAAGCCGAACGAAGCTCCAGGATGAGTTTACTTTTTTTGGTGGTGTGCTGCATGGATGGGATCTTTGTTGGTGAAAATCCCGGGTCCTCACTGGTGTTCACCTACAATATCTTTCTGGCAGCGGTTCGCAAGCTGAAGCAAGCAGGTATCAAGGTAGGGGATCGCAAACATATTCCAAAATCTTGGGTCTACTAGTTCTGGGATGTTCATTGTGGTTGGGATTTCATGGCTGGCAGTGACCCCTCTCCATGTCTCTATGGTGCGAATTGTTGGATCAGTATTATTTCTTGCGGGAGCATTTACATTTAGTCGTTACACAAAATATCCCCAATCACCACCCATGCGGCCCTTCTGCTGACCCAGGCTGCCACTATGTACCCCCAAGCTGAACTATTCAGGGGGAAAGTTGTGGTGAATTTATTTATGGCATTTGCCATTTGTTCGTTAAATCGACAAAAATGTTGCAGTTTGGAATTCCAAAATGTTCCCTCGTTCTCTTGGGTTTCAGCTGGCCATGTGGATGGCCCATTACAATCATCCCACACCAAAGAGGACCCTTCTGGTGAGCAATCGTCGGGAGATCGCTTTGCTGGGGAAGGGGAAACTACGTGGTGCTAAAAGGCATGCTGCCTACAAAACTGCAGTCCAATACCGAAACCGCCAAGGGAAACGATGCTATCAGGGCACACCTTTGTTGAAGCAAACTCAGTTCCTGGCCAATATTGTTTCAAGTCATTCACCCTCTCATAAATTTTGATGGGTTGTGATCTCCAATCCTCCAAAACTGCAAATCGTTTGTTTCCTGTCAGATGCACTGAACACTGAGGGTGTACACTGCAGCTTTTGCAAAAGCGATCTTAAAGCTCATCGGAGAAATCAATGCGGCTGACAACACGTGGCAGATGCCAGACCTTTGACCCCAAGAAGGGGCAACGTTTTCCATCAGTTTTCTTATTACTCTGGGTGAGTAGATCAAATGGGTATCCACGCAAGGTTGCGAACAGAAATCAGATGCATCGCCGGGGCTATCCCACTGCTTTCATTTCCTTCTGCTAATTTTGACTCCTCCTCGGGCCTTCCACTGCCAAGGTCGATATGACCACGCCATTGCCACAATTGTTTGGGAGTCTGCCTTGGACGGAAGTTCCAGAAGCCAACCTCCACGATGCATTGCTTTATTTGCGAGGATGTGACAAGTTGCAAATACCAGCTGAGTTTAGGCCGTTTCTTCCCACTGAGTGGATGATTTAGGCAAAGGCGCTGGCCCCACATGGAGTTGCAAGACTGGTGGGGGTACAATAGACAAAGTTGGAAAAACATGTGTTTTTTCACAAAAAGTCATGGAAACATTGTTTTTCCAAAAATCGTGTTTTTTTCAGCGGCGAAAATACCCGACCAAACGGCGACAATACCCGACCAAACGGCGAAAATACCCGACCGCCTGAAAAACATCAGTTTTGCAACTCCCAAAGTTGTTCTCACAACTCGCTGCAAAGTCTTTGGCAAAATTCGTAGCTGGAAAAGATACTTATCTGACAAGTATTGACCAAACAGAGAGAATACAGACCTTTCTGTGTCCATCACTTGGCCACTTGGACATGTAAGGCCTTGATTTGCTTGAGGATCCAGAGCCCTGTTGAGCCGTTGGCCCAACACCTTCACGTTGTCCTGCGGAGGGCTTGCAGGACTTGCCTTGTTGTAATGCCGACTTCGCTCAGCAAAGCTTGGTCAGGTGCCAGCTTAGAAGCGGCAATGGGTTTGGTGGCTTCCCAACATTCCCGTCATAGTGTGTCCCAAGAGCAAGAGGCCTCTATGCAAGCGGAACTGAGGGATTCTTTGGTGCTAGAAATGGGGAGTTGTGATTGTCCATTGCTTTTCTTTGGATTCCCATGTCACGAAGCGGGCTCCTGCGGGGGAAGGCGGGCTCCAGCCAGGCAAAAAGGATTCTCTACTCTTCCGTTTTTCTATTGTTGGTGACCTTGGGGAAAAAGCAAGTGGGAAGTTAGCTTTAATCAGGGCACTGTATAGCACCAGACATAAGAACTGAAATGAATGAAATAAAGGCTCGGAACTGAAAACCATTTTGCATGCAAAACTACATCTACAGTATTTTTTGAGCCAGTAACCCAATTTGAACAGGTACACTGTCCAACATATGTATGAACTATATAAATACAGATATTCGTATAGTAGATGGAGCTTAGTCTGATTTTTTTGAGCAATACATCCCAAAATTATAAACGAATGCACAGCAGGCAGTGGGTCCCAGAGTTCCACTTTTTGCAGTTTGGGAAGATGGGGTCTCAACCAAGAAGAGATGCCTCCCAAGAAAAATGGTTGGGTGTCTTAAAAAACAATCCGTCAAAAGACTAAACCTTAGCAAGCGTAGACATTGCCTGGGGACACCTTCATTGCTTGGCTAAGGAACTAGAGGCTTGGTTGGCGGAGCATCCTGAAGTGACCACGGATTCACGCCCTGTTCCCACTCCAGTCAGGGGCAGCCAGGTTGACCGCCCCCCCCAACTTGATCTCGATGCTGATAGCGATGTTGAGGTGGTGTCTCAGGTCAAGTGTCCCGACTCGTGGCCACATGATTGTTGCCCACGCTCACCATGGGATCGCCCATCTCCAGCTTCTACTGCTCTTGACGGTTCAGAACCCAAGGAGTCAGGCTCCGGTGCTGAGGGTGGGCCCAAGAATTCCTTTCCTGATGGTGCATTAACAGATGTACCCAAGACCAATGGTGTGGCAGATTTCCAGGGGGCTGATGATGAAGATTCTGATTTGAATAATCAGATCCCTGATATCAACGATAAGAATGCTCCCAGATTTGCTGTTGGCCAGCATCACCTCTCAGAGAATGCTATCCGACTCCGGGCCAAAAGGGTCTTCACAAAGCGTGTCGATGGTAGCATGAAAGTTTCGGAGTCGATTTTCAATGAGTGGAAGGGTGGCGGCCGTCCCAAAAAGACCTTGGAACAAATCTTCAAGGCTTGTGGGTACGACCCCGAGCCTTGTTTGCGGATACAAAGGGAATCGCTTTTTCAGCTGAATCAACCCCCATGACCCCCATGAGAAGACCCATTCAGGGACTCATAGGTCCAAGTCAGTTTTTTCCTTGGGTGTCAATTCGCAATGGGTGTGTATTGGGAATGGATGCTGTTTCAACACTATGTGGGGAAAACAACATATACCATAAAACCAGTACAAATTACTTTACTTCCCGACCATGACATTTCAAGACATATAGTATATATATATATATATTTATGTATTTATTTTTTTTATATACATTCTTTCTGGCATTCTATCTGGCATCTATTCTGGCATTCTATCTGGCATTCTCAAGAGGAAGTGGACAGGAAGGGGACAAGTTCGGGTCCGGCAGGGACCACTCCGATCACGTGCTTGCAGTTGAGGTCCGGCAGGGGCCACTCTGATCCTGGGCTTGCTGTTCGAGTCCGGCAGGACCACTGCGATCTCACACTTGCAGTTGATTGAGGTCCGGCAGGGACCATGCAGTCTGATCCGGGGCTTGCTGTTCGGGCCTGCGGGGACCACTGCGATCACGAGCTTGCAGTTGAGGTCCGGCGGGGAACACTCTGATCCTGGGCTTGTTGTTTGATCTAGCGCTTGCAGTTGAGGTCAGGCGGAGAAGGGAGAAGGAGAAGGAGAAGGGGGAGGCCAGCTGACGTAAAATCTAACAACCATCACCTGACAGGTGGGGATAGAATAATCATAGTTCATCCGCCCGCAGATTGTGGGCTGAGGAGACGTTCTGCGCAGAAGTTGAGATTCTACGCTCAGAGATGCAAAGCACAGAGATTGTTATTGATGGGGAGTTCCTTTCCCACACTGACATGACCGACAAAGGGTTTTCAGAGCACTTTGGATTGATCTAAATTATGTTAGCAAAGAACTCAATCTTTTTGGAAGGACATCCTCAATCGTTGCACTTCATTTGAGGCAACGCATTGAAGCCATCAAGAAGCACTGCAAGACCAACCCAAAGAAACTCATGAGGCGAGCTGCTTGTCTGCGCCCTGACATTGCTGGAAAACATTCCCCTGCCAAGCACTTGCGGGCAGGAAGGATACCTACGAGAATCTGTGGCTCTATTATGTGGAGATTGCGGTGCGAGGAAGCCACAGGCCTTGTGTTCCAATCTCCACTTGAGTTAAACCAACGGCGGCGGTGTGTATACTGTAGCCTTTCTTTCGTATTGAGTTGTGATCTTTCTTCGCAGGAAGGAGACCCGCTTGGATGTCAAGAAACGGCTCCGAGTGCAAGAGACTGGCCTTGGTGGACTGACCTTGCCAAATGAAGACGATGCTGATGACTCAGGCCTAAATGGGGGGCATTCCACACCTTCCCCTTCACAAATCACAATCACAGGGGCCCTTAGGTGGCTCTCTGGCACCTGGCATCCTGCAGGTGCCCTTGCTGATGAAGACCTCGACCAAATCGAGGCCGATGAGACCAGGGAGGATGTCAAGAGGAAAGGCAAGGCTCTTGGTCTCCCTGAGATTGACCCGGATGCTTTGCCCAGCACCATGGTGCAAAAGTATTTGATTCTAGACTGCATGCATCCTTTCACAAAGTCCACAGCAATCTTTCTAAGGTGCTGTGTTTTGAAGCAAAATCTCAGCTAGAGCGCTTTGTTTCAGGACTGCCCTGGCGAAGCGCATGACGAAGATGCAGGACATCTTTGAAAAGTTCCAGTCAGCTGCCAACCTTTCAGAACTCCAGCGCAAGCATCTAGCCTGCTTACAGTCTAACCGATTTGATTTACAAGTTGGCTGATACATTACAACATGTTCTGCAGTAGACCCAACTATGTGTCTCTCTTCTTGTTGTTTCTGTATCTATCCTTCTATCTATCTAGCTAGCTATCCGTCCATCCCTCTAATGTAGCTATCCATCCATAATTTTCTATCTCTTGTTTTTTATCCCACCATCTATGCATTTGCCTATCTGCCTATCGGTCGATATTTCTTGCTCCGTCTTCTTTCCTATGTATCTAAATCTGCATGTGTGTCTTGCTTTTCTGCCTCTGTCTTTTTATTTCACTATCCATCTCTGTCTGTCTGTCTGTCTGTCTGTTTGTCTGCTTGTGTGTCTATCTGGCTGCCTTTCTGTCTGTCTGTCTCTCTTGTCTGTCGGTTTGCCTGTCTGCCTGTATGGGTGTGGGCCTGATTGTATTTCTCTCTGTCTGTCTGTCTGTCTGTCTATCTGTCTGTCTCTCCGTTTGTCTTTCTTAATCGATGCGACTACGGTATGCTTCTTTAGTGCATATTTATATATATATTATACACTTTATACACATAACATGTATTATGATTCATTTTCTCCTCTCTCTTTTTCAATACCCCCACCACTCAGTCTCATTCCCCACTTGCCCCTGAGGCTGAAGGATTCGATTCAAGCGTCTCTTTCTGAGATGGAGGGAGTGCACAAGGAGATGTCTGTTGACTATTCGCATGGGGTGGTCGCAGGCTACACCAGGAAGTTTCTTGACGCAACCAGTCACCAGAAATATGTTTCTCCCTGAGTAATTTTTTTGTGCGGTGGGAAGCTGGCCATAGGCTGGAAAATTCCTTGCGAGAGAAGCTGGAGTCAGCGCAGAAAATGCCCGGGGCCCAACATGCATGTTCAGAATTTGTCAAGCCCATGTTTTGAGTTCATCCAATGTACATGCCTAGCCAAGGGCAACGGAGTCTTTGGCATTGGAATCCCGGTCCAGGTTTGGGCGCTTTCTTTTTCAAAAGAAAACCTGCGCTCGTGAAAGCTTTGGTGTGCACAGCTCCCCGGCCACACCCTGCCAGGCCATTCGTGCCGAAGCCTGCGAAAGAAGCGGGCGCCAGGCCGAAAGCCGCTACTAAGCCCAAGGTGAAAGCAAAGGCCCGTCCAGGCAAGAACGTCGTGCCAGCTCAGACGCCTCCGCCGTCGTCGAAGCGTCAGCGCAAAAGCTGAGGACATGCTTCCCTGACTGACCAATGCTGAAGACACCGTGCTATGACCTTAACGCTTTTCATGCTGAACAGATCAGCGTGCGCAGTGTTTCATACGAACTTTTGGGGGTTCAGAGCTGATGGCCTCCTCTCGATCCTTGCAATCGCAACATGTCCTGGACATAGTGGTTCCCATCTCAACCAACATTTTCTTGTCTTATGGGTGGCCAGAGGCTCTAAGTGACAATGCGTGCTAAACACGCGTTGTCTGACAATTGTCTTGTGAACAATTCAATGTTAGAGAGTTTGGATGACCATGGCGAAAGCTCGAGCTTGAAACAAAGAATCGCCAGTGTGTCCAAACTTTCTTGGAGAAATTGTTTTGCTGCGTTTTGCCCGCAGCAATCTGCTCGCCATGCCAGGTCGGAAAGACACTGGTGACCATGAACTTGCTCATGAGTTTGCAGAGCAATTGGGTGACGGAGTTAGGAACTCAATTGTGAGCATCAAGTGTAAAAATTGAATGACTTCTAGGTTCTTGGCGAAGTATTGTTGTTATTCCACACCCTCTCCATGTGCACAGATTTTGGTACTGGTCCTCCCTCCCGAGGTCCCAGCCACTTCCCTGTCGTCTCTCGGGAAGGCGGCAAAGGCTGAACTCGGCGAGTTTGGTGAGAAGAGGGCTCCGAAGAATGCTGCCAGGTCTGCCCATTCGTTTGTGGCCAGGTGGGGTCTGACTTGGAAGGTCCCACTTTCGGAGTTCAAGTTCATCGACCAAAACCAAGAAGAAGTCACAATTACCTACATCAGCCCGGTGAGCTTTGTACGATTTCTTTTGATGCATGCTCCAGAGCTTCTGATGGGTGGAATCATTGCCCAAAATGAAGGATCCCGTCATCTGGAAGACTTCTGGCACAACTATCGCCACAGCCATCCAACACACCGACTTTTTCAGGAGAACCACGCAGTTCGACGTCCTGCCAACGCCATACCAGCATGCTTTCATGGAGATGAAGGCCGTGGGAAGAAAAAAGGGAACACAGTTGTCATGATGTTTGAAGCCTGCTTGGGCGTTGGTACGGCTGAGAACATCCGCCACAAACGGAGGAATGACCAGTGCAATGACTGCTATCTGAGAGATTCCTGCGCAAAGCGATTCAAGACTACAGAGGGCAACATGACTGTAGCTTGTGATGCAAGACCGGTTCCTTTGAGTGCCTACCAAGCCCACAACACCAAAAACAATTCCTACTTGACAAAGTTTGTGCTGTCTGTTTTGCCAAATGATTTCTACAAGTTCGGCAATGCCTTGGAAGTGGTGTTGACAAAAATTTGCGAAGATTTCCGATACCTTTTTGAAGAAGGAGTCTCAGTGCACAACAAAACCTGGTTCCTGGGTTTGACTGGCTTAAAGGGCGACTTGAAATGGTATGAAAAGATTGCAAACTTGCATCGCTGTTTCAACAAACAATGCGGAGCTGGCTTGCAGATGTGCCACGAGTGCGAAGCGGGCACGCCGCAGTATCCATGGGAGGATGGAAGTCATCACCCTGTTTGGGGCAATGTGCTGTATCAAAGCCGACCATGGAACCAAACCCCAATCATTGTCAATATCCCTTTTGAGCCTCCAGGTGGAGCGCCAGAAAAAATCCTGAGACGAGATTTGTTCCAAAACACAAAGGTTGGTCTTCTTCGTGACTTTGTTGCTTCGTCCATTCTCCTCCTGATCTTTTTGGGCTATTTCAAAGATGGGAGGCCCGGCGTCAGCAATAAAATCGATGTGTGCCTGGAACGTGCCCACCGAAGTTTCTACTTATTTTGCAGAACAACACAGAGCAAAGCCGGACTGCGATCGTTTACTCCGACTTTCCTGAACTATAAGAAATCGACATGTTATGGCTGGATCAATGCAAAAGGCAGCGATGTAACATTGCTGATCAAATGGCTTTGCGTTTGGGTCGGTGGATTGCTGAACGACCCATTGGACCCTGAGCATGTTCCAACTCTGAGACGCATCTATTTGGGTGCCATGTGTGTGAAAACTTGGCAAAACATTTTGTACTCTCATGGTTGTTGGCTACACAGGCATTGCGGAATGGTCGTCTATCAAGAATTTCACGAGTTTCTGCAGCATTACAACTGGTTAGCCTTCATTTGCCTCACCAAGTGGCATTTCACTGGATACGGGATGAAATCTAAATTTCACATGATTGCTCATGCCAAGCTTGATTTGGCAAACCTGTTGGACCAGACTGACATTCAATGGGTCCCATCACCCCTGCTTTTTTCGAGTGAGATGAATGAGGATGTGGTAGGAAAGCTTGCCTCGCTGAGCCGTCGTGCGGACTCCAGGCTGAATACCAAACGAACCCTGCAGCTGTACCTTTTCAAAGCCAAAGCTGTTCACAGCCGTTTTAGAAAGTCAGTTGCTGAAAACAAAAACGATTAGCCAAAGAAATGCTAATTGGTTCAGGGAAATGTGGGGGCAAACTTTTGACCATTTGCTTGTTCTGAGTAGCAAAGTTACTGGCCCTGCAAAGCATTTGTGATGAACCCTTGCCCCCACCCTTGTGCCACTTATACCCTCCGTCGGAGACAGCAGCTGGGCTTGGAAGGCCATGGCGTGGAAAGGGGTTTGCTTTGAGCTGGATGGATTGAACCCTTATTGGGTCGTGATTGGGACTTGGTAAATCAGTTTCATACCATAACCCACAAAAGATTCCAAGAGTGAAGTCAGGCAAGTTCTTTCGATGCAAGGGAATTTCAGCAACGGCGTTTTTCAGATGAGATATCTCAGTAACGGCGATTCTTGACAAGAACGATGTTTTTGGGCAAGAACGACTTAAAATCCTTCGAAATTGGGCAACGACTAAAATAAGTACTACATGGAAGTTCCAGGTATGCCCATATTGAAGCCAAGTTCAACCCATTACCATTCTGCAAAGTTTCCACATGGCTTACCCTCCACTAATCAAACATGGCACATGAAAATCACCATTTAGTTCGACGATTTTCCCTCTTAAAACCTCCATTTCTAGCGGACTTTCCCTATTAAAACCTCCATTTTTCGAGTTTCCCTCCATTTTTCGGATTTTTCCGGCCATGGCCATGGCTTCGCGCCAAAGCTCCGCAGTACCTCCTGGGCAAAGGGACAGCTCTGGAGATCTTCCTCTGTGAGGTCCAGCAGCCTGGCTTCATAGCTTTTGAACCAAAATGTCATGGTGGATTTAGTGGATTTCATAAGGGATTTCATGGGACTTTTGGGACTTTCCATAGTCATGGGGATACCCCTCGCTGGATGGTTTATTTCATGGAAAAACCTAATCAAAATTATTTACATGGATGAGAACTGGGGGTACGCCCATTTTAGGAAACCTCCATATGAATATGTTCGTATATGTTCGTCATTCTATGTAGCATTCTTTTTCTTGGAACACTTTTTTTTAGTTGGTTGCAACATCTCTGAGTCTGGAAACCCTGTTCCACAGCGTTGAACGCTTTGAATTGATCTCAGGAATGTATTCAGACCATGGTGGCCTTGGGATGTCGTTGGTATATATATATATATATTATGTACACACACACATGGAGGTTTCCTAAATTGGTGGTTCCCAAAAAAAACATAGGTTTCAATACTCAAGTGATATAATTTTGGACGATTTGGGGTTACCCCCATTCTCAAAAACCCACACATAGGTTGATATTGTTTTCAATCTTGACTCGCATGGATTGATGAAGACATCCTCTTATGGTGTTGGTCGTACGTTGCTCTTACATCATTTAAACAGCTGCAACTGGTCTATCACCAGCATGTGTGTATATATATACATATATATTTATTATGGGAATTTCTTCAACACCTATGATAAACGCAGAGCTTCTGGGTTTACCATCCATAGATCGAAGTTCGACAGCGGAGAATCTTCCAACTAATCAAGGTGACCTATTTGCATGTGTTTGCACTAGCATGGAACTCAAACAAAATTGCTTACAACGTGCTTTTCGCATTGCAAATAATGGCAACACTTCTTTTGGAATCTTGGAACAGGTGACTACAGCCATACAGCTTCCTTCAAACCATTCAAGGCATCAACGACTAGCGGTGTTGTACCCCTTACGAACCTTCATGGTGAGGTGGGCCAGTCCGATCGCGCTACATTTTGACATCCATTCGTCGCAGTAATGATTGGATCAACATTTCTCTGTTTCGGGGTTTACAAACTATCCATGAGCTATCTATCAGTTATCATCAGTCATCATTTCTCATGGAGGTATTCTTCTATCAATTATGGAGGTAGCACCATAGTTCTAATGGATACAGAAATTGATGATAATTGATGCAACATTTATCTCTTATTTCTTTGCGATACCCCCATGCTTTTTTACCATCAAACCTGGCCTCTTACGTCGCTTGCAGCACAAGGAAACCTCGGCGACTTAAAGGATCAAGATGTTTTGTGCAACCACCGGACATTGCGGTACTTATCCTCTGGTAATTTGTTACATAGCTATTGAATAGCTGGCCCATTTATAGTTGGTTTACGTATTAAAGATGGTGATTTCGATAGCTATGCTAGTTTACCAGAGGGTAGGTAGGAGGTACGATCATAAAACCCTCAGTCTGTATGGCATAAACACCAACATGACCAAAATTCTTACAGAGATCACCTTCAACATGATACACAATTTTGTTGAATCAACAAAACAAACCAACCGAAACCGAAACCCCTATGTTTTGCAAAACGCTAAGCCATGCATTGCTACCATCTTTTGTCTACCAGTCACCCACTTTATGTGGAGCCCACAAGATGAGGGTAAGTTGGTCAATATTTTCTCGGACACGATCTTTGGATACCCCGATCTGGATACTAAATGAACCTGTCTCTCTATCTTTAAATACATTCCAGTATCTAAATGAACAATGGCAATGTTATATATATATATATATCCATATATATAGTATATACATATAGTTATAAAAATAAAAAATATATAATTATTAATAGCAAACATAAATACAATGATAACCACATCTTCCAATAATATTTACAAACATCAAATAATTATAGCATTGCTTAAAACCCCCACCTTCCCTGCCATGTCACCAGCGCGCGCTCCACCAACTCGTCATCCACCTTTTCGCGCGTGGCCAGGATGGCCAGCTGCCGGCGGCTCAGCAGCTTCGCAGCGCCGGCAGTCAGGAAGAACGTGGCCTCGCGGTACGCGCCGGCGGTGGCTACGGCGGTTGCTACGGCGGTGGGGACTTGGTGCAGCTGCTGAGATGGGAAACTATGGGAGAATGATTGGGAGAATGATTGGGTAACTATGCAAAACATATTTTACCATCTCTAACTTTGGGATCATATTCTGGAAACCAATAGGATACCAAACCATCTCAAGCTGGAGTTTTTAAAGGGACCATGATGATTGCGGAAGTCCCAGAAGTTGGGATGTGGAGAGAAGGCGGTTCTGGGGGTACAATGCGGTGCCCAACTGATAGGGTTAATCTACATAGGGATGTAACCAAGAAGAATGTGGTTTCACAGCTAATTCATGATGGAATGGTTGGTTATATCTCCTATAATATTCAGGATATATCAAACTAGAAGGGTTGATAGAGAGATTATAGACTGACTTATTAACCATATTTTAGCTGTATCCGTCATCCTGGAGACGACATTTATCGACATTTTACGGAAAATCATCGACATGATTCTGGAGCTGGCAAACTGCATGGATAGATTTTAATATTGATACATATTGATACTGATAAAGATACACACGTGTTTGAGATGTCATTGTCTTACCTCAAATGTCAGGTACCACGCAAAAAAAAAAAACATGTCCTGTTGACGTTGTTTTCCTCAATGAACATCCCATAACTGAACAGAAAATACGAGATGTCTAGTTGTGACCTTATCTATTTAAGGGTCCTTGGTTTGGATCCATATGACTGGTGTAGAATATATGGCAAGGCTAGGCCTAGCTGTTCAGCTACCCAGCTTTGCCGCAGAAGCCCATCAACAAAACATCTGAAGCTATAGTTGCTTTATTTGGTAGACCCAATCAACATACATTTAGGGTATGTGTAGTAATATCATGTAATATCCCCCAAAATAGTGGGATCCATCACCAAGTCGCACGTGGCAACTTGTGCAAGGCGGTGGCGGGAAAGTTGACATGCGGGGCTTCCTAGTGCGCAAAAATACGGAGGGATTCAGTCCACGATTTGCGAGGCGTAAAACCTACTCGGGGGTGTGTTTGGAGTTTTTACGGGTATATAACCATGGTGATAAGCTTCAAAAGTTGGGAAAGAAATGGAAATAACTCCTACAACTATGGTTATATAGTGTCATATATCCAGTGATAACTGGAATTGCAGCCCCAGTAGAGGGAGAAAATCGGAAGTTGAAGGATGGTGAAGAGAACACACATGTGGCAGGCTGACTTCCAAGCACCCATGCAAGCAGTTTAAACCATTGAAGAGGTGAGGGAAACAAATGAGCGATTGAAACTACCCTTGTTGGTTGATTATTGTGCTGGGTTATACCACCTACGTTAATTGATTGTTACTGTATTAAACCAACCAGGAATTCTTTGGATGGCAAAGGGCTATAATAGAAATGTATATATACAATATTCACTTACCAACCCATTTTTTTGGTGAATACCTGCGACATTAACGAACATATCTGGCTGTTACAAAAGATCACCAAGAGCAAAGGGGGTGATTCGCCTTATATAAACTGTGAAAGCATCATTCCGGTGACGTTGCGACACAGCAACATGATTGATATATGATCCTTTCCGGCCAGAGGATCAGCTCACCATGTTTTCAACTCACTCCCTTTCAATTTATAGCACCAAAAAAAGAACATCTTACTAAACTAGTGGTAATTTGAACCTTTTCAGTCTTCTTTGGATTACCATATATATATATTATAGAACGTAACATTAATGACCAAGTATGGTTAACCCTCTGAAAAAAGTACACGATCATAAACTCAACTCAATCCAAGGATACGGGCTAAAAGTAGCAACTGGAAAATATACTGAAGCCGAAACATGGACTGGAAATGTATTGGCTATGGAAAATCACCAGTTTTTATAGGTCAATCAACTCTAAATGGCAATTTTCAATAGCTACTGGTTGGTGGTTTCAACCCCTCTGAAAAATATGAAAGTCAATGGGAAGGATTATCCCATATATTATGGAATATAAAAAATGTTCCAAACCACCAACCAGAAATTCATTGGAATCAAAGAAAATAGGGAATGAACAAAACATTCTGCGGCCAGTTTAAGAAATGCATTGGAACCTTATCACTACAAATTGAAGGAGACAATGCCAATCAACGATTGTTTTAGGGACCATCCATTCTTGAGACCCAGAGGAGCTTGGTTTTACCTCAACATTTTCCATTACAAAAAACAGCGTTTCACATGATTCAAATCAAACAATCCATATGAAAACTCCACGTTGTAATGTGGGGTTGCTGTTGGTTATACCCATATTGATTGCTTGTAAATCCCCCTTGGTTAATGGCTTTACCACGTGACAAACCATAACATACTATCACCTTCCATGAACACATGTCCCAGTAAAACACAAAAAGAAAAGATCCTTATAACCCCAAAAATACAGATGAAAACGGAATACACCGGTGAAATCCAATATATTCCATTACAACTCCCACAAAATTCCCATACAATTCCTGCAATGTTTCCATAGACCCATACAAGTACTATGATTTATATAGGATTTCCCATTTAATTTCCATAGAAATAGATGTTCCATAGATTTTCTATAGATTTCCCATTTAATTTCCATAGAACTCACATAAACTCCCAAACCTTTGCCCCGGATCTTCCCATCCGGCGCCGGCCAGCCGATGAGTCCTCGACGGCTCGTTGCACCACCTGTGCTTTGGCTTCGCCAGCAGCACAAATCAAGGCGACACAGTCCTGGAACGTGGCAGGTTGGCGATTTTTCATATACCCTCTGGTACATAATGGGATAATACTGGGACAATCATGGGATTATGAACCATATGGATTAATATTGGGATAATAATGTGAATATTGGGACTAGCCTCTGGTTATTTAACATAGCGAACTGGAAAATCACCATCTTTAATAGGTAAATCATAATGTTTATCATCTATTCTATAGATGGGCCGTTTTCCATTGCTATGTTAAAAAACCAGAGGGTTGCTATGCTACAATTGTGGGGCTCCCGTTTACGATCGCTAGGCTAAGTTGGGGGCCACATAACTCCAATAACTACGGTTTATGATACTTATAACTATAGTTAATGGGGTTTGTAAACCAACTTATGACTCGGGGGCCCCACATTGCATGGATGGCCCATTTATTTCGATAATTTGCCGTTCTGCAAATGGTGATTTTGGATAGAAAACTCGTTGTCATTACCAGAGGGTATCTGATGTTTTTTGCTTGATTTATGAATTAAAGTTTACTTCTCTTTTTTTGCTTGCGGACTTGAATACACTGAAAATGCAAAAAATGGAAGCCGTTCAATGAAGATTGGAAATCAAGTTCAGGATGATGCGGATCTGATGATTTTCAAATGGATCTATTGAGAGCTAAACCTGCGAGACATTGCACTTAACGTTGGATTTCTGCTTGGACTGGAGCTACATGGAGCTACACATTTAGGATTAAGTCCGCCCAAAAAAAAACAACAGGCTGAAACTACTGTTCAGCTACAAAATTGGGAGCCCAACATGGCGAAACAAATTGGTCAATGGGTTGGCTAAACACGTGGCCACTCCAACATCCTAAATTGAGTCAAGACCCAACAGTCCCACATATATTGTTTTTCTACAAAAAATGTTAATATAATATGGGTTAATACAAGGTATTAATAAATACATATGGTGGTTTCCTGAAATGGGGGTACCCCAAAAAAAAGATTGTTATTTCATGGAAAAACCTAGCTATAAATAGACGATTTGGGGGTACATGACTTAGGAAACCTCCATTTAATCCTGGTTGGTTAAGAGCGGGATTCCTTTATTGGATTAATTATTGTCATCCCCAAGATAAGAAGAAAGGGTACCCTCTGGTAATTTAACATAACTATGGAAAATCACCATTTTTAATGGGAAAATCCACTATAAATGGGGTATTTTCTACAGCTATGTTAGTTTGCCAGAGGGTAGTATCATCCCCCAACTCATCATCAACCAACAGGGCTCGCGCGTTCATCCCAGTGTCCGGGTTGAAGGTCACGGTGCCCAAGCCGATGGTGATCACTTTCCTGGCGTGTCGTGTTTTCCAACTTCCATGGCGAACTTCCATACAGAGTGGGGAAGTAGGTCGGATAGCGTTCAGAAACGCCTAAAAAATGGCTGAATTCTATGGTTTATGGTAGATATAACTATAGTTAATGAGGGTTTATAAAATTTATAAACCAACTTATAACTGAGGGGCACCGTCCTGTAGGGACAAATGGTGATTAACCAATGGTTTTAGGGGTACCCCAATGTTCAAACAAACCCAGCGCTGTTTTTTGGTAAATCAATCATGTTGATGAGTGAAGCGCAATAACTTTGCTTGGCTTAGTAATGTGTTGTTTCTTCCAAGCTGAAAGTATCTGAACATCTGCCTGGGAGTAGAAAACTGGTTTGTTCTTATGTTTATATAGTCTGAACATCTTTCTGGGTGGAAGTTTTTTCCTGATCTGGAGGAGTGAAACCAGCAGGTTGCACCGCTTTTGGTTCTTCAGGTAGATGTAAGCGCAACTTGTAAATCCAGTGGTTAACCATACCTGTAAATCTATCAGTGCCACAAATCGAAATTTGGAACATAACCCATTTTTCAGTCAATTCTCCATTTTGAGACCCACCCACCTGGCATTCCTCCGCTGACCACGGTCTGTTTCATCCAAGTCTCCGCTTTCGCACGGCTTCAATGCCCCCCAGATCCCCTGCCGCCGCAGCTTGTGACGCGTAGTTCAGCTGATCCATGCGGGTCGTCGAGAAGTGGTCGCATCCTGCGAACGGGACGATACCTTGGAAAAAATGATGGGTGCATGGGTTAAATGGGACAATAGATTTAAACATCAAAAATGAGTCCTATGATTTTCCCATTAAACCAGGTAATTATACCAATTTACTTGGATTTTGTGGTTTAAATGGGAACATTCTCGAACTAGATGATGTATTAAAAAGCGGATATTTCATGGGATATCATGAAAAATGGTTGCCAAAAACAATGTTTCCAGGTTTTTTTTTGACAGTTCTATCTCAATTTTGGCTTCGCTATATAGGATATGTCCATGTAGTCCATGTATCAAATGGATAATGCCATGTAATCAAGGTTATTAAGCAGTCACTAAGAGGGATACACCCCAAAGTTGAACACTCGTATTTTAGTAAGACTGGGACCCCGAAACTATCTTTCACTAATTCTTTCAGCAGTCAGTGTTCAAGGAAACTTGGGGAAACGAGCATCCCAAAGCCAAGCAATGCAATAACAAACTATACTGTACATTACAAAGTGGTGCCCCCCAAACGTTAAGATTATTGGTTTATAACCCCCATGAAAACTATAGACTATAGATATATCACCTATAAACCATAGTTATTGGAGTTATAAACCAACTGAACGCTATCTTGGGGGCACCACCTTGTAGCAGTAGCAACCCAAAAAAATGCACAAGAACCATCCCGCAGTAAGAAAAGGTACATCACTCTTCACTCTTCGGTATATTGAAATAATTGAGCGTGGCAATGTCAACGCCCAATTGTTCAATGGACATTTCATCTATCAATGGATGAAACATCATTAGACACTTGGAATCTGCTGGCAACCGCGAATTACTCTTAAATTTGCATCTCCTTTCTCATCTGTTGGTGGGTATGTCTGAAAAATACCACATATATAATCTCATGGTTGTCTAAATGTTATGGCCATAAAATTATATACTCTATCCTCCGGTAATCAATCAAACATGATGATGGAAAATCCCAGCTTAATCAACCTCCATGTTTGATAAAACCTCCTGGAAGGGTAAAGTGAACGAACAAACTGAACTTTTGCCCCTCGTTTTTGGCAACCCCCAGGAATTTTTCTCAATTTCGGGGGGCACCTTGGCAATTGAAGGCCACATGTCCATCAGGTCCGATGCCACCTGATGACACGGATGATTTTGTTCGCTGCCATGGTCAGTTGGTGACTCACTGACTGGGTTTGAGATGTTTATGGGATGCTTTTGACAAGACCACATTTTTCCACGTGAAATGTAAAGATTTCTTGCGATCTTCCCTTGTGCAATTATTCTCAGACTGACACGGACTTACATCTTGTCAGTCAAAATTTGAGCTGGCCGGTGGTTGCAACACGCATCGTTAGAGATCAGCAAGAATCATCTGACATATGTTTGAATATGGACAATCTAATGAACATTACACATATTCACCAAGTTCAGATTCCAGTCTCCAAAATGTTCTGGAAGACATGATGATATCATCCCCAGTGGGAACTGAGAACCAGGCCTCACCTAAGAGCTGCCGAGCAACCCATGAAGAAACCGATGCCACCCAGGGCCCTGATCTTTCCTTCATAGTCTGCACACCATTGATCCACCTCGCCGTCTGCAGCAGTTTTCACCACATCTTGGGGAGTTCAGTTTTAGCAGTACCGTCTGGTAATTTAACGTAGCTATTGAAAATGGCCCATTTCTAGCTGATTTACCTATTAAAGATGATGATTTTCCATTGTTATGTTAGTTTACCAGAGGGTAGTGTGTTGATCCATGATGAAAGTGGTCAAACCACGGTATCTGGTTTATGGTCATCCATCTCATAGTGGGAATCCCCATAATGGTTATAAGAATCCTTGTGTAAATGGATTGATGACCATCCCCCAATATGGAGATAGAGCCCAACTGGTGACTGTAGTTGGTCGTGTATTCCATGGCATATCCCATTCATATTCCTTTAAATCTCCATGTTTTTTGGCTAAACTCTTATACCAATCCGTATAAATCCATACAATACATCCATATAAGTCCATATAGATCAAACATCACCAAAAGTCCATACAGATCCGTATATATACCCTCTGGTACATTAACATAGCTATGGAAAATCACCAGTTTTAATAGGTCAATCAACTCTAAAGGGCAATTTTCAATAGCTACTGGTTGGTGGCTTCAACCCCTCTGAAAAAGATGAGTCAGTTGGAATTATTATTCCCATATATATGGGTATGGATCAATACCTATTAATATAGGGGAATGAACATCCATAAATCCCAGCTATTTTGATGTGAACAAAAGGGTACTATTGGTTTTGACACACTGCCATATGGAAAAATAAAACATGTTCCAAACCACCAACCAGATGGGTTTGTCTGAAAATAGTGTACCCCTAAAGCCAATGGTTTTGCTGATCATTATCCCTATTAAATGGCTATTTCATTGGGAATATACCCAACATTTTCAGACAAACCCAGATAAATTCCCTGCCGCAGGTGACGGCACCTGCCGGAGCACCCGTTGCTGCAAGCGCTCCAACCGCGTCTGCGGGTCGCGCGTGCGCAACGTGAGATCCACGTGGCCGTCGGGCCAGACGTCCTCCATGCCTCGCATCTGGGAAGAACTTCTGGGATACACATGGGATTATGGGATATTAATGGGACCATAAATCTACATATTCATGGGATGCCCCATCTGTTCGGATCGTTTTGGGGAGAACAAGGAAAACAATCAACATGGTTTGATTTTGTTGGTTTAAACCCTAGATTGTGCTGAGATAGATGACATGATTAAATGATTAAATGCTAGAAAATGCGTTTGCACTTTTGGGGATTCAAAAACGGTCATATGTTTGGGTTCAAATACACTTGTTTTGAAACACAAAATCACATGTTCGCTGGTGACTATCCACATTATCTCTTGGCCTGGTTCCCGTTTTTGGCTGGTTCTTAGCTGGTTAGTAAGCAGGCTCCAGCACAAACAAAACATGACATAACACAACATAACACGACTCATGAACTATGTGTGACTCATGACCTAAAATATATTGAACAATGTTTTATTATATTTGAATTGATTATACATATTTCAAATGGTCAGCTGTTCATATGATAAGCATTTTTGTTAATAAAGTAAATGGTGGACTGCTTGGCTTACCGAATATTTGTTGCCTCATGAACTTCTAAACCCAGGTGTAACCTGGGTCATAAGCCCTCAAAAAAAAATCGGGTTTGTGCGGTCACCTTTGGGGTGATCTCGGTATGTACCAGAGTATACAACCCGTTTTGTTGGTTAACTCACCATCTACAGCACCGTGCCATAGATTTGGAGTTGAACTAAGTTGGTTGTCCAACCTTACCCTCTGGTAATTTAACATAGCTATGGAAAATCACCATTTTTAATGGGAAAATCCACTATAAATGGCCATTTTCAATAGCTATGTTAGTTTACCAGAGGGTAACATGTGTTTAACCCCACAACACCATACTCCCTTTTTATGATATTTGGATATACCCTCTGATTCTCCTGGTGTTTGGATATACCATTTGGTAATTTGGAGGTTTCCTCAAATAGGGGCGCCCCAGTTCCCATCCATTGATAGATGGATTTCCCATGAAATAAACCATGCAGCTATAAGGGCACCCCCGTGACTATGGAAACCTTCAAAAGTCCCATCAAATCCCATTAAATCACCATTAAATCCCTTATGAAATCCCATTAAATCCACTAAATCCACCATTCACCCCTGGCTTCGTTCCCAAGGTGCTCATCTGATGATGGTCCTGTGGCTCCCCTGTGGGACCGAAAGACCTCAAGGCGGCTCTCGTTGTTTCCGACTGGGAGGTGAAACAAATGGGGTATAGCCATGGTTAAAACCACTGGGGAACTTCGAGAACCTTGAGGTTACACCCATGAAAATCATGATTTCGGACAACGATTCTGCTGGAAATTGGTGGTCCACTCGCCCCTTGAAAGCCCAGGTCCTTCATGTGAAACATATCTACAGTACCTTTCTATACTGTCCAGCCAGACATCGCAAACTGCCGTATCGCTTCTGCAAGCTACCCAAGTTAACATAGTTATCTTAAAAGAACCATTTTTGATCTGAAAAAATCCTCTAGAAGTGGGCAATTTTCCATGGCTATGTTGAATTGCTGGAGGGTAAATCCCATTATCATCCTATTATCATTCACCATTGTTAACCATTAAATCACCATTTATAGTGGTTAAATCAGCATGTCCCTTGACATCCCGTGGTCACCACAGCCAAAGGGCGGAGCAGTGAGATCCAAACCAATCTTGGAACAGTCCATCAGCAGCGCCTTGAACGGAAAAGCTCAGCAGCTCAATGGGAGTTCGAAGTCACCAAAAAGAACTATGTGGGCTAAAGCGACAAAACACCTACCCTCTGGTCGTTTAACATAGCTATGGAAAATGAACCATTTATAGATGATGTACCTATTAAAATGGGGATTTTCCATGGCTATGTTCAATAACCATATGGTATATATATATATATATTATAGGATGTAAAGATCAAACCTTGGCAACAGGGGTTCCCCACACAGGTTACGTCCATATGTGTGGTACGTCCTCAGAACGCTTCCTGGGTCCAGGTTCGAGCCCGGAGAAACTGAGTGCATTGGGTGATGGATTTCCATGAAAATTCAAGAGCTAAAAGTGGGCAATGGTGATACCCACCATTTCCATAACTCCAGTTGTCTGGGTAAATTATAATAGTTCACTAACCTGAATTAAGGCCACCAACTTCTTGCGGTCCCTGCCCACCCCCCGCTGACGCCAAGGGCGAACAGGTACCTGAATTAAGGCCATTTGGGGATGATTCCCCTTATGGGCCATGATTCCAGTGAGGTCGCAGTGAGGTCGTTATAATTTACCCAGAGTTGTGGACACACAACAAAGAGCTGATGATATATCTATGTTTTTGAAATACAACTCCACATTCGGATATTAAAAAGAGTATATCATCAGCTCTGATTGGGATATGTAATATTTTAAAAGCATTCGTTTATATGTCTTTCTTGAGCCAAACCGCCCAATTTTCATGCCGTCTTCTAGCGCGGATAGATCCAGCTGATTTTCGCGGATACAGGACCAGTTCCAGGCAGTTCAAGGTACTGGCACTGCATGTTCCGAGAACATCACTGATCTGAAGTAAACACATTCCATAGCTTAAACTATGGCTAATGGTAAATATATCTAGACTTAATGGATGCTTGTGGTAGAAAATATCTAGACTTCATAGGCTTTATAATCCAACATTCCCATAGGATCCATGGTGTTGCTATATATGGTAACATGGATCCCATCAATATACCCCTTCTATGTTAGCATATATACCATACATGGATCCTATGGGATTAATACAACTTGAGGGGCCCCCATTTTGGCGACGGCTGCAACAAAGGTACTTTCGACGGATCAAGTCCGAAGCCCTTGATGTAGTACTCACTGACCTGGAGCAGTGGAGTGGATGCCCCGTCAACAAAAATGGTGGTTTAATGGGGATATTGCCGGACTATAATGGAATACTGATGGGATATAACGGGATATACCCTTAATGCCAACTTATTATCATCTTGGTTGCCCAATTCGATGGCAAAATCTGGGGTATACCACATGATTTTGGACACCACGTGAATGCGATTGAATCAAGCGGCTGCAACCTGCCACACAACTCGTGATTCTGCACATCAACAACGATTTGATTTCCTCCAAAAATACACATCATGTATAGGGTTGTAGCTGAAATATGTAGTGTTTGGTTTCATCTGGCTTCCAGATTCTTCCTGAACAGATATTTCCTCAAACATGTCAAACTCATGTTTTGGCAGTTTTGGCAACTTCGCAAGCATCGGAACCAAGACACGTAGTAGTGGAAACTATTGTGCTGTTGCGGAGAGATGGGATAAAACTCATCGATCCTTACGAGCGATCCGATGCTTCGGAACAAAGGAAGAGAACGGGAATCAAGGCCACACAGCTATCATGAAGGGAATCTGATTAGCCATCAATGTGTCCCTTTAGCTTTGACAGATCTGTGTATATATATATATGCATATATATATGTATATAGATATGTATATATATACATACATAAATTGACAAACTTAGCCGTCAATTTATATGGTTTTTACATTTAAACAATAAAAATATATGGGAACTCGACATGTTTTAGCAAACTGCTGCAACAGAGTCGTGTTGAAGACTGCAATCGCAAAAACATGCAGGAGGACTCTGCTGGGTGGATTAAGCTTCAGCAATCCAAAAGGGAAGGAACATAACATGCTGAAACTTAGATATATACCTGCCCAAACATATACTTTTTAGATCTTTTTAGCTGTTTTTTACCACTGATTGCAACCAAAACAAAGTATACTAATAAAGTATCTAACCAACTTGACCCAGATAAATCCACATAAGCAACTGTTTGAAGCCACCCCACCAGTCCAACGATTGCCCAGGATCTGTACAAATGTCAGTTGATCCAACTCTGGTTTTGCATCTGCCAATCCAAATTTCTTGGCTTCCTCCTTGATTTCTGGGGTCTGCCATCCTTGCAAAATCCGTTGGACCCACCTCGGCACGAACAGGACAACGAGCTGCCAAGGTACACACCTCCCAGTTACTAAGTATTACCCCAAGTGATGGACATGGAAGCATCATTCCAAGTAGAATGCAACATGTTTCTACAAGTTTCTACATGTATAATAACAAAAACCACCAATCAATCAGACTCGGCAATAACCCTTATCACGCAATCTAATCTAGCTGCTACTGAGCGAACCCTGCAGGACTTGTTAGCCCTGTGTACAATCCACTTATGGTGTCATAGATTGCCCTGAAAGAAAGCTAAGCAGTGCTGGTTGCGCTTGGGTTTCCCTACTTAGATGAGATGTTCTCACGTTTGAACCCTCCCGAGTGGGTTGAAGAAATCCTGCTCTTCAGGATAAAACCTGTACAGCATCCCCATCTGGTGCGGAAAAAACACCCTTCTAAGGACCAAAAAAAATACCTCATTGCAAACATGCAAAGCACTTTTCCCTGACACATGGGATTAGACACGTTGGAAACACAATGAAACACGTCAAAGTTGCTGCGCTCCTTCTAGATCTATTCATGTTCATGATCCCATGTTTGCGATTGTTGGTGGGCTGTCCCAACAGTTGGGCCGCGCGGCTTGATGAAATACTCCGGAGTCTTGCCAGTGGGCAGTGAGCATACACCTGGTGGCAATTTTGCTCAAGGAACAGCCTACAGGCCTACAGCATCTCCTGTTCATTGAACATCCTGTTTTGGCACAAATTACCAAGCTTGATGTCTTGAGCCTCCGCAGAAAAAGGGACCATGCAGTAATACAGGAATCTAAATGAACAAAAACATGTTCCACAAGTAGAGGGATCAATCTTGGCACATCAAAAGCAATGGCCTTTCAGGGGCCCCAATCCCAAGTCCTGCCTTTCAGGGGTCCTGGATGCCGGATTCTTAGTCACCCCACCCAGTAACTGCATGGCTTAACCCCAGATATTAGACCGTACTTCACTGATAAGTAGGGTTATAACCCACTTACGATTCCTGGGATGAACCATCAAGTGTATATATAGTATATATATATATATTGTAGCCATGCCAAGATCACAAATATCACCATTTTTTGCATGTATTAAATTGCCTATATGGCCTAAATCCCATCTACATCATTCTACATCCCCATCAAGCTCTAGGTCTCATCTTTCATGCAACCCGGCCAACCCGGCTTCGACAACTGCTGCCTTTGGGATTCTCTTGCACCCATTCCAGGAAGCGCCATGCAGCAGCCTTGCCCAGCATCGGAAAGTTCTCCACGACCACGGTGCGGATCTTTTCCTTTGAAGCACCAGCACTGATCCACAAGAGAAACACAACATTTTCACAGTAAATCATCCGATGGTGGAGGGTATATCCCATTAAATCCCATTAAATCACCATTAAATCACCATTAAAACCCATTCAATCACCATTTATCCATGATTATGGAAAGGTTGGAAATCAGAAGCAGCTTGCGCTCAGCGGGGCTCACGGAGCCTTCGCCGCCCAAGGAGCGTTTTTGAACCTCTTGAACCTCCGCGGGTAGGCCCCGGGGTTGGCTTTTTGCCCGGCTTTGCCCCAGTTTTTTCCTTCATCTGGTTGTGGGAGTTGGAATGCATTTTTTGGCCTGGGCTACGAGGGTCTCCTTTTCCTGCATGGTTGCAGCATCGGTTGTACGGCGCTGCTTTTGCCCTGGCAGGTGCATGGCCTGTGTTCCTTGTTCTTCTCCCACTGTGTCCCATAGTGTTTTTTCAGTAGCCAGATGAATGAGTTTGGCTGGGAGTGTGCAGATCTTTAACATCCTTTGATATTGTGGGTTTTGCATCAGTAGGGTTGTCACGGGGAAGCACGTTTGGCTACCTTTGCAGACATGATGATGTTTTGAAAGAAGTGGGCACCGCACACAATTCCAACATATGCAGAAGTGAGACAAAAGCCAATGTTTTATATAGTGAGTGCCCTGAAAACAGAATTTCGATTAATTTCATGAATAGTTCTACTACCCTTCGACAAACAAAGGGAAATATCAAGCTATTTTTCCCACTTATCTCCAGTCATCCAAGCATCTTCCGGCTCATACTGAGGCTGAAATGGGCTGCATGACACCAAATGACTTTCCACCGACGAGGTTTTTGGCTCTTCAAACTTCCGCTTGTTCATGGCGAAGCCAAGCTGGGCAGCCCGAGAGTCAAACAGCGTGGCGATGCGTAGCGTCCCAAAGGAGCTAGAATTGGACATTTTCTTGAGCTGAAACCATCAGTTTTGGCTGCGATTTTAAGTTTGAATGCATGTCATCACCCTGTTGTTGGGAGGGAATACATCTACAAGAAACCGTTGAGACTGGTCGAAAGAAAACTGACATCATCCTGGTCTCCGCTGAAGACTAAGATGGGACACACAAACAAATGAGTTCATCCTATTTCACGGGGGCGGTTTGCATGATTTTTCTTTGTTCTCAGGCTATTTGTCTTGTCTGATGGACCTCGCAGGTCAAGCAACTTGAGCCATGGGAGAGGTCGGGTGAACTCTTGAAACCAACGAATCCCAAGCTGCCGACATAGACAACACACATGGAGATCATAACGGTTACATTACAACCCACCAATCCGACCACTCAATCTATATTCAAAAACCTTCAGAGGGTTTGACTTTTTTCAACATCAAGCAAAGTTCAAAACTTTGGCTATACTACATGTTTCTCACTCACTGGGAGGTGGCTTCAACCCATCCTGGTTGGCTGAGCATTGAAGTAAGCTGGCACCAGCCATGTACCTCATGTGTTTGGTGCTTTAATCTGGATATATCATTAAATATCCAAATTTGGAACAGATAAACTGGATAATTTTGGATAATTATGAGTAAATATCTGGATAATTTAATCTGGATATATCTGAATAATAAACTATAACAGTTCATTCATCCAAGTTATTTACCCCTTAATCAGCATTCGGAATGAGGTCGCTATAATTTTCATCCAGTTAAGTTGAATGGACCCAGAATGTTCGATTAAATGACCATTTTCCCTAATGAACCTACCATTTTCCCTAATTAAATCGTCACCTTGACGAGTGAAAAAGCACCACCGTTGTTTTGTGATGATGTTCCCAGAAAATCTAGCGCCGCCTTGGAGACCTCCCAGGATCAGCATGTCGACAGACCTCAAAAAATGCGAGCCCCGGAGGCCCCGGAGAGGAAAGGCACTTTGAATGTCGATGTTTGTGGGATCCATTGGAATACAACTATGTTTGAACATGTATAATGTGGTTAAAACAATGTCAAAAACCACCCATGACTGGGAATGGTTTATAGCTCCTATTTATGGTGATGACTGGGGGATGGTTTATTATTGGTTTAACCACATTAATGTATACTTAAACATATAATTGTATCATATTGTATCTGTCCAATGTGAAGAAATACAAACTTGCAAGATATTGCCACCACTGTGTACCCATCTGTACAAACCATTCTAAGTGATTACACAAGTTGGTGACCAAGTCTCCTTACAAGGTTGTGCCAATAGTTAGTAAAGTTCATTTATAACTAGATTAAACACGGTATGGTAAATTAAAACTATAGTTGTAGACTGTTTTAGACGGGTTTATAAACCAAATAGTTAGTCATGTTATGATTACACACGAGTAACTGCTTGTAACTGCATGTAACTGCAGTCAAATAGTAATGTAGTATAACTGCATACAATTACGTTATGACTATAGAAACTGTTTATAACTAAGTACTACTTTATAACGATAGTAACTGTTTTTTCATAAACTTTATAACTATAGATAGGCCACAACCGGTGCTAGTCTCAATCCACTGACATCGCCAAGCGGATCTTCCTCACCCGGAACCGATGCCTAAGCTGCCGGACTTGGCACCCAACTCCGTCCTGGTTCGACATGCGCAGGGCGCATTTGATATATTTGGGCAAATTGTAATAATTCAGTAATTCATAATAATTCACTAACCTGAAAGAAACCATTTTGAGATGATTCCCCTTATTAACCATGATTTCAGTGAGGGAGAACAGTGAGGTCGTTATAATTTTTCCCAGATATGAAACTGAGAGAGATAGAGATAAAGATGATAGAACTGTTTATGAACTATTGTTGCGGCTTTCCAGCACTAATGGTTCGACCCGATTCTACCCAAAAGAGTGTCTTTTTCTGGTAGAATCATCTCGCATGTCCACAATATAGCTTGGGGTCGATGCTAAGGAACCATCAAGGTGGATAGTATAACAATAGCTCACGACCCGGTAGTGTCAACCCCGGACATCTATGAACCCCGATCCCTGGTCGATCAATTAGGGAACCCAAACAGTGATGATCTGCAAGTGAAATGGCACCGCACTACCTTGATGCAGGGTTGACATCAATCTTTCATATACCCTCTGGTTATTTAAGATAGCCATGGAAAATCACCTTTTTTAATGGGAAAACTCACTATAAATGGGCCATTTTCCATGGTTATGTTAAATAACCAGAGGGTGTATGTATATATATATAATCGTCTCATGCGAAATCCAGATGCAAATATATGGCAGTCTGACCGATTATGAAGCACCAAATGCTTTGCTCTTGCCATGAAACTCTTCCATGAAGCCCATCATGAAACGCAAAAAACAAACATATATATATATACATAACAATATATAGTATAATTATCTACGTAAGATAATTACTTATATAATATATATATATATAGTATAATATATATATATATATATATTCAAAATATATATTCAAAATATATAGATAGATAGATAGATAGATAGATAGATAGATAGATAGCTAGATAGCTAGATAGCTAGATAGATAGATAGATAGATTAGATTAATAGATTAGATTAGATTAGATTAGATAGATAGATAGATCAAAAGATAGATAGATCAAAAGATAGATAGATAGATAGATAGATAGCTAGATAGATAGCTAGCTCGCTAGCTAGCTAGATAGATAGAGAGAGAGATAGATAGATAAATAGATAGATAGATAGATCAAAAGATAGATAGATCAAAAGATAGATAGATAGATAGCTAGATAGATAGCTAGCTCGCTAGCTAGCTAGATAGATAGAGAGAGAGAGATAGATAGATAAATAGATAGATAGATAGATAGATAGAGAGATAGATAGATAGATAGATAGATAGATAGAGAGAGAGAGAGATAGATAGATAGATAGATAGATAGATAGATAGATAGATAGATTAGATAGATTAGATAGATTAGATAGATAGATAGATAGATAGATAGATAGATAGATAGATAGATAGATAGATAGATAGTTAGATAGATAGATAGA
>Ga0126342_10000167_pt1 | contig 52895 bp, 44 predicted proteins | sample Cyp1metagenome_FD_92528 | JGI IMG/M metagenome (GOLD analysis project Ga0126342, IMG submission 92528) | Coral microbial communities from Lord Howe Island, Old Settlement Bay, Australia - Cyphastrea 1 metagenome | ecosystem: Host-associated > Invertebrates > Cnidaria > Coral ...
AGGGGGGGGGAGGGGGGGGGGGGGGGGGGGGGGGGGGGGGGGGGGTCTTGGGAGTCCTGGGTCATATATCTTATATATAATATGATATATAAGTAGAATATAACCCATAAGAACTGGAGATCAAAAAAAACACCTGGTGTGATCGTCCACTTACGATGCTTGGGATGGTGAGGCAACCTACTATAGTCTCTTAAACTTCCAGCTGAAGGGCCGTTTCTTCGTTGAGGCACCGGAATCCTTTGGGAGGGCGCTTTAGGGATGGCATGGATGGCGGTTGGTGGGTTGTAAAATGTTGTGAACACTTCCAAGGTTCGGGTGATTTTTTTTTTGTTATTTCCATGTGAGTTTGTCTGGAAATTTAGGGGAAAACCATGGAAGATCCCAAAATCTATATGGTTAAGACATTTTTTTTGCAGGATTATTTGAAGGCCCATTTTCAGAAACACCCATATAGTAAAGATTCAAGCTCAAAGTCATATTCTGTTGAGGTTTGGAGAGATTTTTGTAGTTGGTGGTTTGAAACCTTTTCTGATGTTCAGTCCCATGTCTGGGCATGAGAAGGACAACTGCTCCATATGTCTGAATTTTCTTTGGAATCAAGAGCGCAGGTATATCTTTGATACCATCAAACATATGGACTCAACTTCATACACTCAAGAATGAATTGGAATTTTTAGACCATCACAAAACTTCTAGAAACTTGTAGATATCCATGGCAAATTTCCAGCAGTGGCTACCCTCTGGTAAACTAACATAACTGTGGAAAATCACAATTTTTAATGGGTGAATCCACTATAAATGGCCATTTTCAATAATAGCTAACCTCCTTTCCCCCGGTGGTGATTCGTGGCACGGATCTTTTGCCCATCCCTGGCGCTTACCAACGCCAGCACGCTGAAGAAGTCTATGCTGGACAAGTGATCGGGATGCACAACCGGGTGCGCCAAACGGTGACCGTTTTGGGGGGCCATGGTCGCCCATGGGAAGTTTGGTTAGGAAGTCTGCAACACTATTTCTGTAAATTGTCGTATGATATGGATTGGGTGTATACTATCAAGAACCAGACTTGAACAATTGCAATGGGTATCGAAGCAATTCAGATAAGGACGTTTGTATTCAGACATCCCCCATCTCCTTCGCCTTTCTTGCTCTCTATGCAGATACCTAGGCGTCCCTTGGATTCACCGAAGCACGTTGTTTCGTACTATTTAAGTTTTGACCATAAATGTGTAAGAATCCCCCCCAGATCTCCCAAAACGCTCATTTATATCATATTCTATGATATAGACGCATATACTAATAGTATATTGAGTATGCCATATATTTCTGGACTAGTATTAGTAGTAAGTGCAACTGCGTTTTCGATATCTTTGATGTTTTGGCCCAGGAGACGGACCTGACAGTCAACATCACCAAGGCTCCGTGACAGACCCGGCTGATGTGTGGATAAACAAGAGGAGTTGATGTCATAAACTGGTGGAGTTAAAATCCCATCTGGTGGTTTCAAACATGAATTTTATTTTCCATTTCATATATGGGATGTCATCCTTCCAATTGACGGAGTCATATTTTTCAAGATGGTTGAAACCACCAACCAGTGATTCATGATGATTTATGCACATGGCGCCTGGTCCCGGGGCAAGCATACGGTGATATGATTGATACGTGGTGGTTGACGGCGAGTTTGGGAGTTTGTCAACATATTGAGTAATGTGGATCGGGCAGCGGGCATCGTTTTATTGTGGGTTTGATTCTTGTGTAACCATCAAAACATATGACGATATAATTGACCACAAATGCTGGTTGGTTGATGACTGTTCTTGGTTTACTAGCTCACCCTTTATGTCTTGGGAAGTATCAGCGTCCATTTCAACTTGGAAGTCCATTAACACCAACTATCATAGCTGGGGGATTCTACTGCGATGATGAATAGGACCCACCCTTGGAACAGGCCCTGGAAAGGGGCAGCAGCTTAATTCTACAGGGAGTCAGTGGCTCAATCTCCTCTACCATATGGTTGTTGAATCAAGGAATATCAAGGATATCTTCACCGTCAACTATAGAGATTCTGAGATGACCAATGCAGATTTGGATACACAAAAACACCAGGATGATTGCTGATTTTAAGGTGTGGGACCACCGGTATCAGTTAAGGTGAACCCTCCTCTGAAGTTGGGACCGTTGATTTTCAGATTTCAATTTTTGATGCGCCATTCTTGTACATATAACATCACTATAGATACATTATATCAGTCCAAATTTTGCTCTTAAAACCTCATACTATAGTATACAAATATCATTCTCCAGTTGTTGATACTTCATGACATTTTTTAAATTGTATAATATGAGACTTGCCCATGGTATTTAAAATCCCACCCTTGAAGCTTGAAGCTTAGATTTAGACAATATCATACTTACGAATGTTATCTCATCACTAGTATTGGGCTATACCACAGTATGCTTGCCGTATCCGAGTATCTAATTACTAATGGTATCCAATCACCAAGATCTACTGTAGGTAATACTCACTTGAAACTAATGTTGTTGTATTGCACGGGCAAAACATATCTTTCAGTATTATATTGAAAAAATAGCAATGCCGCGACTAATGCTATCCATTCACAAATGGCATCTAATCAAATAACTAAGATTTAGATAATGATAATACGAATTATAGTATGTAATCCTAAGTTGGTGAAATGCCAACTCCTGATTAACAACTTGGCAACATACTTAAGTTCATCACTTGTAGATAACTTATATACTCTATTAGTGCTTAAAAATACTTCGTACATCATCAGCAGGCACAATCCTAAACTGGTTGGTGGTTTCAAACATGACTTTTATTTTTCCATATATTGGGAATAATCATCCCAACTGATTCATATTTTTCAGTTGGGTTGGTTGAAACATGGAAACCACTAACCACTGGTAAACATACAAAAAACCATGGAAAATCACCATTTTTCATAGGTAAATCACCATTTTTCACCATTTTTCATAGGTAAATCACCATTTTTCACCATTTTTCATAGGTAAATCTCCATTTTTCATAGGTAAATCACCTATTTGGGGTTGGTCGAACCCACCAACAGACGCCAGGAGAAGGCTGTGAGTAACGTGCGCGCGGCGTGCGCGCAGGTCACGGAGAATCTGAACGGGAAAATTCAGGCGCCGTTTTTCGGAGCGCCAGGGGCCGCCGGTTTTTCGGAAAAGGATGGGAGCATTCTATGTATCTATCAACATGTCTGGTTGGTGGTTGACCTACCCCTCTGGTTTTTATTTTCCATATTTTTCCATAATACATGGGATAATCCTTCCCATTGACGTTCATATTTTTCAAGATGGTTAAAACCACCAACCAGTGAAGATATGGGTATGGGTCAATACCTATTAATACAATTTTTAGTGGGATGAACATCCATTTTCCAGCTATTTTGGGGTTCACTAGGTACCAGGGTTTTGACCCATCCCCACATGGGGAAAGTAATGGACAAATTGTGTTTTTGATTTTGGATTTGAATTGGATTGATTTTGCTGTTTTTTTTTTTTGAGAAGAATATGCGAGATTTCACGTTTTTTATGTTCTGGGATTGATATAAAAAAATCTCTATTTTTTAGACAGTTTCATATGGGAAGCTTTTTCATGTTTTTTTAATTTTATGGGATATTTCATGGTGAATTTACCAGGTCATCAAACCTTGATGTGGCACGGTCAACCCCATATCCCACCATGGGTACCATGGTATATGCGACCAACAAAAAAAATGAATTATATAAAGGACCATCTATTTTCGTGAATGACATACAATCAATTGATATAAATGGGGGTATACGGGTATACCCAAGAAAGGGGATAATTTATGGTATTACCCTCTGGTAATTTAACATAGCTATGGAAAATCACCATTTTTAATGGGAAAATCCACTATAAATGGCCATTTTCAATAGCTATGTTAGTTTACCAGAGGGTATGTGTGGAGCTTCACACGCCGGCCATGCTTGGCTGGGTTGGGTTAAAAAAAAGGGTCACGTGTGCGCAAAATGAGATGTCACAGACCTGGAGATTGAACCAGCAACACATCTGTTTCTTTAGCCTCTGGTAAAGAAACATAGCTATTGAAAATGGCCCAGTCGAAATAGTGGATTTATCATGATTTATCCATTAATAGCATGGTGATTTTCCATAGTTAAACGTTGACCAGAGGGTAACCCCTCAAAAACTCGGTGGGTTTTCAATGGTTTTCATCATGTTTCATCATCTCAACTTGCTTTGGATCAAGATTTCAGACCATTCGGACCTGGCCTGACCTGGCCAGATGAGCATCGACGACTGGTTGGGTTTCATGGACACGGACGAGGTCCTGGAGGTGACACCTCTGGAGTGTCGATTGGCCAAGAAGACAGCCATGAAGGCGCCTGGTGGATCGTTGATGATCGTTGTATCGGCATGAAATTTGGGGTTGCTATACTCAGACTTCTTGTTTTGACATAATTGGAAACCATTCATACAATGAAAGGTCAATAATTATGTGATATAGTCGGTTTGACATGTGTTTACGAACAGTTTGATGCTGGGTTTGAACAGCAAAATTTGAGACTTTACCAGCACAACGTGGGGAAACACGCTTGTGAATGGTACCTCAATTGGTAATTCTAGCACGACATAGTTTTTCACAGGGTGTTTTTAGATTAACCTGTGGTGGAGGATGCTTGAGATATTCTTCATTGTATGTAGGTCTTCGTGTTTGGCAATAAGGCAGCTTGGGTGCAAGTTTTGACACGCACATCCAACGTTCACTGCAAGCAATCTCAACATGTCTTTCCTTTTCATATTTTTTTTAGGGCTTCGAACGACCATGCTGTAACACAGCAGGTAGATGATTCAATTATATCAAGGTTGGGGGCCATCATGCATTATCTAGATTTGTTCATGATTTTGGCACGACCAAACAATCACCTGCTTTCACCTCCAGTGGCCAGATGAAGTGAGACCATGAATCGATCGAGTGGGTGACCAACACAACGAGCCAACTTTTGAAACATCGTAGTTCTTTCGAGTTCCGCACGGCCGATCGCGCCAAGCGCTAATGGGGATGGCGAACTCCATGAGTTGGGGCCAGTGAAGGCAAAATGAAGAAAATTTGTGCAGTTTGATGGGTGATAGATGATGGGTGGCATTTTTATCACAGACTTTCAAAGACACCTGATATCCACAGAGGTCCTTGTCACTTGTCCTTACAACTCACAATTCAGTACTCCTAGCGCGGAGACATGCTTCGGGCTAGGCGGTAAAAAGGTGCATGTAGCGATCTGAAGAGACAACTAGGCAAGTAATTATTATACATTGTTTGCTTGATGATTTGAAATATGGGGTTGTTTGAAAATTCGGTATACCGGTATACCCCCAAATTGCTATGTTACAATGTTAATAGCGAACATATGGGAAAAATATGCTTAATCAATCTATTAATCATCCATTTTTGTCAGACGAATTAGCGCAGATATGTGGGCTGTTTATTTCCATCACTACCTAGGATGACGATTCCCAATGACCGACGTGCTGGCGAAGTCTGACACGTTTACTGTAACTTTTTTGACTCCGAGGATCCAGGAACGATCGAAAGCCATTGAACCAAGAGCCAATTCCAGAAGGTTTTACAAGGATAATTTTCCCGTAGATCTTCAGTTTCGGATACGACAAAACCCATTTTCATTTCAGTGTGTTACACATTTTCCATCTGTCAGAAGAGCATTTGCTCTAGGATCACGCCAAGTTGTTGGTGAGAAACATGATCAATCTGATTAGCCCAGAGTTGTTTGAAGGGAACATCTTCAGGAAACCCTTATAGGCTATATAGGTTGAAGTAAAGCCACGGTTTCCCACAACTTTTCCAAATAAAACCCATGCATAGTCCGTGTTGGCAGCAGGTATGCCCACCTTTTCACCGCAAAAAGGAGCCCCACTCCAAGTTTTCTCCCCCGTGTTATGCGGTTAAAAAATTGCAGGGCGGCCACCAGGGGGAAATCAGGGCTGAAAATGACCAGATCGACAAGTTCCATCATTGTTTTGGAAAAAACTTTGGCAGTTCCATCATTGTTTCTACTGGATCCATTTTTATCATTTTTGGATGGTAAATCTTTGGTTCCCGCGAACAATGCTAGGATTGAGGTTGAACATGGACCAAGTTTGGCACGTTCGATGTTTGATCATTTCTCCTTAGTCTTTCTTTAGATGCTTCATACATGGAAGGCCAACATATTTCCCCAGAAATGTTGCGTAAAGGGCGGTTGATATCGACCTGGGGATATTTTTTGGGGGGATCCAAGATTGGGGATGATTTCACAAAAGATGTACCGCGAGGCTATGAAGTTGATACATCACTGGTATGGAGCTGTTGTGGTTGCTGCCCAATTTGGTGGATTTCAGCTGCTCAAACTTGAAGCCATGACATGAAACTGGGCGTCGCATGGCAGGGTCAAAGTATGGATACCAGTGATATCAGACCCAAAACACATGGGGATGCCTAGACCATCCTAGACCCTGGTTCCTGAAATTTGGACCCTGGTGTCAGCTGAGTTGAACCTGCTGAAACGTCAGGGTCCATGATGGTTCATCATGTTACAATAATCTGTTTTCGATATTTCATCCACATCACATTCATCACATTCCTAAAATCCGAAGATTACGAAGCCCACACGTTTGAGGTTTGGCTGGTTGCTAATCCTTGTCCCCGCTCAAAGCCTGTCACGATTGGCAGCGCCTGCCGGCGCCTGTTGCCTACAAATCTGCTTTTGCCATGGTGGGGTGCCTCAAAACTGAAGTCCAGAGTTCTTTGGTGGGTTGTACTGGAGGTATCTGGAGGTTGTGGTTGTTTAGTACTCTGCGAATTGGGGGAGGATCGTTTTCTCTATATTGGTGGTTTCAACCAAGTTTCGGATGCTGATGATCGCAGTTGGAAAAAACATTTCTGGACCGGCGGTTTCACCGCAGGCACCGGCTATCTCTTTCGATAATTCAATGATCCAAAAGCTTGTTGACGGCTGGTTTTCTTGAATGCAGTTTAAGCTAGCAAAGCATCGAAATGTGATGGGAACATCTGGGAACCGTGGCTTGTCATGTAAAACGATCCGTGGACCGTGGACCTCGACATCACCAGCTGCTGGTTCCGATGGCTTGTCCCTGCTGGTTCCTACGGCACGCGCGTGGACCGTGGCTGAGAATCGGCTGATTCGGCTGATTCTATAGATAGCAGCTTCTATAAATAGCCACAATCTTTCCCGAACCCAAGGGCCCAAGGGCCCAAGGGCCCAAGGGGGCTTTATATATATCCCTGTTCTTTTTTGGTGTGTTTCACTGTTTCACCATGGTTTCATCCACCAAACCAGCCATCTCTCGCATCAGGTGGTGTTGATGCTCGCGAGGCTTCCCATAGGGAAGTTGGCCTTGCTGGGCTGGAGCCCCGTTGGATCCCGGCGTTGCTGATGGGTGGAATTCTATAGAAGCTGTGTGATTTTTGGGGATGTGTGGCTGTCTCGTATCCACCGTATCCCTTGGAATTCTCGTGGCTTGAGACCTGGCGGATCCTGGCGGTGTTTTTCCAGAATTTCTTCAGCGGTTGTTCGGCACCGGTTCGCCGAAATCATATCTTTCATTGGGGGAAAACCCATGATGATCCAAAATCCAGTTTATCTCTCTCGTATTGACTCTCCTGTCAACTAACACCAGACATAGATGTAGAACACCCACAATTTATAGATCATGTTCCTAGGAAACCATGGGTTTTCCACATCATTTTCTATCTTTCCCCCAGGTTCAATCACCAGAAGCACCAAGGCATTCGGCAGGCTGCACGGCCAGTGGCCAAGGTCGCAATGGCAGCAGCGGAACGAAGCAAGACGTTTCAGGACCTCAGATTTTTTGTATCGACCAAGAATGACGACCTTCCGGTAATCAAATATGGCAGACTGGGAAAAATCATGACACTTACCTTCAGGTTAGTGAATTCATATCCATGTTTGAGTACCAGAGGGCAAGTTGAGAGGTTCAAGAGTCAGGATTTTTACGGACGACTCAGGAACAACTGGAACAAATCAGGAATCTACCCTCTGGTAAACAAACATAGCTATTGAAAATGGCCATTTATAGTTGATTTACCCATTAAACATGGTGATTTTCCATAGTTATGTTAGTTTACCAGAGGGTACCCACCAAAGAAAGTAAGGACATCATGAATTTACCCGACCATGCCGCAATAAACACTGGGATATCAATCAACAAAAAGTGGGGGGTTTCAAGGGTCAGACATTCAGCCCCTCCCAAAAAAGGAACATTACCCATCAAACAACAGGAGAACGAACGAAAATGCACCGAGAAAAATGGACAGGGAAATCGGACGGATACCCAACAAACATGGGGATGGTGCAAAACTCTAGGATGCTTCAGCAGCGCAACCTACACTTGACAGACTTGACAGATAGCAACAAACATGGGGTATTAACCAGCTTGGTTTTGGCGGGACCCAGCTTTCGAGCCCTTCTCTGTCAAGTATGCCTTGTATCAGTTTCATTCAAGGTATGCCACCTCAATGACAGGTAAGATGATTCCACCTCTATAATATGGAGGATACAGTGAGCAGTGACGCATGGTACCACATGGTACCATGATCCGTCAGGAATGTTGCGTATCTGCTTCTCGACTGATGCAGACAGTTACTTGGCACGGCTTGCTCTTTAAGACGTGGGATAGGGGGACAAACCAGCGACAGAAGAAGGAGGGCTCTGTTTGAGACAACCATGGAACAGGACATCGCCGTTTTCAATGGGAAAACCATGTCTTTCAGATGTGGTCATGTTCCACTTTCATTGGTTGTTTCAGGTTAAATATGCTGAATAGGTCCAGTTTAAGAACGATGATAGCAAAAGCACACGAATTCTCCCAGTACACTGCTGTGTCACTTTGCAAGTGTAACTCTCAACGATGACCCAAAAAACCGTGCGTTGTGCCTAGGATCGATTGAAACTCCCTCATGATCAAGCAGTTCAGGCGGATCTCAGGGCATTTCTTGGGGCAAACTCTCCCGGAACTTCAGCGAACTTCGCTCCGCTGCCAGGCTGGATGTACCATGTTGGGTCGTGGCCTCAAAAACACAATCTCTTGCTGAGGTTGGAAGATTGAGGAAAGCCACGAGAAACTCCAGCTGCGTACAGAAACAATATGCGGTGATGATGATGATGATGATGATGTTGATGATGATGATGATGGTGGTGGTGGTGGTGATGATTCTTACTGCTATCGCTATTATTGCCATATGATTATTAATATTCCTTCTACTAGTACTACCCTCGCTGTTACGATTGTTCTGGCTCTTGCTATCACGATTGCTAATGCATTACCATTATCATTATTCTCATTCAATAACATGATATCATCATAATACACTACTCAGTCAAAACCCAATATCATCCTCATCATCATTGCAAGACATCCCTAATATTACCACAATCATTATTTATAGTACGCCCATTGCTATGACCATTACACTTACAACTCATCCCAACTTTGCACTATAATTACGATTACAATAGACCAACCTCCAAAAAGATAGAACTGTTATTTGTCACTATTTAGGGGGTTGCGACAACCATTCAGAATATCATGATCTGTCAAAATAGATGGTCTAAATTACAACGGTTTATCACATCAGTGAACACTGTAATTGGATCAGTGATGTGTATGATGAATATCATCAATTACTTTGTAGTAGTTTAATCCAAATATTACACCATTCATTGATTGTAGTATATATTATATATCATGCCAGTATAATCACTACAATCATGATGGTTCATCGTTATCATTACCGAATAATCTAGATCCCTAAATCAATATCTAATTATTATATCATTATCATTCCCACCATAGTGATATAATCATATATAGAATCTATATCTGTAGCCACAAAAAAACACCGTGATGGGTCCCCCACATCCACAGCCGCGCCCAATGCGCAACGTGCTGAGCGGAGGTGAAGCCGTAGTCTTCGGTGTCAGCGCAACGGCGCTGATCTACGAATACCACCGTTCCAAAGTGCGCGGTGCTGGGGATACCCCAATTGGGTCATGGGCAATGCCCTATGGGACAATGGAAGATTCATAGGGGATGTAGGTAATGGATATCTATAGGTAATGTATAGATATCTTTTGGTGATGGTATACCTATAGGTAATGGATATTTGTGGGTAATGTATAAATATTTTTTGGTTTATGGTAGGTATATCTATCATGGCGGATATAGTGATGAAATGATTTTTTGGGATATGCTTCGTAGATGAGGAAATTTATCATTACCCAGTAATCAATGGTGGCTAGCTGGGAAATCCCCGAACTAAACAGGGGGTTTCACTCGGAAAAAAACATTGCCGCTTTTGATTACCAGAGGGTAAATGGCATGTTTATCCAAATATTTGCCGGTTACATCATTAAAACAATATCATGAAACCAGTGGTTTCCCAAATATTTAGATAAATGATGGGAACTGTACCAGCAATGGAGATGGGTCAATACCTATGGACTCATAGTGGGGATGAACATGTATAAAAACCCAGTTTTTTTGAGGTACCAGCGTTTTGACCCACAGCCACATATCTGGGTACAGCAAGGGACATGGCCGAGCTTTTCAGCTTGCTACAACTGAAACAGGTCAGCCATGGGATATGGGATGAGACAGGTATTTTCCGTGGAGTTTTTGAGGTTGATGTCCTGTTCGATTTTCCATGGAGGGTTGCTGCTACAAAGCCAGTTTATCCATGGGTTTATCCATGTAGTTTGGAGAATCGATGATAGAATCCAGGTGAGAATCAGGATGCCCATGAAATCGAGTAGTTTTGACCAGTTCTGGGCCATTGCAACGTTGTTATTTGGAGGTTACACTAACACCTAATGCGAGGATCCTTTCATCAAACCATCAACGATTCCCAGCCCCATTTGCATAATGAATCATTATGTCCGATCTATCTGTGGAAGTGTTGGTGATGTAGCCAAATAAATAGATGCTCTCTCTCTCTCTCTCTGTCCAGAAATACTGTACAAATATCAGTATGTATATATATATATACAGTGTGTGAGAGAGAGAGAGAGATATGATTATGTGTATACACACGTGTCTCATATCTACCACATCGGATTTCGGATATCTGCAGGGTGCCACCCGGCCCTCATTAGATTTCCACCTGAGGACGCAGAAAGACAGCGTCAGGAAGACGCACGAGAGGAGAAAACATCACCATGGATAAATGAACTGGATTAGATATGATTAACCTCTGGTTATTTAACATAGCTATGGAAAATGACCCATTTATAGATGATGTACCTATTAAAAGTGATGATTTTCCATGGCTACGTTAAATAACCAAAGGCTAATATTTATTAGATATGATTACATTCACCCATTCATTGGGGGATGATCATCAATGAAAATAGGGACGCTAATATACCTTGGTAAGGAATTCCATAGTGGTGGGATGACCATAAGCCAGACACGAGGCTTTGAACATAGCACATATGACTTTTTTTTTTAAATGGGTATAGGCTTAGTTTTTCTATCATGGGCGTACGAACTTATTGATACAGTACTGCTCATTTGACGGTCTGGTGCTTGCAGAATCTTGCAGACACGCCTCCGTTGGTGATCAGAACGGAGTGCATCGGATGTATGGCTCAACTTGCAACCCATGAAAAATCCTTGCCCAATTTTTTTTCCACCAAAACAAACCAACCAACCCCCAATGCTGTTCGGTAAATCTTCAGAGTTTTCCACAATGGTTTACATTAATTATTATTATCCTCTGATTTTCCATCGTTTTACTCCAGACTTTCCTCGGGTTTTTCTATTGTTGGCTATATATTCCCTTATCTCCCATAACATCCCCTTAATTCATATGATTTCCAGTTACCCTCTGGTAAACGTTCACATAACTATGGAAAATCACCATGTTTAATAGGTAAAGCAACGAACTAAATGGGCCATTTTCAATAGGCTATATATTCCACTTACATCTCAGGAGGTGCGAAGGGAGGCGCTGACCCACCATGCCGAGTTGCCACTTGGATCCCCAAGGGATCCCCAAGGGATCCCTTGGCCTTGGCGACGACTGGAGGGTTTCAACATGTTTCAACACCCAAAATGTGGAGATTTCGTGGGATTTTATGGTGGTTTTATGGTGATTTATGGGGATCTAGCGGTTTTCATGGGATGTCAGCGTTTCAATCAGGATTGCTATCTTCTGGAAACCCAGCATGGCCATGGACAATTCGTAGATGATTTGCATACCAAACATAGCTATTTTCCATGGCAAACTCTTATAGATTACAAAGTGAACCATTTTTGGCGGGTACTGAAACGATGAAGACATTTGATGACCCCCACGATGAATGAGTAACGAGAATGATGAGCTGATTTTGGCAAAGTTTGATTTCGGTGGGAGTGCCACAGCAATGTGCTGCTGAGACAGACAGTTTCAGACAGGGAAACGCGGGGCTATACGGCAATTTAGGGAACCTTGTTGGATGTGTTCAGATCTTTTGGGGTTTTGTGTTGTTTAAAGCTGCAAGGGATCGTCAGGGTGTTAAAATATGTTGGAAGATGTTGGGATCCAGGCGTGCCCGGCTGGCCTTGTTAGAGCACGAGATCAAAGGTGCCTTGGCTGAGCACAGAAACAGAGAGATATGTAAAAGGTGGTGCCCCGCAACTACAAGTTGGTGTATGAAGCCCATTAAGAATCGATTTACAATAGTAATTAGCATAGTAATTTTCGCATAAACCCTAGTTTGAGTTTGGGTCACCTAGTTGTTGATTCAAAGATATTCTGGTTGGTGGTTTGGAACATTTTCTATGTTTTCCATATATTGGGAATATCATCATCCCAAGTGACGAAGTCCATCATTTTCCAGAGGGGTAGGGCTCAACCAGCAACCAGATGATTTTGATGTGAGAATAGCTATATAACAACCATTAACAACCATTAACAACCATAGTTATACCCATTATCAACCATTAATAAACCACTGGTAAACATACAAAAAACCATGGAAAATCACCATTTTTCATAGGTAAATCACCATTTTTCATAGGTAAATCACCATTTTTCATAGGTAAATCATCATTTTTCATAGGTAAATCATCATTTTTCATAGGTAAATCAACTATTTGGGGTAGGTCAACCATACCACCAACCAGTTTCGATGGATTTGTGGATTTCGATGGATTTCCGGCGAGGTCAACGGGAAGAGATGGCCGCAGTGCGTGCGGAGGTGAGTGGCGCCCCAAAAAATGGTCATTAGTAAGGCACCAAGGGATAAAATATGATAAAATGAATTCAAATTCGATATAACATGATATAAATGAATGAATTTCTGGGTAGCCTATTTTCACAAACCCGTCGCTGATTTCATGGAGATTTCACAGCCAGGATTGTGTGTTATGCGACCAAACCGTGCGGTAAATTGTTGTGCAATTGTTGTGATTGGGGCTCATTGTTCTCAAAAGTGCAGAAACAGCTTCGCACGTCGGTATTGCTTCTTGGACGCACTGGCCCAAAATTAGTTCAGCAATCAGAAATCGATCGGATATTTTGTATTGTTTTGTAACAAGTTTTTGTAGAGGTGAGATGTCAAAATTGGAGTCTTTCTTCTCATAGTGTACCAGACCCGAATCTACACCTGAGTTTGTCATCCACAGCAAGGTGGCACGTCCCAAGCGCAACGCTTCTCCCGTTCGTGGAGACAAGTACAAGCCAGAGGCTAAGGTGAGCCACGAATCACAAGGAGCTTCCAATCCCACTGTTTTCCAATTGCACAGCTAAGAATTGCTAAGAACACGAAGCCCCTGGCTGAACAAATTGAATGCCAGGGAATTGGAGACTTCTGTAACAGCCTGGCTGATGAATCTTCAATACTTCTAAACTCAAAAAAATCTTCCTGCACCTCCCAGCCCTGGTGGTTGTTGGTGCAAGTGATTAGTGGCTTCTCACTTCATGCGCGGGATCCCCGAACGTCTAATTGAGGGAACTGAAGGGGCTTGAATTGTAAGGCGAGGAAAATCTGGAGCAGCCTTATCCAATTAAATATAAAATGATATAAAAATATCAAAAAAAAATAACATAAATTAAAATTGAAAAAAAAAACAATTTATCATAAGATATTATATAAATTTATATTAATATTTATTAATAAAATATTAAACATTAAATACCAGCTAGACCAGGATCGTAACAATTCTTACAGCTGTCGCAAAATTTTAATTTTTTTTTAAATTCTTGCAGCTCTCCGGTTGTATCGGGGGATTCTCGCAATTGCCCTAAATTCTCGCAACTCTCCGGTATTCTCCGGTTGTATTGGGGTAAGCCTGTGCTTTTAACGTTGTCTTACAATAATCCCATAATTTTGAATGTCTATCAAATCATCCTGCTTCAACCCACTTCTTTTTTCCTCAGTCACCATCATCCACCAAATGGCGCCGTAGCGATGCCAAGTAGATGTCATATGTACGATGAACCGTGAGGCGAGGTGAAACTCTACGAGAAAACCTAGATATCACTCCAACAAAGGACTCGTCTATCTGAGTAGCGTCCACCAAAGGTGACTCACACCAATGATGTGTCTCGCTAAGCACTTTCAAAAATTTGAATGTATGGTAGAGCATATGCGGTTTGCAATGCAGAGGGTATCGGGGCTGGAGACGTTGAAGCGACAGTTCCGCCAATCGATTCTGTGCACGGAGCATCGTCAATCCCAAGTCTGCAATAGTCGATGCTTCATTTGATCTCAGCCAAGCACCAGCACGATACAAATGTCTGAAGACCGAGTTGATGCTTCGCCTAAGCTGAGAGAAACCCAACCCCTAAAAATGTTGAATTTAAATTGAACATGGTTACCACAAGTCCGAAGGCTGTGATTTGAATTAAGTTAAGTTCATTATTAGTTAACTTAATCCAACACTGGGTCCATTCTTCGCCTAAGCTGAGAGAAACCCAGTCCCTAAAAATGTTGAATTTAAATTGAACATGGTTACCACAGTCCAAAGGCTGTGATTTCAATTAATTAAGTTAAGTTCATTATTAATTAACTTAATCCAACACTGGGTCCATTGTTGTCCTATTGTTGACTATGACAATAGTTATCACATTTTTTGAAAAAATATGTAACCTGTAAATCTTAACCTCGACAATGCATGTTAAAATGTTTCGGCAAGTCTCGTAGCCAATGCAATGAGAGGGACACGGCTGTCCTCCTCACCCAGCTCAGCTACAATTTCATCTTGGAGCAGTTCCTCTATCCATTCCTTATTGCCGAAAAAGAAGGCAAAGAAATCTTGATTCCAGCAAACCAAGTTTAAAAATTACAGAAAAACAGCATTTGATACAATCGCCAAGTTTCGAGCAACAAAGTAGTGGTGGATCCCTTCTGCCAACCACCCTCTGGCCAGTCAAGCCCTGACTTGAAGCCCAGGGTATCTCTTCCGATCTTCATCAAATACGGACGTTCCTAAGTGTTTTTGGACGTCCCCCACAACGAAGAAAACAAATGGTTTAGATCACCCATTTCAATTTAATCTTCTAAATAATCTTCTAAAACTTGGAAAATTCAGGGCCAGGGTCAAAAAACTTTACTTTAAACATAATTGAAATCATCCTAAGTATCGTTCCTTCCCTTGCAATATGCCAGCCACAAAGCGGTCATACTAGAGAACCTGCTTTCAACCGAAGTCCCAGGGAACAGGATGGCAAACTGCTGGAGAATCACCAAACTTGAAGTCACAAAGTAGCGACCTGCACCCAGGTGCCAATTATGGAACACATCTGGTCGCAGGATGTAAGGTCGAAAGTGAGGCTCTGCAGGCAGATCCAACACCCACGGTGACAATGTCTCCCAGGGAGTCATCGCCTGAATCAGATAATGATAGCCGAAATTGTCACAAGCCAAACATAGACATCAATCAACATTCCCAGGAAAATTTTGATTTCAACAAAGGCAAAGGCAAGAGACTGCAACGCTGGACATTGTTTCCTCAAAACGTGGGGCAGCAGATACATCAGTGAATGGAATGCCATCATAGCCTGCCAAGCAAAGGTGGCACACACCTTCCGATTGCATGCTGGACTGCCCCCTCTTTGGTGCTCTCCTGAAGTGGCGTTGTAGCCGGCCGCATTCGATTAGGAATGGCCAATCGCCTTTGATTCCTGTCACCGCAAGTCTCAGGATCATGGGTGCACCAGGAGATCCTACATCCACACCAGTTTTCATAGCATCGAGCAAATCCGAAGAAACCAATCCCATCCCTTGATCGAGACATTCAGGATGATCTGCGTAAGTCTCCCGGAGAGCTGTAAATGCGAGCCAGCGACACAATTCCTGGCGAGATCATCTCATTACCAGAAAAAAATAGTGCAAATTGTGAGACTTTAAACCCAACACAATTAAAATCTTAAATAGCAGCCAAGAGACTGGAGGCCCCAACCTGCAGCGGATTAAAGACTAACACTAAAGCATTTGAATTCTCAACACTAAACAGTGTGTTTTCTTGGCCAAACGAGAAAATTTTAAATGAAATCATGTTGCAGCAACATGTTCAGTCGTTGGCTTTCTATTTGCTCCTTCACAGGTTGAAGGATGGACTTGCTGGTTCCACGTCCAAGTACAGGGCTCCAGCTGAGCAACATAATAGGACTTTTCCGTTTACCTGGAAGGGTCAGAAAAAAACGACTTTGAAATTGAATTGTATGGAATTTGCCATACATGTCAAACTACAAGACGTTTTTTCAACATTAAAGTTGAGGCGCTTCTTCCTTCATCTCCATGAAGTTTGATGGGTACTGTTCTATCCAGGTCTTCATTTGACAGAGAATCAAAAATTTCATGCTGGGGATATAGAGAGCGAAACCTCGACCAATACGTTCGCAGTGATTGCTCCGACGAGGCAAGGTTCTCGTCCGGAAGGATGATATCTAGGCGGTTCCATTGGTGCAGTGCTTTCACGAGATCAGTTGGCTTCAGCCATGGATAACCTCAGGTTTGAAAACTATGCTAGTTAAAATTTGGAACATCAAACCATAATCTATTATCCAACACCCAAAAGGAAACTCTGAATGCTGTCATGTGACGTTCATCGTCACCAACTTTCCCATAACTGAAGGGGATTGGCGCTCGGAGCCCAGCTTCATCCAAGGATTTGAAACACTCTCTTGCCTGGGACGTGCCCACCGTCATTAAATGAAAACAAAAAGATTCAGAATGCCCAAGCATTGTAATTTATAAACCAAATACTTTTTTTTGATTAACCTGGTGGGCCAGGTGCAGCATGGGATGATCCACGTGCCAACCTTTGCAAAACCGGATCATTTCGTTCAAAGCCCAAGCGCTCATCATCTGCCAATATAGCTCGAGCATGTTCTGCCAATTGAATAGCAGGAGCCTCAGCCATCACAAAGGGCAATTACGCAGGCCAACAAGCTAGGTAATTAACCTATAAGGTGCCTTAACCTAACCCTCTCGCTTTTCTATTTCCAGTCGGATCTAATAATACGTTTATTTTTAAAGGCAGTCCACATTACTTCACGTCAACTCTACAAACACCTCAGCTGTTTAAACCTCAATAATTGTACTAATTAAATTAGATTTACTTTGAGCTGGGTCATGCTGAGATCTGAGAAGTGACAATTACTCCAAGTTAATTTAAGCTGAGATTGGATGAGTTTTCATTTAAGCAACCTTGTCAACGATTGATTTTAATCTAAAGTCTCAAATGAGATGCAGGCAAGAATTTAGCTCAAATGCTGTCTACGTTTAAGTTAGATCAATTTTAGTTTAAATTTCACTTTGCTGACATTATGAAATTAAGGTAACTGATTAAGGGTTATTTCTGCGGATTATTTCATTTAAATCTGCATCAAACCTGATCTTATAGATTAACTTGACTTAATTTAATTTCAGATTTAAATGAAGTAAATTACATTAATTCTTTGAGATGAATTTGACTTAATTTAACTTAAACGGAATCGAATTGAATTGACTTGATTTAATTTCAGATTTAAATTAAACTACATTAATTCTTTTATAGATTAATTTTAACTGAATTTAACTTCAGATTTAAATGAAATTAAATTACATTAATTCTCTGAGATTAATTTGGCTTAAATCAAGTTCAGATTTAAATGAAACTAAATTTAGCTCTTATAGGTTAATTTGACTTAATTTAACTTCAGATTTTAATGAAATTAAATTACATTCATTCTTTTATAGATTAATTTGACTTGGTATTCAGATTTAAATGAAATTAATTATACTAATTCGTTTATAGATTAACTTGACATGATTTAACTTCAGATTTAAATGAAATTAACTCTAATTCTTATATTTGACGGAATTTAATTTCCGATTTAAATAACATCAAATTACATTAATTGATCTAATTCATTAAATTTTAAGTTTTAACTCTTGCAAGCAAGGATCTCCTCTGGCAAGGCTGCTTGCCAGGCTTGAGGCAACGCTGCTGGGGCGAAGATTCCGGGAGCGCTGCCGCTTCTTCACGGTGCCTGGCTTGCAACAAACATCTTGTTTTCCTATTTTTTCCAGCTGCATGTGTTAAACTATATGCATCGCTGCTCAAGACAACTTTTTCACATTTCGCAGCGCCTTAAGTTCGCTTGTCTTCTAATGTCGATAGGCACACTCCCGCAACATATTTTGCAGGTTGGTGCCACGAACCCCCTTTCCCCTGGTAACTTGATTGGCCAGAATTACTCATAGGGCCGAGCCTCACGATATTTTAATGCCACGAGCATCACGATATTTTAATACATGCATTTAATACCACCACAAACTAGGAATCTTTTATCAATTCAATTTTAAAGGTTTTTAATATGAGAATTTGGTGGCCATACGTAGCGATGAGACCCTCTAAACCCCATGAGAACTCCAACACACGCCTGCTGATTTCAAGCAGGTAGGTGTTATGGCGACTAGGTCTGTAACTCACAGCTCACTCATTCTTGGCCTTGGCCTTCGGCCGGCGTTGGCTTGCCTTGCTCTTTGCCTTGCCCGGCGTTCCATCATCTCCAGCGTCAGGTGCTCCATCCTCACCACGCTTGCGCTTCTTAATCTCTGTCAGCAGGAGCTTGAAGGTATGCTCTGCTGCCATGATCTTCACACACCTCAATTTGCGCTAATGTTGTTTGATCTAGAATCTTAAGCAAGAAAGATCTGACATATATTACTTTGAAATCGCTTCTCAAACATGCTTTAAGGGCCCCCAATTAGTTAAGATGCAATTACATTTGGTTTAAGATGCAATTACATTTGGTCGACAACCTCACGTGCCTTAAGCGAATCAATTTCTAGGGTCCAGTAGATTAATTAAAATTGATACCATAAAATCTGATGGAGTAATTTATATCATTCTTAGTAATGGATTTATTGTTGTTAAATTATTCAAAAGTAACAGTTTTGTAGCCAAGGAGCGGATTACGAGCGGCACCCTTCGCCTGGTTGATCTCGTCAAGGATCCTGGGGGGAGCATGGAATGGAGCAGGGCTGCTGGGGCAAATAGTACCAAGGCGAAATATCGTTAAAATTGGCAATTAATTCGAACCCCTTTTGAAATCGGATCTTGCATGTGGCTGCTAAGAAGCTGATCCGTGGGCTCAGTCATCGTCTCTTCCAAGCGATGCTGGGCCTCCGCAAGTTTTAGAAATGCCCCTTCAAAGGCAGCGAAAACATTCTTCATGTCCATGCAAAACCTGAGGCAGCAACGAAAGGTTGCAACGATTTCATGTTAATTTATCTTTGTCATTTTAATCTTAGGCCTTTTAAGCCTTTAAATCTCAAAAAGGTGTCAAGTATTAGACATTAAGTTTATTGCTGCAAGGCAGCTTCTTGTACCTTTCATTCGCACTTTCATCGATTTGCCCCAACCATTGCACCACTTGAGCTGCCTTTTGGTGCACCGATTCTGTGAACTGCTTGAGGTTCTCCTTGACGTCAGGTTTGCCATTTGCCTGGATTGCACCTCTCTTTCCCTTCTCATCAGCTTCAACTCCACAGGCATCAGTCAAAGCCAAGTGATCCATGGGCTTCTGTGGCATGTCCTTCATAGTTAATTAATTTAAAAATGATGCGGCTTTTAATCTATAAAAGTTTAAATCCACTCTATACTTAGACTAATCAAAAATCCCGAAGTTAAGTTTAGGCCAGAAGTCAGTCCTTTGGTGCCGCCTCTTCCGCCGAGAGCCAGCGTTCGAGCTCATGCCTTTTCACCTTCACAGTATCCGCAGTTTCCACGAAATACTCAGTGATGTTCGGATCATATTTGAAGGCCCTGCAGGGTGAAAACAACCCAATTTTTATTACAGATCAACCTATCAAAAACTGTCGGTCTAACACTCATAAAGTATTTGGGAGAAGAAAAAAATGATTGCAGTCCTCGTCATCACAGAGGGGAATCGCAAGCAGTATGTCTTGATTTTGGAGATCAGGGCCCTGAGCGGGCGAGTTCAATGGGCACCTTAAACCTATTGAGAGAACCAGACTCAAACTAGTATGCCTTTTCGTTCTTGTGTTCAAGTCCATTTATTTTGGAAAAAGCCTATAAAACTAATAAAAGGCAACCAACCATTGCAGACAAGGCACGTGGAGTAAGACAGTTCTTTCTGCATCTTCTCCTCTGTGTACCATCCTCCCTCTACCTCCTCCTCCTTCATCCTCTGCTGCTCTTTGATGTGAAGAACTTGCCTCTGAAATTCGGCCTGCAGGGTTGTACATCAATGTTACCATTTCCTAAAATTATTCACAGCCGGCCTAGTGGGGTCAAATTAGCAAATTCATTGGATTTACGAACAACATTTTTTGAACACCTGGCCCTCACCAATTGTCGTGTGCGGTGCGAACTGTCGCAACCACAGGACTTCATGCTGCGCACCAGGGCCAGAGTCAACGTGTCCCTGCATCCTTGAACCCATTGGTCATGGATCGAAGCATCCACATTGAGTTTCCCTGCTGGTGTCTTCTGACAGAGCCTTTTTAAGCGCATGTAAATGGCATGTGGGCTCAGCTCCTGACATGATTTATCAAACATTATTTTCACATATAAAATATTATCTTCAACACCAGCCTAAGTTCCACAAGCATAAAAAAATGCAAAAACAAAAGGAACTCTCCTCGTCACTGAGATCCATTTGCTGTGCCAATTCTTCTTCCCCTTCTTTGATCTGACTTTCGGGTGCTGCTGGGGCTGCACTTGCCTCGACAGTTGGTGCTTTGCTCTCAGTAGGTGCTGTGGAAGGAGATGCTTTGGCAGGGCATACTTGCTTTGGGACAACCACTGGAGAAACCTGTTTGGGGAGAAACCTGTTTGGGAGGAGGTGGCTGCAGGCTCACATGTGCCTTCACAGCTGGCAAAGGCAATCCTTTAGCACCTGATCCAGCAGATCCTGTGGATGCTGGGCTCGGACTTGGTGAAAACACTGCTTTTTGCGTGGGAGTAGCTGGCGGTGTGCTCTTCGGTACGCTCTTCCTCTCCAGCTCAAGTAATTCCAATTTCTTTTGCAGTTCCTCATACTTCTCCTTCCATTCCTGAGCTTGATCAACAGGTGCTTTGACCTTCTCAATCTCCACAGTAGGGGCACGAACATCATCCAGACGCAAAGTCTTTGCATGGAGCAGGGCGGTTTGATCCTCTGCGTCTCCAGCTCGGGGCACGTTGCTTTCAGACTCTGAGTCAGAAATGTCTATCTCTTCCACAGTTGCTGTAGCTGACACCTATTAGGGATGTGAAAGTTAATTCGAACCACAAACATGCAAACCATGCACATTCAGTTTTAAGACCAAATTCTAAACATGTCTAATCGAACGATTGCTTAATTTTAATAGTTACATTGTAATTGCGAACGGTAGTTACATCAAGTTACCCTTAAATCATAACAGGCTGCTTCTTTCAGAAAACTATTGATTAAATTAATCTAAGTAAGCGCATGAGGAACTTATGATTATAATATATTATATTATTATGATGCTTTAAGACCCGAAACTTGCCTGTGTATTATTCATTGGTGGTTCCACCTTGGGTGCCAGCATCGCAGGAGGCATGACTGGTGGACGCAGAGCATCACTGCGAACAGGAGTCGCTACAGGAGCTGCAGATGAAGCAGCGATGCTCTCCTCGGGCCTGGCCTGCAGGGAAAGGGGCTAAATATGCATGGAAATAATAGCATCATAGCCAAGTATTGGAATCTTAAACCTAGAACCAGCCTATTAGGATTATTTTTTTGAATTATATACTTTGGGGTTTTTTTATAAAGGTGTGATGCTCAAAATGGATGGTTTATAACTTATAACATAAATTATTTGTTTTAAAAATATTTATGATTTGGGAATATCACCGTTTTAGGACACTTCCATGTTAAGATATATGGGCCTGCGAAGGTGGGCAAAGCTTGTTTATAAGCATAGCTTCTTGTTCCTCATGTTTTACATGAAGCCATCGCTCCTGATAGGCTTGCTTGTATCCCAAACCATAAATTAAGATAGGTGCACATATTGTCGCACCATCTGGGGTAATGCAACATCAATCCAATAAAGAAAATCGTCAGTTCCACCCTTTTTGGATGTTTTGGAGGAGCAAAAGCAGTGGCCAATAAATAAAGCCAAAAAGATAATAAACAGCTAAGCTGGGAAAATAGAGTCGACTGCTTCCATATGGGGCTGTAGGTCGTGCGACTCAATCTGTTGATCGGTCTCCTCCCATGGGAAAGGGGTCAGCCATTGAAATCAAAACAAGTCAACATTGGGCCAAATAATTTATGGCGTAATTTACATTAATATATTAAGGTTATTCTTGCTGCCATGGCTTGTGATACAAGGCAACCCAAGTTGCAAAAGGCAATCTTGAAAATGTTTGGTTTACTCTTTAAAATCCCTAAATCGAATTAGAACTCAGAAGAATCCCAAGGAAGAAATTATAATAAGACTTCCTGTTAAATTAATGTCTGAATAGAAATTAAAATAAGACTTATTGTTAAATTAATGTCTTAATAATTATAATAAGACTTATTGTTAAATTAATTTTACCTTAAAATTTAATAAGATTGTTAAATCCATGTCCTGCAGAAGCTTCTCCAGTTCAGCTGCTGTCAAATTCGAGGTTTCGCCCAGGAGATCGTGTTTCTGATCCACGACCATGTCATTGAGAGATGGAGCTGGCATCTCGTCGATAATCTGGGCTGCACCTCGAACTAACTCAGAGCAGCTCCAAGCACGGCTTTGAAGCTTTTTGTTCATCACAGATCGCTAGAAGCCAAAAGTCTATAGAATAACACAAACTATTTTTTTTTTGGGCGGCAAACTAACATGTCTTCAAAATCTTCAATTCTATGTTGATTTTGCTAACAAACCTAGTGATCTCCAGCAATCAGACAGCTTGAGGCAACATATGTGCACCAAATGCAGTACTTTGCACACACATGTACAAACTAAATTCTTGCAATTTCTCCGCCCTTTCTCGCAATTTTTTCTCGCAACTCCTCCGCCTATTCTCGCAACTTCTCCGCATATTCTCGCAACTTCTCCGCCTCCGGATGTATTAGGAATTTCTCCGGTTATATTTTTGATTTTTTCCGGATGTAGTTGCAATTTCTCCGGTTGTCTCCGGTTGTATTAGGAGCTGTTGGTTTTCCAATAAATCATCATAGGAGCCGGATTTTGATTAAATTTCTGTGGGAAATGCACTTTTCCAGTGCTGAGGCAATCTAAGGTGTATGGACCCCCTTATATATGCTATAGCATCTCCCAGGAGTGCTTCAGACCAGCTGTCTGAGTCCATGGGCATTTGCTTAAATAAAGAAAGACCATCCGGCTCAGAATCACCAAGCACCGGAGGCCACCCCATAGAGCTAGCGCGTAGCTGGGGCAAGTAGCGGAGAATTCGAAGTCCAAAGGCTACAGGGTAGGACCTGAGAGGCATGTTTAACATTTTGGAACATTCTATCGGGAATTATCGGGACAGAAATTATTGATCAATGTGACCTTTGGTGTTTCCATGCTTTTTGATCCACTGAGATTCACACTGGGTGCTTTTCAAAGCTCCTTTGATCCCTTGAAACATAACTTTGCCTCCTGCCTTTTGCACCTTCTTCGTGGTTTTGAGCATGCACTTTCCCCGAGCGGCTCGCCGCAGACTTCCACGGTCCAAGACGTGGATCTCTTTCGTGTTGCTCCATGCTCGGTGCCGCTTCCTGAAGCAGAGAAACATGTTGATTTGTAAAAACCATGCATTTACTGTAAAAACAATTTACTTAAAAATACATGTTTCTGGAAAAAACTGACCTTCAAATTGAAAGACAAGCATCGGGCTCAAAGCTCCATAATGCCTGCTCCACCATCCAACTCTCCACACTTTCATCCAAGCAGATGCGAGGAAATTCTCCCAACGGGGATATCATACCAGCCTCGAAGAGGCCGGTTGTTCAATCATCCATGTCCCCTTGAGGCACGTCACCAGCATTGCCAGCAAGATGGTTCGACTGAGAAGGCAATTTCCATCCTTCGAATTGTTGTTTTTTCCATTTGCTGAACCATAAAATTTGGCTTAAACATTGAATTTATTAATCCGACAATTTAGTTTAAGTCAAAAAATCTTAAGCTCCTGCACGTACTTCAAGTCCAACCGTCCAAACGGTGTCAAAGGGCCCCTCAAGCTCGTACCAACATTTATTGCTGAAAAGGATGTGCAAACCACTGCAAATAGAGCAAAAAATCCAGCTGGATCACCATTCAGTAGCACCCAAATAGCCAACCTTGTGTGATCAAAAAACATATTAATAATTAATATTTGGTGTATTTCTTGATGGGTCTTCCACATAGAGCGAACATCAATAACCCATTAATCCAGGCCAGAAACGCCAGGCCAGAGGGTTGCAGCAAGTCAAAAGCATTCTGCTTGTGCACACGTGTTGTTTTCTTGCCGTACTCCACATCCAGCTGTGCGCACGCAATCATTCCATACTTGGCACTTTTCCCAACATTTCCATCTCCAGCAAAGAACTCACATACTTGGAATGCCTGATGGGCAAACGACATGGTAGCGCTACAGCTCTATTCTATATTTCTGTTTTAAACAGTGCTCTTTTGAGACAAACTCCTGCCTCAGGCACCTTCGGCATATTCGAGTTATACCAAACGCACACCAGCAGCATCAGAAATGCCTTCAGGGATTGGAATTCTGTGCGAGTATTGTTCTCAATTCATAGCACTTTCAATTATTAACAGCTTAATTAAACTATAAGATTGAATGAACCTTAAGTTTAGTTAAACCCAGTTAATTTAATGCCATTGAAGCTGACCTGGCCTTCGGGCACCCCATCTTGATCATCCTGATTACGAGGTTGTTTAGGTGGTGCTCTGTAGGAGCAGCATGGTGGCGCGGCATGATGGACCAAACAGATCGAAAGATTAGTGTTAAGATTATCTGACATGCACGCTAAATCGATCTTTATTGTTGCTATTATTGTAGGACCTTCTCAATTAGCCCAAAAACTCTTTGCAAATTTCAACTAAGATCTTGAGCCAATGAGCTTTACATGGACAAACTTGGAACAGGAACTGCCCCAAATGTGCGATTATTGTGTCAATCGAGATTATTTATTTGTGCAACTCAGAAGTTAAAATATATCAATAAAATTACTATAATTAAAAAATGCTGCTTGCAAGTAAACATGCTCGGCTTACGAGCCACCGGCTGCAAAGGTATGCTGCGAGCTGCAGCGGCTGCTGGCACAAGCGCAGAGCGGCGGCATTTGGCAGCGCGCTTCACCATGCCTGCTTGCAGGCAGGAGTAGGGGCAGATGTTTGTTGGGGATGGGCTGCATGAGAACCAAGTGCTTTTTTTTCTCCGGCATGGCTAATGGTCGGAAGGTGGCCTGTATATAGACTAAGTCATCGCAGCATCTAGAGCTTGACGCATGTCATTGAAAGTTCATGATTAAATTAATTGGTTTAAATTTTGTGGTATTAATCGTCGATCTAATGTTTTGAAATGTATTTGATTTTTGTCAATTGTTTAGCCATGGCTTAGAATTCTTAATTTAATCTATTAGCGATCCAGCTCAGATCGTCTGCTGCGGGCCCGGCTACGGTGTCGGCTAGTGTCCCTCCTATCCCGATCACTTCTCTTCTTCCGGCGGCGAGGCTCCTCATCAGGTTCTTGTGGCTCACTGGGCCCCCTGGATGCCCCAGTGCCCCCAGGTGTTAGTGGCCTCGATGCAGACGAACTTCCTCCAGGATTAACAACTGCTGGCATCGTGCTGCCTGCAGGGTCCAATCAACGTGGTCTAAAAGAAGCATGGTTTATCACTGAAATTCGAACACTATAAATTTATATAAATTTGATTTTTCGACTTGCCAACCTTCAGCACCTATTCCATGCGCTTGTATGTAGCGCAAAAACTGGTATGCAGTCTGGGCTTCAGGGCTTCCTGGGCGCATGCCTGCTGCCATCGTCAGCAAATGATCCAACTCAGTCGATCTGGGGGAGGTGGTGCTACCAGTTTCCGGGGCCTCAGTTGCAGACGGCCTTGGTGTCGATGCATCACGTTCAGAAGGAGGATCTGGTTCAGCAGGAGGTGGTTCAGCAGGAGCCTCTGGTTCAGCAGGAGCCTCTCGTTCAACATGATCTTCAGCTCGGGCAGGGGGCGGTCGTGACGGGCTGCGTGGCAATCTCGTGTTTGCACTTGCATTGCCTTAATTGGCACCAGGTGATCTTGAGGGATTATTTTTAAGGGTAGTATTTTTGATAAAAATAGTATTATCAGGGATTGTCATTTTGAAGGGCTATTAGTTTAAAAGAAGAAAATAAATGAATCTAGCTTGAGGGTTAATTAAATCTAACTTAGTTGGAAGACAAGGGGCTTCGGGTTCTTCTATGAGGGGCTTTGGAGCTCGCGCCCAAAGCTGCAGCACCTGAAGATGCAGCTCCTGCAGGTGCAGTTGCGTCCGAGCCGCCAGCAGCAGCATGTCGTGGGCCCGTGGGAGAAGACTTTGGTGCCACTGCCGGGGGTTCCTCCTCCTCCTCGATCTCTTCTTCCTAACAGGGGATGCCTTCACCCTAACAAACATGTTGAACTTGAAATTTAAATTAACTATTAATAAATATGAAAAAGAAAATCTATCCGGATATAACCCAGGTCCTCCGAGTCCAGATGTTCATCATGTGCAGGAGGCATCGGGAGGGCATTCTGCGGGATCCACACAAGGCTGCGGTGGGATCGGCACAGGCCGTCGACCACCTCCTTTGCCTTTCATGCTGCCGCCGCGGCCCTTTCTCCCACCACCATATCCACCGGAGGCATTCCATCCCTTCCTGGTACGCTAAGAAATCCAAATTAAAGATATGAGCCAAAACAAAATAAAAAGTTTGTCAAATTTTATGATTTTTCAAGCGAGCATCCAGTGGCTGTGGCCGCTATGGCCGCTATGGCCGCCATGGCCTCCGTGGCCACCATCACCTCCGTACCCTTTGCCGCGCCACTCATCCTCACTGCCGCCGCCATCTCCATCACCATTAGGCATCAGGCCCCAAAAAGGCCAAAAACCGTCAAAGGTCTTCAGCCCCAACGGCTGCTGCAGTTTTCTATGCAAAGCATGTGAACATGGCACAACACTGCTTGAAAGGTTTGTGACACTACAGTTTACAATCCCAAGATGTCAAACAAGCTGGTATATTATATTATAATCCATGGCATCCAATATTTGACTTAAATGCTTGCATGATTCAAACCAGGCAACTGACCACACCCAACCTCCGCCAACTTGCAATGCTCATGCCCCTGCAGCGCCCGCAGCAAAGTGGCAGCAGCAGCCACAGAGAAGAGAATCGACATCGCACCTGGCCAAGGACAAACACAAGGCAACAGCAGCAGCGGGGATCACACCATGTTTTTATCCCGTGGCAGGTTCGAGGATTAGGCTCTGGAGGCTAGGCTACACCTGGGTCATTTAATGCCAGCTTTTCTAATCGATTAAAAACTAGTCTCGAAAAGATTTACTTGAGCTTAATTAAGATTTACTTAGCTTAATGTTAAGTTATGGCAATAATTTAAATTTATTTTAAAGATATTCCGGTTAATTAATGCTAGCTTTTTCGCTGGCCTCTGCTATGTTGACCCCTATGTGCAATCTAGGCCATCTACCCCAACAGAGCTATAGACATGATCCTAGGCTATACGTCAAAGTCCAGGATGTCAAAATGTCCACGGTCTAGTCAACATCGAGGGCGTCAAAAGCCTTCTGGGCGCTCGCTGCTGTAATCAGAAGCTGCTGGAAAAGTGCCAAAGCCTCATCTCCGTCCCACCATCTATCCTCAGCATTCTGAAACGTGGAGATGATCTTGTTGCACGCGTAGATGTGCACTGCCACAGTGGAATAGGCATAGGAGAAGTAGAACTTTTGGGTCTCAGTTCCATCAGCAAAAACAATCTTCACACCACCAGCAGGCCTCCCAAAGTAAATCGAGGTATAGAACTTGGGCGAGTTCTTCTTGGTGTAGATCCTGTGCAGCACGTCAACCTCCTTGTCATAAGGCTTGTCCTTGTACCTCCTCATCAGCTCAACCATCTCCTTTTCCATAACCTTGTCAGGCGGTGGCAGATTTCCCTTTGATCTTGGTGCTCTTTTGGCTCCTGCTTTCGCCTTGGCTTTCGCCTTGGCATTCGCCTTGGCTTTCGCCTTGGCTTTCGCTTTGGGTTGGGCAACCTCATCGTCATTCTCCACCTCCTCATTGGTGGCCGACTTTCTTTTCCTTTTGTCAGACTTCGCTGCTGCGGGCTCTTCCTTTTTGCTCGATGTATCACCTTCGGGCGAGTCAGCCTCTTTGCCAGCATCGCTTTTTCTGGGGCGTTTCTTTTGAGGCTCTCCTTCAACCCTGCGGGGGCGGCCTCTGGGCTTTGGTGCTCCCTTCGGGTTGGCTTTCTTCTGTTCTTGCTTCGCGTCACGCTCCTCCTCAAGCTTTTCCTTTTCATCAGCCCGCATCTTCAATTGGGCTCTTCGAAGATCTGTTGCTTCTCCTTCAGCCCTTTCCCCTAGATCTTGCCTCAGATCCTTCACCCACTGGGCTTCATCAGCGATCTTTTCCGTGGCAGGATTCTCCTCTTGGGCATCCGCTGCAGACGTGTCCGTATAGGTATCGTCCTTCTCAAACGATGGTGTCTCCTGCAAGGTCTCGTCCTTCTTAGCCTTCCCAGCCTCAAGAGGAAATTTTTCTCTGGCGATGTCTTCCTCCTCCTTCGGTTGCACTACCACTACCTTCTCATCGTCATGGAGGTCTTATAGAGGAGGTTCTTCACGAGGTTCTTCAACCATAGCCTTGCCGTTCTTCACTATGTCAGCCTTCAGGGGAATAAGGGAATAATTAAAAGAATGATTTACTTTATATATTTAACTTGTGTTTGGGTTAAAATGCTTAGGTAACGAAAATATTGGGAGAATCGATAGTCAATGGAAGACTGGGATAACCTTAAGTTATGAACCCATGGACTGCAGATAAAAACGAAACACTATCGCCTGGAAAATTTCCATCAGCTCAGCTTCGAGAGGATTTATTGGCAGTGTTTGGACAAGATCATCTGAACTTCCTTAGCAAAATAAGTTGGCCTGTCCTTTCATAAAAATTAAAGTAGTATTGCAAAATATATCAACCCTTAAAATTGATAATGAATTAAAAGGGAAGGCTCCCTGTGACACAGGGGCGCTCGAAGCCAGTTGCTGAGCAAGCTCTTCTGCTTTCTTTTGTTTGGCCTCTTCTTCCTTTCGAAGTCTCAGCCTTTTATGTACCAATTAACCCCATTCAATCAAAATTTTAAACATTCCCTATTTGGGTTCGCTTGTAGGATCTTGTAGGTAAAAGTACATGTTATACATGCAATCTTGACAAGCAACATCTCCGCCAGGTGCTGTCGCCTCACCGCAAGCGAGATGAGATTGGCTTGCGCAGTCGGGATTCCTCTGGGTGGGTCAGGTTCCCATCGCTTGGCAGCTGCTTTGGCTGCGGTGAACTTGGGCTGCGGCCGCGCCTCCTGAGAGGGTGGCATGATTAAAAGTTGGCATTGTACCAACTGGTGTTTCATAATTAATTAAGATCTTTAATTTAATGATCTGAATTTAAGATCTTTAATCTTAGTTCAATTTGATTACTTTAATTTAATCTGTTCTTCATCACCCTGAGGTAAGCTTAAGTCGTCAAATTAATGATTGATCTGCTTAAGTTGTCAGACAGTCGAGATTAAATGCATGCCAACTTAAATTAAAGATTGAATTAAACTTAATCCATTAATTTATGCCTAATTTTAATTAATGCATGCCCAGCTTATTTACAGTGTAGATTAACCTAAATTGAGGCAGCACTTCAAAGTCTAATTTCAGTGAATGCTGTAAAATGCTTTAAAATAGAATATCAGGTGGATTCATTTGCAATTTAGTTTCAACGTCTCCATCAAAAGTGTGATTAGATTAGTTGCCCGAATGTTGGCAAATCTTAATCCATTTTTTTTAATCTCCAAGCTCCAAAACTTCTCCTATTCCTCAACTTGTTTATAAGAATTATTATCGAAGTTAACGCCCTAGTTGCCCGAACGTTGGCAAGTCTTAATCCCTAATTTGATCTCTTAAGCTCAAAAGCTTATAGCCTATCCCTCAAATTGCTTATAAGATTTATTATCGAAATTAACGCCCGAGTTGCCCGAACGTTGGCAAACTTTAATCCCTAACTTGATTTCTTAAGCTCCAAAGCTTATAGCTTCTCCCTCAAATTAATTTATAAGAACTATTATCGAAGTTAACGCCCTAGTTGCCCGAACGTTGGCAAATCTTAATCCCTATTATCCCCAAGCTCCAAAGCTTATAGCCTACCCATTTTGTTTATAAGAACTATTATCGAAGTTAACAGCCGACCAAAACATTTTTTCCATACAAGGTGTCAAATTCTTAGAACATAATTCAAAGAACCCTGTCCTTGTTATCTTCTCCATCAACTGGGCCTCCCATAATCGTCGAAGATGGGCTAGGGGAGGCCTCAGACTCCGTAGAGGCTTGAACTGGTGAGGGCACCTCCTTCGCCTTGGGGACAGCTTGCTTCCAATTGGCACAGTCAACTCCCCAAATGGTCAGCAACTCCCGAAAAAGAAGGTCCTTGCTGATTGTGGCACCCCCCGGGCTGAAATTTCTGAATGGGAACTTCCCCAAAAGAAAGCAAACAACCGACAAAACAACAATTTAAATTGCCATCTAAAACATTAATCTGTTGAAAATCAAGTGTCTCGCGGCGGGTTGGGCTTGTAGGTCAGCTGCTTGATCAGCCCATACATGTACCGAATCGACCAAGCTTCCTCCGACAAAGTTGTGCTGTCTACCTGGAGCCGGGCCTTCTTAAAGAGAATTTTCAGCTCTTCGCACAGTGCCTCTTTGCAAGGCGATTTGTCACGGTTCATCCTCATGAGGTGCAAGACAGGTTTCATCATTTCTGCATTGTACCTGAGATTCGTATGGGTTTTGCCAATGGCCCCAGTCGGTGCCACCTCCGCTTGGCCAGGCGCAGGCTTCTCAAGCATCAAGCAGTGGAGGTCTTTCAGCCTGTCCCGCACTATGGACAAGGAGTCCCATTTTAGGCCAAGCCCACCCAAGCCAGCAAACACTGCCACGTCAGACCAAGCCATGGCAGCCACAAATCAAGTTTGAGCTTGGAAAACACTACCACAACATCAACATTAAATATACATCAACATGGCGTCATATTCTTTGCAAACCGAATATAGTCTTAAATGTGCGCTTTCGTTATTGTCACTGATGGCGGCAGACTACTCTTATCTTTTGGCTATTTTCATCTATGTTTATGTTCACTACCTTCCTGGACATTCCCTACTGATTTGTTACCCTTTGTTCGTTAATGTAAACTGGCCTGCCCAACCCATTGAAGCACAGCTGCCGTTCTAGAAAGCGCAAAATATATTCAGGCCATGCCTTATTCTAAATTAATGCAAATTCATCTTATTCTGTAGTGTTTAAATAGCAATCCTCGCTAAATTCCAGCGTGATGAAGCTGCATAAAGTCAAATCTGCCTAATCCTTTATGCCTTTAGCATTTAACTATCCTCGCTAAATTCCAGCATGATTTAAGCCTATTTCAATATTTAAATTAATTGCGTCAAATCTGCCTAAGCTTTTATGCCTTTAGCATTTAACTATCCTTATTAAATTCCAGCGGAATGGAGTTTATGAATTTTATTTAAATTAATTTAATTAAGTCAAGTCTGCCTAAGCTTTTACGACTTTAGCACTTAACTATCCTCGCTAAATTCAAGCGTGATGAAGCCGGCCTATATTTATAAATTTATTTAAATTAATTAAATCAAATCTGCCTATTATGCCTTGAGCACTTAACTTATTTAAATTAATTAAAACGAATTAAGACCAAGCCCTCTTAAATTAACGTTCTTCAGTTAAAGCTTTCTTACACTATAGACAAAACTATCTTAGATTAAACAGGCCCATCAGCCCAGGCTCCAAAAAGATTTAAAGCAATCTATATTCGACTCTCCTAGGTTAATCCTGTTAAACCAGCATTCAACCCCTCTACCAAGATGCGTACAACACCCGTAAAACATGCCAGCAACACCTCTGAGTCTTGGAGACGCAGGAGAGGTGGCCACAGCAAACAATCCAGGTAAAATGCTGCGGCAGAAATTCATCTAAAATACCAATTTCAAATTCTCGCATCTCTTTTGTGAATCGCAAGAATTCCTACAACGCCTCCAAAATTTTAAAATTTTTAAAAAAAATTAAAATTTCTTGGTATTGAGGCTTAACTGGTATATATATTATATATATAATTATATATATATATATTTAAAAATAATAAAAATTAAATTAATTTTTAATTATAATAATTATATTAATTTAAAACCATATATTAATAATAATATTTAATTTATTATAATAAAATATATATTAAAAAAAATAATATGGGTACGATTATTTTTATTTTTTTTTACCTAAATTTAATAATATTAATTATTTGAAATTATTATTTTTGGTTTATGGTTTTATTAAATTTTTAATATATTTTTATTTATTTATTAGAAAAAAATAAATATAACACATGGTTATAACTAATATTATAAAATTTTGGATTTAGTTGCTATTTTTTAAATTATTCCGAAAAGGATTTTTTAAGATTTGTGGTTTAAAGAATTGGTTATAAATTATAACATGGGATGTATATTTAATTATTTTTTTAATGATATAATTTAGTAATTATAATTGGTGATATTTTTTGATTTAATAATATTTTATATAATAATATTTGAATTTTATAATTATTGATTTTGATTGTAATTTATTATATAATATTTTAAATAATAGGGATATAAAATAATGAAGAATATTTAAAATGGAAGGAATTATAATATGGAAAGGATATACATAAAATTGGGTATAATTTCTTATTTTTTAAAACATATGAAACATTGCTTGTTGAAATGCATTTAACACATGTGCGCGCGAGGTGCGTAAGCACAGATAGGCGTGCGCGCGCGCGAGCTGCGCGAGTAAGGCCAAGATGCGCGCGCGAACACGCGCACGCACCAGGTCCGACACGCGCACGCGCGCAAATAAGCTCTCTGCGCGCGTGTCGGTCCTTGCTCGCGCACCTCGCGCGCGCGCCTCTATTTGCACGCGCGTCTCGCGCGCGCGCCTGTCGTTGCTCGCGCACTTCGCGCGCGTACGTGTTAAATGCTCGCGCGCTTGCGCTGCGCACCCCGCAGCTGGTGAGGCACTATATATGAATTCATATGTTTTGAATCAAGCTAAGGTATAATATATATTTTATAGATGGGATTTTTTTTATAAATTAATAGTCTTATATATCTTTAAAAATATTTTAATTTCTAGAATTTACCTAATTTTATTTATTTATCGCCGAATTTTTGAACTAAATTTACTAATTTGGTTAATAAATCCCCCTAAATATCGAAATAAGGATATATGTTGAATTAAATTACATGTTGAATTAAATTACCATCTCGAAAGGCAATGGAAGCATTACTATTATATAGAACTAATTTAATTTTATTTATGTTTAGATATAAATTATATTTGGAAATTTTATCCTGTATATATCAAAAAAGGTTTTATATTAGTAATCTAATTAGTAAACCAAATTTTTGGACCAGAAATTTCTATATAATGTATCCAAGCCCCGTCTCTCTAGTTATTTCCAGAAATCATTTGGGATATTGTTTTTAACCAATTCGTTTGGCTGCTTTTGATTGTTTCACTATTAATTTTAATTTTTCGATAGACATGGTCACTTTAGAAATGGTCGGAGGATTTTGATAAATAGGTATGCTGTTTAGTGCTTGCGGTTGCCCTGCTTCCTGCCATTGTTTGGTGGCTAGGTGGGTGGCGAAAATTTGCGCGTTGCTCCTGTGTCTGTTAGTGTGAAACCCTTGTACGGGAACGGCTTCTTCAGATTGGTAACGGGTCTCCACCGCTCTTCTAGTTTTTTGTGTTTGTCAAATTTTGTTGCCTTTCTGATTATCTTGTTGAGTTTAGCTACTTGCGCTAGGTCGCCTTGTTGGCGGAGCTGCCCCCTTCTCTCTAGGAGATTTAATGTAATTTGTGTGATCCATGGTTGTTTAGGTTAAAAGATTTATTTTGGTATATGGATATCGATGGCTTGGGTATACAATGTACTTAGGGTGCCCCATCGAGCGGTAGGGTCCTGGTAAGGTATCTCAGATTCGAGTATTGTAATGATTGTGTTGTTCATTGTATCTATTTGGGTTGCCGTTGTTTGTTGGAAGTCCCAACGTGGGTGATATGCCGCCTTTGATTTAGTTCCGAATTTAATTTGCAAGTACAGAACAACGGGAAAATGGTCGGAGTCCAAATTTGTTCCTGGCTGGATATAAATATTCTTGCAGGAGTTACGCTAATGCTGAGGTAAAAGGCAAATATCTAGTTGTGCAAAGTTAGCGGGATTCCAATCGGTATTATCTGGAGGCAAAAAATGCGCACTCGGTTCTTTAAAGGTTACCTGTTTGGCTGGCGGTTGTTGGAACCATGTAATGACCACGATTAGATTATTTGTACGAGAAAAATCCAAAAATAGGAACCTATTATTGGTTTCTTCCCCCCACAGCTGTCCATGCTTTCCCAAACATGGGTGGTCCCAAAACATCCTCTTCGCCATGCAATCTGCCTTGAAGTCGTAAATTGAAGTTTCCTAAAATAACAAGAGATCTTTTGCGAGCAATTTGGGAAATAGCCTGTTGTAATTTTTCAAAATGGTCTTGACGTTTATCCTCTGGTCGGGTATTCTGTGGTACATATATATTTAGGATATTTAATTTTCCTTTTTATATAAACACTGAGATGCAAATAATTCGGCTATTAATAAAAGAAAGGCACAAAAGGGCATTCCGAGCATTGGGAACAATACGAAGCCTACTCCTGCATACTCTGGTTGATTGGTATTCACAGTGCTGATAGTCAGGAAGGTAAAATTGTCAACTACATACTGGGCTGTATTCTTTGATCTCGTCTCTTGTATACACAATATGAGAATATACGCATATGATCAATAATTTGTCTGTGCATAGTTGCTTTTAAAAGGGAGCGGATATTAAAGATGACGATTTTGAATTTAAAATCATATATTAAAGATATTTATATTCTACTGGCTTTGTTGAGGTTGCGGCGTTCCTCGTAGAGGCGCTTGTGTGAAGCTAGATATGCGTTTTAAGGGCATAAAGATTTTAATCTTATGTGTAAAATTTGGGATGGGGACACCTAACCCACCTCCCCCATGGCCTTTGCTCCGCATATCATGTTAAATTTACACCGATAGATATATTTTTGCTCGTTGCGTTTTTGTTGTCGGTTGCATTGTCGTTGTAAACGGGCGGCTTCGGACCTAAAACCTCGTTTTTTGCTGGACCGGATTTGCTCTCTTTGTTGCCGCTGGGGCCTTTTGGGGATGTGGTATGTTGTGATATTAATGTGTGCTGTCAAGAAATGGTAGGTAGAAATGGTCATAGGGTTAGTGCCCAGCGGTTTGCCCGGCTCGCCTACTGGGCGGCGAGATTTGTTATTAAATTATTCCAATCAGAAATGGTTATTAAGAGTTGGTATGGCCGAAATTGATGTTGTATGGGGTGGTGATTAGTTGCGTTCTACTGGCGCCTTTGCGCCGCATACTTGCCCTCACCTTTGCGCTGCCCTCTCAGGTTAGGAAGTCCTCCGTCCATCTTATCGTCCTTATCTTTGGTGTAGGTTTGCTTCCGCTGATGCTGCAGTGTGGCGTACTGTGTGTCAAGGGCTGCTGCTGTCTGCTGGGTGAGTGTCTCAATGAGAATGTTGAAAAAATCCTGTGGCTTGTAGCCGTCTGCTCTTCGTGTGATTCCCTTTTGTCCGCCCCACTGCTGTTGTTTGGATGTGAATTGATTTTTCAAGGCTTCAACAACATAGATGGTAATTTGGGTTTTGTTATATTCTGCTATTTGCATACTGAGGATCCATTCGTTGTTGCGCCATATTGAGCTCATTTCCCAGGTTGGTTTGTAGTGTTGCTGCTTGCCTGTGAATTGAGAAGATTGCTATTGCACAACGGAGGGGTTGGTCGGCTTCGCATATTTGGGGATCTGGGCTTTATCCACTGCGATTTGTTCATGGCAAATCAGGTCATCTTTTTTCATATGTTCCACAAATTCAATTTTGGTCTCTTTTGTGAAGAATTCCATTATGCTGAATTGGGTTCATTAGTATTTTGTACGAAGGGTGGTGGTACTTGCGTATTTTCCTTGAGATTGTCATGGCGATTGGCCAGTTGTTCAACAGCTTGTGTGCCATCTGGTGGCTGAGTCTAACCAGCTAAAAAACAATGGTCTGCTTGGATGCTTCGAATTTCTGCTGCTTTTACACTTGGTCCCTTATATGTCTTGACCTTTGGTCAATTGAAAATTGGTCCAAATCATAAACCCCTACCAATAGTAAATTGATCCACGGAATCTTTCCGGACCAAACCCTCAACCCTGTTAGGTTCATTTTCTTTCCTTCTTCTGAGCAAAGTTAATTTTTAGCATAATATATTCATATTTCTAAATATTTTCTTATAATTTAGTTAATAATAATATCGGATTAATTAATTCCCCCCACCAGGTAGGTAGGTAGTTTCTGGCTAGTTTTCTTCACCATCCCCTAATAATACATAATTCTGATCCATAAAAATTTGGATATGGCTTATTTTAATTAGATCTTAATAAAATTTTATTGGATTTATTAAAATTTCATGGATTAGAAAGATAATTAATTAATTAAGGATAAATTGTGATTATTATTAATAAGGGATATGGGTTTATGGGTGGTATCCTTTAGGAATTATCTGAATTAATAATGTTTATAAAATATTTAACTAAAAATTAATTATTTGGGAATTAATTATTTTTAAATATTTTTAATTAATTTAAATTTTAAATATAATAATAATTATTTTAATTCGTGTGATCCCCACCATGACATTTATACATTTTCTTACTGGCAAATCTTGAGGCATTCTATCTGACATATCTTCTGGCATTCTATTTGGCATTCTATCTGGCATATCTTCTGGCATATGATCTGGTATATCTTCTGGCATATCTTCTGGTATTCCATCTGGCAAATTTTCTGGTATTTTATCTGGCATATCTTCTGGCATTCTATCTGACATATCTTCTGGTATTCTATCTGGCATATCTTTTGGCATATATTCTGACATATTTTCTGGCATTCTATTTGACATATCTTTTGGTATATATTCTGACATATCTTCTGGTATATCGTCTGGCATATCTTTTGGCATATTTATCTGGCATATCTTTTTGCATATTTTCTGGTATTTTATTTGGTAAATCTTCTGGCATTCTATTTGGTATTTTATCTGGCATATCTTCTGGTATATTATCTGGTATTCTATCTGGTATATCTTTTAGCATATATTCTGACATATTTTCTGGCATTCTATCTGGCATTCTATCTGGCATTCTATTTGGCATTCTATCTGGCATATCTTTTGGTATATCTTCTGATATTCTTTTTGACATTCTTTCTAATTTTCTTCTGTACATTCTTTATCCCATATCTTCCTACATGAGGTCCGGCAAAGAACACTTGGCATGGATACTCGCGGTTAAGGTCAGGCAGGGAATACTGGGTGTAGATGGTCGTGGTTAAGGTCCGGCAGGGAACATTGGGCGTGGATGGTCGTGGTTGAGATCCGGCAGGGAATACTGGGCGTGGATGGTCGTGGTTGATGTCCGGCAAGTGTTCGGCAGGGAACACTGTAGATCGCGGGTCGCAGTTAGACGAGGACGACGAGGACGACAAGAACGACAAGGATAACAAGGAGGACGAGGAGGAGAGGAGGAGGAGGAGGAAGACGAGGCAGGAGGAGGCAGGAGGAGGCAGGAGGAGGCAGGAGGAGGCAGGAGGAGGCAGGACGAGGCAACTAACATAAAATCTAATAACCCTTATCTAGCAGGTAGAGAATAATAATTAAAAAAAAACAATAAAAATATATAAAATTAAACATATAAATTATTAAATAAAAAAATAAATTTCAATATAAAAAATTAATTAAACATATCCCAACCAAATAATTAATTAATCCTAAAAAACCATTTATTATTATTATAATATTTTTTTTACTAAAAAAAAAAATAATATCGTAAAAATTATTAATTTAAATTTAATATTAATTAAATAAAATTTCTTTATTTTTATTTGTAATTTTATAAACATATATAATATAATTTAAATAAATTAATTTAATAATAAAATATTCAAAATTATTAATCCAATTATAAATAATTATAATATATCAATTATTACATTTATAAAAAATCCCAAATCCCTCAATAATATTTATATATATTAAATTTTATTATTATAATTAAAATAATATTTCAAAATAAAATTACAAAAATAATATATAATTTTCAAATAAATTTCAAAAATATATTTATATAATTATTATTTATAAAATATTATTTCCTATAACCCTATTATTTTATAAATTTTAATTTTATTAATTTATAATTTAAATTAAATTAATATTTTTTATAATAATAATTTTCTAGATTATAATTACAATATTTATTTTCAATATATAATTTTATATAAAATATTAATTAATTTATAAATATTTTTAATATATATATTTATATAATATTATATATATATTATATATAAAAAAAAATATAAATATAGTATTTGTTTATTTTAATATATTTTAATATATTTTTTTTATCAATCTTCTTTGTTATCAGCAACGTCGTATGCCTCACGGATGGCCCGGTAGATCTCCTCCTGAGTGATTGAGGTTTTTTCCCCATCTGATTCTTGGTTATCTATTCGGTTTTCCATATAGATATCCATATTTTTGTTGTTGAAAGCTGGTTAATTAATCTTGAACGTATACAGGTGCGTTTGGGCCTGATATATGGTTTATGATTATCCATTCCACAAACCAAGGGAATCTAAACATGGTGGCTTGATCTAAATCTCTATGAAAATGGATTGATGTTCGTACAGGATTCGATATCAAATCCACCACTAACCATGACAAAAATGATTTTCAATTGTGGTCGCTTCCAATTTTCTTTGCCAATTAGGTACACGAATTCCAAATGAAAGCTGTGGTATCTGTCCGTAAGGGGCAGAACATCACCGAGATGGGCGTCGCGATTCGCCCCTGGGGGTTTATGCTACCCGATCCACTTTAGTGACCCTGAATGATAGGCCTTCATGGGGATATGGGATTCTGAGATAATCCCAGAATTTTCTAGAATTGGTTCAAAGGACTTTGCAAAAACTTCCAGAAAGTTCTTAAACTGCGGGACCCATTAAAAGCACTGTCTTTGGATGATTTTGGGATCCCCATTTTGAGAAGAGGTTTACGAACCCCCCACGTTTGAAATTGTTGGCTCCCACTATATCCCCATAAGTGGCTGGCTCTATGTCCCAGGAAAATCCACATAATTAAATCCCCAAACCAAACCAACATACCTCACATTTTTCTTCTCGGCTATCCTCATAGGAATTCAACCACCCGCTTGAAAGATAACCAACTAACAGATTTAGATGCATCATAAGACCTTGTTAGTTGTTGGTGATTCATATGCCCTTGATCAGCCAAACCAATATGGGGTCACTGACCTGGGCTGGTTGAATTGGTGACGCACGATACAGGTGATCTATGAACCAATATCCAAATTACATCCATAATCCTCATATCTAAATATTGGCTGGTGGATGAAAAACACTCACCCATGTTGTTAGTGAAATCACCATGTGCACCTAGTCTCGGTGCAATCATGATGTGGAGGTTTCCTAAAGCGGGACCCCCAAATCATCCAAACTCAGATCATTTTAGTATTGAAACTTCATGGTGACTTGGCGATCTCCCATTAACCAAAAAAAATCCACCCAATGGTCATTTTAAGAGGGAATATGATGATAAACTAGTGGATGTTCACCATTTATAGTATAGCTAATATAATGATGATCCATTCACCATGAAATATTACCTATAATCCATGGTTTTCATGCAAAAAATATCTTCATGGCGGATTTTGATTCACCATATATCAACCATATAGAAAAACCTATGGAAAATCCCTGAAGTTTTCCACCATCTCCATGTTTTCGACCGTCCTTGGGCTGTCCACTTGCCACCAGCTCTGCGATCTGCGCTTGAACCATCGCTTGGCGCTGCGGTTGCTGTGGTACTCCCGTGGATGGATTCCACCACCTGATCCGAAAAGCAACGACCGGTCCGACCGGTGGTGGATTTTTTTGTGGATTTTTGTCATGAAAAAACGAGAGATTTGAGCACCAAAACTATGGAGTCTATGGAGTTTACCAGCACACCAGCACAAACACTGGTAAAAACCATACAGACATATACAGACTTTAACGAACTTCTTTTTGACCATCGAAAAATGGGGACTTTAGCATGACAAATGTTGGTTTTACCATCATAAACTTGGACTTTACCAACAACGAATCCACATTTTAGACAGCCGACAGCCAACATTGGAATTTATGCACTAACAACAAAATGGGAATGTACCCTCTGGCAGCTGGCAATCTACAGTGGCAGTGGACATTCACAAGTTTCAACAAGCAATTTGTACCCATGTCTTTTATCAACAGTTGGCAAGGACAAGTTTTTTTCCACGACACGCGAACGGAAAAGTGTCAAAGAGCTGGGGAAACCACATATCCAAACGAATCCAAACGGATGCAAAGGGATCCAAACGGTCTATTGCAGGAGGAAACAAACACATTGTTTGGGACCCACCCATTTGTTTGGATGCAAAGCCAAAGGGTGACTTGATGGTTTCCCTTTTCACCCTAATGGTTGATTCAAAATCTTTGACCACAAAATGGTTGAAGTTTTTTTTACTAACCATGCCCAACCATTTGTGGATCCATTGGGACTGGTATCCAGGAACACCTATCACTCTTCTTAATGATGCACCGTTATGGGCTATGTCAACAGGCCCAACATTTGAATGGCTTAGCGCTACAATTATGTACAGATTGGTGGACGCAACAGTCACACCGCTTTTGGAAGCTATGCGCATCAAGGGGCATCAAACCAGGTGCTGATAAAATCATGATGTATCATGGTGTCCGTCAATTTTAATGCATTCACAATTATTACTATTTGTGTTGGCAGTTGGCAATGGATGGTAACATCTTATTCTTGTTGATGACACCACCCTTTTTGGTCGGTGAGATCCTCCACGGCCAAGCAACTTGGCTTTCCACTTCTGCGCGCCCACCAAGCCATAGAACTCCTCGTAGTGTGCTGGGCCTGGCGGGTAGCTGTGCCACTTTCACACCTACCCCCAAAAAAAGATCTTTCGTGGCAGTTCCGAGGAAAAAACATGTAGGAAGGTCAAACTTGATAAAGCTACTGGAAATTCTGACTGAAACAGGAGAACTTCATTTCTATAAGTGAATTTGTAATAATTTGCAGGCACGTTCAGCTGAAGACTTTGGCTGGACGCTAAAAGTGAACAGTCAACCTGTGGTACCGTTTGATTCCATTTGAACACACGTCCATCTATCTCGAGGAGAAACTCATAAGCACCACGGTGGCACTACGGGGTCTGTGTCAGAACAAAAGGGATTCACGTTCTCCCAGTCACTTTTCTGCACGCCATGATCTCAAAGTAAGACCACTGAAATGGCAGAATTTCCACAACCTCCTGGCCCCTTGAAACTCGAATTTACAACTCAGACACTCCAACACCTAGGGTTTATGGTAGATTACCCTAGAGTCCATGATTCATGGGGTCATACAGCCATCACAAAATGGGCGGCACAAAGCTTCGCAGAAAACATCTGCCTGGCTCTGGGACCCACGTCCAAGGATCTCTGGAAGATACGGCATCTGCCTTGCAGAATGGCATCTTTCATCATCTTTCAATGGTTGTATGATGGTTCCGAGTTCCGCAACAACAATATCCAGTGATTCTTCGTGGTTGAGGTCAGATATGGTCTCTGTCACCGATTCTGTGCTCCGCTAAGTCAAACTGAGTCAAACAAATGGAGCTACTCCGCATATTTTGTTGGATACTCATTACACACATAAATAGATCCAGGAGTCCCCAAATAGATAGAGGCGTGATTACCGTCTTGATGATGATGTTGATGATGATCATGATAATGATGCAATAGGGATTTATCTTTCCAATCTTGACCCCATTACCAAATTCATCCGACGTATAAATAGATAGATGATTTGGGAGAACCACTCTTGAATTACCAAAAACCGTTCCTATAAATAGATACAAACAAAGTTCCACAATTTATCAATGAATTGGCACATCTTGATAGGATTATCAAAGTATCAATAGGTATACGCAGGAATAGCACCCCCAAAGGGTTAGAAATAGCACCCGCAAAGGGTTAGAAGTTTGTAAAATCCCACTGAAATAGTAGTCATTTTAACCTTTTCTATCTTTTGGTGCTGACTTAACATATATATATAATATTATAATATGTGTGTATGTATATATATATATGTATATGTATATAAATATGTATATGGAGGTTTCTCAAAATGGGGATCCCCAAGTCACCATGGGTTTCGATATTAAGTCATGGTCTGACTTGGATGATTTCGTACCCCCATTCTAGAAAACTCTCCATATATACCATCTGGTAAACTAACGTACCCAAGGAAAAAAAAAACACATCTTTAATACGTAAATCAACTATGTATAAATGGGCAATTTTCATCAATTTTCAATAGCTATGTGAAATTACCAGAGGGTAGAGTTCCTTTGTCCATCTTTCTGAAAGAACCCTGCGTTTTTCGTAAACGCACCTGGGAATGGCCCGTCACTTCAACGTCCACGTCCTCATCCTCCAAGACGCTGGCATCCCAACTTCCAGGCCTTGGCACGATGAAAATAGAGATGAAACGCTTATGGTTTGGTTCTATTGTTATGATAAGAATATGAACAATTATATTTATGTTAATATGGGTATTGTCATATGATTATATAATATAACATTGCCAATCTGTAATATTTAAAGTTGTTAATATCAATACGGATAATCATAAAACAAAGATATGATTATTGTTGATGTATAATCTGCGTAAATTGTAGTATTTCACTAACCTGAAATGTTGGGCCATTTGGGGATGATTCCACGAATCCTAACTATATTTCCAGTCAGGTCACAGTGATGTTACTATAATTTACCAAGATTAATATAGTGTGTCAATATATAATGACACACATATAATCACATATATTATATATTTGCTCAAACTTGACTTCTTTTGTCATTTAATGTATTTTTTTGAATTGAGATTGAACCACCTCATTTTGTGGGTGCAACAAGTGATGCTGGGCACGCAGCATACCAATTTAGATAGCACTATAATGCTGATCTAAAAACCATTGTGCCAAAGGAAGACTGCAAAGTTTTTTCCACCTTCATGGCTAAATCAAAAAAAAGTCAGTGTACAAATGGGGGTTTCCCAGAATGGGGGTACCCAAAAATGGATGGTTTAGAATGGAAGATCCAATTAAAATGGAGGATATAGGGTTATCCCCATTTTAGGAAACCTCCAAATTGATGGCCAATGCTTGAACGGCAGTCTGCCCATCACCACCGGTTTGAATTCCCAGGCACTGCTTGGTTGCAAAGCGAAGGTCATCTTGACGTGGAGCTAAACGATAGCGGGTTCCAACGCCCATGCTTGCCTGGCGCTCAGCAAAATGTCGGACAGGACATTTCTGGTTGGTGGTGTGGTATACCATGGTATACCTACCCCTCTGCAAAATATGAGTGAGTTCAGTTGGGATGATGACATTCCCAATATATGGACAAAAAAAGGTCCAAACCACCAATCAGCATTTCTGAGTTCTAAGTCCAGTTTCTTGGTGAAAGTCACCGAACCTGTGTGTCCAGCTCATAAATGTTTCAGTCATTCAAAAATAGCCGCTGACTTTGGTGAATCTAGATTTCGCCGAACAGTGCGGACCCCAAATTGTCCAATCATTTTGTCCCCTAGTAATTGGAATACCCTCTGGTAAACTAACATAGCTATTGAAAATGGCCATTTATAGTGGATTTTCCTATTAAAAATGGTGATTTTCCATAGCTATGTTAGTTTACCAGAGGGTAAATTGAAAAATCCATCTGCCAAAAAAAACCAACCTTGGCCCCTTGCAGTGGCAGCCGCAACAGAGATCGGCTCATGGCCCACTTTCAATGGGTGTGAGACATGGCTATTGGTCAAAACCCTGGTACCGTGCCGTGAACCCCTAAAAATAGCTGGGATTTATGGATGTGAATAACCCACTAAAAATGTATCTATAGGTATTGACCCATATCCACATCATGATCCACATCCTTTTTTCGCCACCAGCCAACTCTTGGTGGAACGCGGTTTTGAAACAGGAGTACCGGGAGGAACTTCAGGTGCACAGAAATATTGGCTTCTGAAGTATTGATGCTTTGCTGCGCTTGAAATTCAAAAGGCGGCGCTTGGTTCCGAAAGATAGCGGCATCAAGAACTGCCGTTGCGCAAGCTTGTGAAATAAGGGGGTTCCAATTTTAGTAATTTCAATAGTAATGTGGTTAAAACAATAATAAACCATCCCCAAAATCACCATAAATAGGTGCTATAAACCACAACCAAACGGGGGTAACCCTGAGAATTCGTGGTCAACACAGGACAGATTTCAGCCATCTGTCAATGTCCGCAGATCCGGAGTTCGTTGGTGCTAAGGAACCGCCCACCCAAAGCCATAAGATATAAGCACTACCCTCTTGTAAACATACAAAAAACTATCGAAAATCCTCGTTTTTAATGGGTAAATCACTATAAAGCACCATTTAAAAAAATATGTTAAATTACCAGAGAGTATCACTAAAGATCATATGATCTTCCTATAAAAATGGAACATTGGGGGTACAGTATATTCCATTTTGGGCCAAAGGTATTTCATATCAATGGCTATATGATATAACCCATGATGTCCCCATAGACTGGTTGGCTTTCTACCGCTACGTTGCTACGTTTGTTTGTTCACATCCCAATTCTTGGACAAACGGTCCCACACAGCGATCATCTACTGCCGACACAATATCAATCCATTGGTGAAATCTTCCATTTTTGCTAGATCCCCTTCACTTGCTGATTCACATCCTATTTTGTAGCGGCTAAAATCCACTCAATAATTACATATGTATATATATATCTATCTAACTATATATATATATATATATGTCCAGTATCCATGAACAGCTCACATTGCAACGGCAAGTCGACTACTCCCGTCTTGGACCGTTTCAGCTTCGGGCGCGGCGTTCTTTTTTTCCGGGATCGGAAGGGGAGGCACAGTTCCCATGGCCTGAAATGAATGGATTCAACAGAGAAAATGAATGGATTTTAGCACCAAATTGATATGGAAAATATATGGAAAATATGGTTTAGAAAATATGGATTTTAAAATTTCAGACCCAAATTCTTAGATTTGCGAAGAAGAAAAAAAAACATATAACTATTCCGCCTGCACATTCCAGGAATTGGTCGGGGTTCCTGCAATGATTCTCTCAATTCTTGGAAAATGACCACGGCACAGTGGAGAATTCCTTTGGAAATTGTAGTTTTTTTTGTCAGAAATAGATGATGGTGTACAAAGCTGGAAATGGAACATGACCAGAGTAAAGCGTGTACGTACACATGGGGGACTTATCCTGCCAAATCTGTTTACTGAGCGGGTATAGGAATCACCGCATCAGGGACTTATCCTGCTCCGCCAATGACTTGACCCATGTTACTCTTGGAAGTACTTGGTGGTGCAGTTGAGGTTAATTTCATGGGTATAGCTGTGGTACTATATGGTACTGACCTTTGATAACTTGGAATTTTTAGCATGATTTTTAGCCCCTACACCGTGAAAGATGATGAAGACACAGAAATTAGTGGAACCGCACCCCAAAAGGTCATGTTGACTCAACATATCACTCTGGTTATCACATCTGAAATATGTCCATAATACAATGTGTATATACATACATATATTTATATCATGACGCTAGTAGAAATTATTCTATATTAAGCACGCAATATAAGATATACTTATATGTATAATATATCGCCTACATATCTCGACTTCGTGATATCGTTGGCAACGATATGGTTGTGCCAAGCATCCCACACAAACTCTGATCCAATCGCCACACGCATGGCCTCAGGTGTTCTTGTCAGCTTGAGGCATTCAATTGGGATTGATTAATTGATAAATCTCACTAATATTAACATACCCTCAAAAAGGGTCATCAAAATGAATAGATCGGGGGAAGGGATCACTTCTGGGGGCTCTTTACCAGTCTTCAGGGTCTATCATTCAACAGCTTGAAATTTCACAAGCTGCATCGTTTTAAAACAACCAGCAAGGAACCGCAGAAAAAATGCAAACATCTGCACTTTGAACATCTCCCCCATCCAAGGGCGCCAAGCTATGCGAAGGCACGGTTCGGTACGCCGCGCTGTCGTACTCCACCCGTGCAGCGCGCGAATGTTCGATGGCGAGTTGTGCCAATTCCCAGCGTCCAGCGCGCTCTTGGAGATCTGGGCGTTGGGGGTTGGCCACAACAGGCGTGTTGTACTTGGTTTGCTCTTGTTCCCACAGAGAAGATCAATGTTTTTTGCTTCCATCTTCAATCATCTTCAATCATCTTCATAATTCCAAATACAATAAATACACATCCCCCCCTTTGCCCGGGGGGGGTGGTTGGGGGGGTAAAAATTGACAGATTTCAAAAAGGGAGGGGGTCACCCCTCCAGAAATATTTCTCGGCTAAATTGTGGCATCCGGAGGACCCCCAGCCCTTTTTGGAAGCCAAAAAAAAGTGGCGGGGGTAATGTCTTGCGTAACCCCACCCCCAAATATTCCAGGGTTAAAAGGGGAATAAAGAAACATCCCATCAGTATTATTATATATAAATATAGTATTTAAACAACAATAATAAACCACATTAGTCAACATTAAACAACTGTTTGACGCACGAAACAAACATCCAGGCCACACTTCAGAGAATTCCCGGTCACACTGGCATGAAACGACGCACCAGCGCCTATCAGTGCAGTAAAGGCCACACGATTTGGCTCCAAAGCAGCTTCCAGAGCATCTGAAAAGATCCTCTTGGGCATGCCCTTGAAAGGTTGCTCTAATCACGAAGTGAGTTGGTAAGCTGGGTTATGAATATTTATAAATGATCAATAATTCCATATCTGAGGACGTATAATCCAGACTTATTAACCACTTACTGAATCTTCCAGGTGGTTGCAGCGTCCTGGTGGCCAACGTCCAGCCGTTCTTCCCGGAACCGGAAGTCATGGCATCAGCGGATGTCATTCCCATCCTCTGGCGATGGTCGATCTGTGTCGATGTCTGTGTTGGGAGGTACCCTTTTAGGACCCACAAAGCCTTAGCCAACTGGTGGCTTTCATGGGTTTTTCATGGTTTTTCCATGTTTTTTCGACTTCAAATAGGATTTGTATGGGAATATCATGGGAAAATGCAACTTTGACCATCAATTCTGGGTCACGGGATGTCATGGGTATGTTTGAACATGGGTTCCATGCCCTCCAGTTATATGTTGTCATGAAAAAATATGGAAAACAATGATCAACGATAGGATTTTGGGGCACCCTGTTTTAACATCATTTTGGAAGTCTCAAAAGACTACAAACCTTGAAAACACAAACCAAAAAGCCAAGCGTCGTGATGCTGACCACATCCGCTTCCACGTTCAGTTCTTGCATGGCTCTCAGCAAGCGATAAGCCCGATCTGGCCGCCCAGCGCTGTCTGCGGCCAGCATCCCGGTATTCAAGATGACCTTAAGAGCAGGGCCCCAAAATGTTGAGGCGAATAGATTCCTTGTGGCAGCAACAAAAACAATTGTATAATATTGTATAATATTATGTATCTGTTACATTTCATTACTGTACTCTATAATACTCTATATATGTATGTTGTATCATGCTTAAATTTAAACTATTGAGTATTTTTTGCAGAAACAAGCAGGACATGAATTCGATTCAATTCGATCCACAACAAGGGGCATGCTCTTTGATCCCTTTGAGACATTCGAGACCCTCGGTCACCACAATCGAGGCACTGCAAGACTACCTGACTAGGCTGGTGCCATGATACTGATAGATCTGATTTCTACGAAATCTAAAGGTTTCCCAAAATGGAGGTATCCCAAGTCACCATGGGTTTCAATACTAAAATGCTCTCATTTTGGATGATTTGGGGGTACCCCCATGACTTAGGAAACTGATCCTTTGCTGAGGGAGATGCCATGCGCAGTACAAACGGGGGGAAGGGATCGCTTTCTCTTTGGAAATCATCAATTAACTAGCAAACAAAACAACACACCCATAAAACCCGAAGATTTACTCAGTCTTTAGATATCCTCCAACACCAACATGGGTTTGATAATTGCCTTTACCACCTGACATTCTACTTTATATGCCACCATCAGTAAGATTCCATCATTATCCCATCATGATCGTTCAATCACAACATCTCAATAAACCCATTCATTCATCAATTCGCAATTTCCTGAACCCTACAGCAATCCCTGAAAGATGTTCACGCATCCAATGGGGGATGGCCCCCTACCACCATCTATCATCCAGCATCGCCATAGGTCTTGACCCATCTATCCCATCTCCATCTGGGCCTGAAAAGAGGGTACCCAATCCACGGTAAATCATCATATATTCCAATGATGTCAACTTTCTGGGTATCTTACCTTTCACCTGGCACCACTCACACCACTGGACTTATCTCCTTACATCTAGTTCTATGCCATAACTACAGTATCCCATTATCACACAATCAATCATACCCACTTCTTATCCCAAAATCACATCCCAGTCGAAATATTCATTGATAGGAAACAATTAATTGGTGGTAAAACCAATATTTCCTATTAAACAAACTTCTATAACCCAATCCAATACCAATCCATTGAATCTTACCACCCAACACCCAGGAAAAAACAACAGCCCCTATGTATTACCATATTCATCCATATTCGTAGCTACAAAGCATGGTTTCCTCTTGAGTTTGACTGCAATTTTTTTAATTGTAATCATCACATCCCAATAGAAACGTTCGTCCAATAGGGGTTGATACTATCATCTACCATCCATCTATCACTCTTCAATATATCTATCACTCTTTTCACTCCGGAAGAAGCCCTAACAACACACCTGGCTGCACCAGGCTGCCGTGTTCATGGACACTCGAGGACGTCGCCGCAGGTCTCCTTTGGAGGAGATTCTGCTGGGATTTCACCAACGAACAAAACAGTTTTAATCAGCAAACATCGGGAATTGAACAGAGATGCAAGCGTATAATGGCAACTAATTATCTTGACAATCAAACATGGCAACTTGATAATCAAACATGGCAACTTGATAATCAAACATGGCAACTTGATAATCCCTAATGATCTTCTTTGTGAAACTCATCCATAAATTGACGAAAATTGTTGAACACGAATCTGGCCGGTGCAAATACCTGAAATCCAAATGACCTAATTTTGGATGGTTAGCCCAGTATTTTGCAGGTCAAAACTCTCCAAATATGAGGTCAAGCTGTGTCTAGGTAAATATGTACATGAACATCTACACCTACACATGCATATACACATACATATACACAGACCATCTCCACATACATCTTCATATGCATCTTCATATACATACATAACATATAAATACTACATGTACACATATACATATATAACATATATATATATACGTGTACATATATATATATATATGTACATTTACATACCATTTAGTATGCACATAACAACGTAGCTCAAACGTGTATTAATCAAAATTCTGGTTGCCAGTGAAGGAACATCCGAATCAGCTTCCAACTGACCCAACATGGGAACACGCCAACCAGCATCCACATATTTCCTGTTCCTTGTGACAACCATATCTCAGCGTGTGCAGCAAAGATATCTAGCTTCCTTCATATTTATTCACCAACAAAAAGGGTTTGTTTGAGAGTATTGTACCGGCCTGCCACTTCGTTGCCATTCGCTGCTGCGACCAAGGAACGGAAAAGTGCAAGTACTGCAGGCCAATCCGTATTCAGAGCTGCAAGCATAGCTCCTGCAGCGAAGATGGTCTTATTGGAATCGGTATATATAATCTGAATGGTTGGGTTTTGAAGGAACAACTTACAGGAAACCATTTAATTTACACCTTAAGAAAATAGGGATTGGTGTATCAAACGCAAAAACTCCTCCATAGCCAAAGATCAAGCCACTTGGTGCATTCCACTGAGTGTGTTGCTTGTTACTGTATTGTAAGCCTGCTGTATATTGGATATACCCCAATTAGATGAATGGGTTAATAACATTTACCCTCTGGTTATTTAACATAGCCATGGAAAGATCCACCATTTTTAAGTTCGGTAAACCATCTATTTCTATGAGCCATCAACAAACCATGGCAACATGTTAGTCATAACCAGAGGCTATTTTCAGAACTTACAAACTGGGAGACATGGATCCTATGGATCCACCCCAGGCATCTTCTCGGCATCTCCTGCATAGCTCTCAACTTCTACCGGCAAAGCTGCCCAACGCATCTCCGACAGCAGCAGGGAGGCTGCTTCCCAGCGATTGCCCTGCCGACAGGTCAACAGGTCTTGACCGGTCACGGCGGGATCCGATTTGGAGCAGATTTGTCCTTCCACATATGGTGTATATGTGATCTATCTTATAGATTTATAGTAAATTATAGTTACATGATTTACATATATTTACATTATGGGTCTCGGTTTGTCCGACATTGGAATATACCCAAAGTGGCACTTTTGCATGGGAAAGTGATGTTTCACTATCAAATTTGGGGCATCTTATTTTCAAACAAACCTGTATGTTTTTTTTTCCTTTCTAAAGTACTTTCCCACGGTAAAACACATCCAGTTGAGCCAAATCCTCTCTCTCTCTCCGGGTTTGGCTGCTTGTTTGGACCATTTGAACTCAGCTATTTCAACTTGTCCATATTTTACGACAATCGTTTGAGCAACTCTCGTGACTAGTCTATAGTTTCAACATCTTGATCTCCTAAATTTATCATCGCAATCTTGAATTCACTTCTATACAAGCAGCCACTATCTATTGGAGAATTCAACACTAGTTCTACCTTTTGCTTCGACCTGATAGACCTAGATCTGATCGCTGATCGCCGGGATGTCACATAGTGCCATCATCTTGGTGGGGGGTTCACCACCGCATTGCGGTGATGTTGACACCGGCACCAGCGGCACGTTTGCGAAAGAGTGCCGGTTGAAGGTTCCAACAGTGCGAGACGACTGCCTTCCTTTTCTTCGCGCCTCAAATGGTAGTTCCACGACTTGGTGACTTGATGTCCAAAATCAGCGATTTTTTATATGTTTTTTGACCATAAACATCCACCACATCGTTGGCGACACATCTCCGTATGTGATATGAAAAACGATATTCCCCTTCTTGTTGGTATCCCGATTGTATCTGATCAGATTGTTGGCATTGTTGCTTATTGTTGCGTATTCTTGCTCATTCTTACTTAATGTCGTGGTTTTTTCTGTGGGGGTTTATTATCCCCAATTGAGCCATGAAACATATTCCTATCCCATCTCAAAAAACTAGTTGCTTAGTAAATATTCCATAATATTCCTATGGGTTATAATTCCCAAGAATTCGTATAAAACCACCCTTCAACGGAGTAAATGGCTCAATTTTCTTGGACCAATTCGTAGTTCTGCAGCGAGTTCTACTGCGGCGAATTCGAGGTTCGAGGATTTCGTTCCGCACAGCCGCCTGTCCGCAGGCCGAGGATGCTGTCCGCCAGAAAGCCACGTCTGCTCGAGTTCCATCCTGCGCAGGTTGCTGGGCTGGCCAAGGGATTTTCCCATTTATATGTATATATAACTCCCCTTTATTTACTATATATATATATTTGGGAAAATTATACTAGTTCACTGATCTGAAATAAGGCTATTTTGGGATAGTTACCCCTTATTAACAATGATTCCAGTGAGGTCGCAGTGAGGTCGTTATAATTCATCCATATATACTGTGGTGTTTTTATCATAGGTGAATAGTTGTTATAGGGTTATACATAATATATATATACTATGCTATCCGGCCACCCCCACATATTTACATATATATTTGATGTAATTATAGTATATATAAT